>Ga0308157_10000387_pt1 | contig 153623 bp, 153 predicted proteins | sample PhyBR1_FD_201035 | JGI IMG/M metagenome (GOLD analysis project Ga0308157, IMG submission 201035) | Phyllosphere microbial communities from UC Gill Tract Community Farm, Albany, California, United States - DLSLB.R1 | ecosystem: Host-associated > Plants > Phyllosphere > Unclassified | place... | reverse complement strand
AACGACTGATGGCTCCACAAAAAGCACCGATGGCAAGGGCGAGTAATTCCATTCACTCACGTCCTTTCGTCACGTGCCGCAGTCGTCTTGTTCCAAGCGCGTAACCAAGATAAGACAGGAACAGACCGCCGAACAGGCTGACGAGCACGTAGAGGAACGCATCCGCTAAATGATGTTCGTTGAGTAAGGTCACGGTCTCGACGCTAAATGTCGAAAACGTCGTAAATGAGCCGATGAAACCCGTGCCGATGGCTGTGATCGCATATTGATGTAAGAGTTTCGTTCGAAATAAAAAATGTGTCGCATAGCCAAGGAGAAAGCTCCCGATCAAGTTGATGACAAGCGTCGGCCACGGGAACGGACCAGTCGTCAAGTCGCCAATCAGCAGTCCGAGTCCATACCGTGCCGAGGCACCGAGAACACCTGCGAGACCTACGAGTACATACAGCATAGAAATCCTCTTTTCTGAAAAAGTCTACGTTAACCGTACTCCCGCTTTCAAGAAAGCGTCAAGAAAAAAAGTCACTGGAGAGACTTAACGAATGAATTCTTTCTGCCGATGAACAACTGTATGACTTTAATAAGGTGAAGGAGTTTGAACAAGATGGTATCTGCCCTCGAGCAACAAAGTACAAAGATTTTGTCCCGCCTGATTGCAACGTTAATTACGATTGCGCATCCATTGATTTTCTTATTTGCGCAAATGAATTACGTCCCAATCAGTGTGTTTTATCAGTTTTTAGTCGGTGGTTTGATCTTGACGGTCGCGTTGCTTGTGGGCAACCGCCTACTTGGACATCGTCCGAGCGGGAAGTACGTTCAAGTGACGTTAACGTATTTCGTCCTCGCTCTCGTTTTGATGACCTTGCCGTCTCCGAGCATTTGGACGATCGCCTATCTCTACTTGACGATTTCAATCGTCTATTTGATTCCACGTTTGGTCATTCTCGCTGGAATCCTTGGACTCGTTGAGATGGCAGTATTCACAATGCTAGGAAAGATTGTCTTTACGAATACATTCGATTTGATCGTCGCCTATGTCATCTATTTGATGATTTTCTCAGCGGCTGTCTTCGTTGCCGTCTTTGGACGAAACGTCATGTTAGCCGTCCGCCAAGAACAAGAACGGTCGGAAGCCTACGCGGCAACGTCGCAAATTGCCCTCGAGCAGACGGCAGCAACCGCAACGGAAGTAACGACGTTCACGGAAGAGATGAGTGAAACGGTCGACGCGGCGAAGGATTCCTTCAGTCAGGTTGATCTGGCGATGCAACAGCTGGCAAATGAAGCAGCAGGAAGCGTTCAAGCGATTCGTGAAATTCGCCAATTGAACGACCAGCAAGTCAACCGGATGGAGGATGTGACCGTTTCTGTCGACCACGCACTCGAGCGAAGTTCGTCGTCGCGAACGACAGCCGAAAAGAGCAGGCAGACAATTGGTCTTGCCGGACAATCCTTACAACAATTGACGACGAGCATGGATGAGTCGGTCACGTCGTTCGGACAACTTGCTGGACGGTTCCAGGAGATCGTCGCTATCACGTCGAGTATTAACGCGATTGCGACGCAAACGAATCTGCTTAGTCTTAACGCGTCGATCGAAGCGGCCCGCGCGGGCGAGTTCGGAAAAGGTTTTACGGTCGTTGCGCAAGAAATTCGTAATCTATCATCACAGACGGCAGAAGCGTCGAAGGAAATCAATACGATCATTGAACGTGTTGAGCAGGATGTTACGCAAACCGGAAACTCGATTCATGCCAGTACGACCTTGTTACGTGAACAGGAAGAACGGATGGCAGAGAGTCAATTGGCGCTACAGACGATTGAGATGAATACAACGGAAGTCGTCGGTTCGATCCAGTCGGCGCAGACTCAGTTCGCGACGATGACAAGTAGTCTTACTGCTATCACGACAGCAACCAGTCAACTCGACACGTTCATGAATGCCTTGCTCGCGCAAAGTGAGTCATTATCAGGTCTGACACGTCATCAAGTCGGACAGGTCATGGAACTGCAACAGGCGATTCATGCCTTGAACGAGACGGCGTCTACCCTTCAGCAAACGAATCGTTAACGAAACAGCTCCTCATTGATCAGTGGGGAGCTGTTGTCTATTCTCAGACTGTTTGTTGGTGGAACGGACGGGGAAGAAGATAGGGAATGATTATCGAAGGAGGAGTCAACGGATGAAAGCAGCTTACATTGAACAGTATGGTGGATCGGAACAATTTAAGATCGGAGAACTGGAAAAGCCGGTCATCGGACCAGATGATGTTTTAATTGAAGTCTATGCCGCGAGCGTAAATCCGGTCGACTGGAAGTTACGAGAGGGGTACTTGCGTCAGATGTTGAGCTACGAAATGCCGCTCGTTATCGGTTGGGATGTTGCTGGCGTGATTCAGGAAGTCGGAGAAAACGTCTCGGATCTTCAAGTCGGGGACGCCGTCTTCAGTCGTCCAGAAATCGCTCGTCAAGGGACCTATGCGGAGTATGTCGCAGTTGATGCACATCTTGTCGTGAAAAAACCAGAATCGCTCAGTTTCGCAGAAGCAGCGTCCCTTCCGCTCGTCTCGCATACAGCGTGGCAGGTCATGTTCGAAGTGATGGATGCGAAGCCAGGTGACCGGATCTTCATTGGTGCCGGATCAGGGGGCGTCGGAACGGTTGCGATCCAACTTGCGAAAGCGAACGGGTTGTACGTCATTACGTCGACGAGTACAAAAAACGTCGATTGGGTAAAAGCACTTGGAGCCGACGAAGTCATCGACTACAAACAAGAAAATCCAGCCGACCGTGTCCGGGACGTCGATTTTGTATTCGATACAATGGGCGGAGACAAGCAAGGGGAGCTCTATCAGATGCTGAAACCAAATGGGATGCTTGTTTCGATTTCCACACCACCCGATGAAGAGCAAGCGAAACAACACAATGCCCGTTCGGCCTACGTCTTCATGCAACCGACCGGTGAGCGTTTGCAACATATCGCTAAAGCCGTCGAACGTGGCGAGCTACAACCCGTCGTCGACCGGATCTTTGATCTCGACCAAATCAAGGAAGCGCATGATTATGGCGAAGAAGGACATGCAAAAGGCAAAATCGTCATCCGGGTCAAAGGAGAATAAGAAGAGGAGGGCGCTGAAATCAGCGTTCTCTTTTATTTTTGTCAATCTTTTTATCAAACCATAAACAAAAAATAACCTGGTTAAAAAAGTGTAAAGGATAAGGGGTTGCTTCTTCCTATACTAGGGCTATTAGAAGTGAGTCAGCCATATTAAAAGGAGGAAGTAACATGAAAAAAGGATTGAAGTGGGCAGGAATCATCGTAATCGGAGCAGTCATCCTTGGAAATCTAGGAGATGATGAAGAACAAGTGGCACCAGAGAAAAAAGTAGAGGTCGAACAAGAAGCAGTCAAATCAGAAGCAAAACCAGTGAAAGCAAAAGCAGCGGCGAAGCCGGTCAAGAAAACCTATGGCATCAAGGATCAGGTAAAGGTCGGGAAATTGACGTATGTCGCCAATGACGTCAAGATGGTCGACACGTTATCGAATGTCCTTGGCGAAAAGAAAACATCAGGACAATTCTTAGTCATCGGTCTGACGATTCTAAATGGAGATAAGGAAGAGCGCTTCGTCGATAGCAACATGTTTAAAGTCAATGTCGGCGATACCGAGTATTCAGCCGATACGGAACTCGATCTCTATGCGAATGAAGACGGCATGGGCTTCTTCCTAGAGACGATCAACCCGAATATCGAAAAAACCGGCAACATCGTCTTTGAATTACCGAAACAGGTCAAAAATCCGAAGCTTGAAGTCTCATCCGGTTTTGGCTGGGCAGGTGGACAATCAAAAGAGATTCAATTGACACGATGATAGGTGAGCAGACAAAGGAGTAGCAGGCAAATGCCTGCTACTCCTTTGTTGTTATCGTTTTACTTGTTGCATCGATAGTTCATACGTTAATCGATCGAGTAAGTCGAGTGTTTCGGGATGCGTGACGAGCGTCCGATCGAGTGTCTTCCGTTCAGTCTCTAGACATGCCAGATAACGTTGAGCCGCTTCAGCATGCGTTGCGGGTGTCAAGACTTCATAGATTGATTCAAGAGAAAGGCGTGGACCGTCAGGCAATGTCGTCGGAATCGTCTTTAATCCGAGCTGCGCCCGATCTGGAGTATGGTGATGAAGCAAGACTTTCGCGAACTTGATCAAGGCGCTCCGGAGCATCTCGACTGCCCATAAGTCGTTTCCCCGTGCCGCTGCTTTTTTGTATTGGAACAAGAACCAGACGGCATCAATCGCTTCATCGGTCGCTTCTTGTGCGGAAAGCGTCAAGTCGCAAGTATCCGTAAAGTCCGTCAATTGCTGTTTTGGATCGTACAGGACACGTAATTGATCCTTATGGTTTAGCGAATCAAGTGTCACCGTGAATAAATCGATATGTAACAAATCATCATAGACGACGATCATCTGTGGTGCGATGATGTCGATCTCATCTTTCCAGATGATGGGGCGATAAACAGAGAGGTGGGACAGTCGACGTGATAAAAATTTCGTTTGGCGTTCTTCCGAGACGAGACAGTACAGATCGATGTCTGAATGAACGTCTTCTTCTCCTCGTCCGAAGGATCCTTTCAAGAAGATGGCTTCGACTGCAGGATCTTGTTTGAGCCGAGCAACGAGTTGCTCGATTGCATGGAGTTGATGCATGAGGACTCATTCCTTTCCGAAAACAGAAGTCTATTAGGTTAGTATACGGGGGAATAGACAGTTTATTCCATACAAAAATGAGAAATCACATCGAAATGGATTTCTCATTGGGAGGCAGAAGTTACTTTTTCTTTATTTTCAAGATGAATGACGTGCTGTTCGCCCCATGCATTGATGGCGTCAAGAACCGGGATAAGTGTCCGACCGTAATCCGTCAGCGAATACTCAACGCGTGGCGGGACTTCTTGGTAAATCTCGCGATGCACGATATCGTTTAGTTCGAGCTCGCGCAATTGAGCTGTCAGCATCTTTTGCGTAATGTTCGGCAATTGTCGTTTCAATTCACTGAAGCGGAGCGTTCCGTGTGTGATCAAGACGAGTAAAATCGACGGTTTCCATTTTCCGGTCAAGATTTCGAGTGCGGTCTCGACTCGACAGCTTGGTGTCTCTTCCATCGGTCTTCCTCCTTCATGGTATCGTTTAGGATACTATACCACTTATTCGTGCCTACTTCCGCTTCCATCACTTCCGCGTAATAATAGAGGTACAAGCTATTTCATTGAAGGAGGAAACAACATGTCGATTCACCCACAGATTACACTTGGTCCCGTTCGTTTACGCGTCACGGATCTTGACCGTTCCGTTTCATTTTATACAGCATCACTCGGATTACGTGTACTGACACAAACGGATCAGCTAACAGTTCTTGGCGCACAAGGTACACCACTCGTTGAGCTCGAAGTTCATCCGAATGCCCGCCGTTTCCCACCGAACTCGGTTGCCGGGTTATACCATTTTGCGATTTTGCTACCGAACCGAAAAGAACTCGGTTTCGTCATCCGCAATTTGATCGAACAAGGGATTGAGATTGGTCAAGGTGACCATCTTGTCAGTGAAGCCTTTTATCTATCAGATCCGGATGGGAACGGGATCGAGATTTATGCCGATCGTCCACGTGAGACATGGACGTATGAAGCAAATGGAGATGTTAAGATGACGACCGATCCTGTCGATTGGCAAAGTATGCTCGTCGAAGCTGGAGAAGAAGACTGGTATGGTATGCCGGCCGAGACGGTCATGGGACATGTCCATTTCCACGTCAAGACACTCGAAGCAGCGCGGACATTTTATGTCGACACGCTCGGATTTGAGGTTGCGGCTGACGCTTCGCGGATGCGTGCGTTGTTCGTCGCTGCTGGCGGTTACCATCATCACATCGGTCTGAACGTCTGGTCGGGAGTTGACGCACCGACGAATCCGGAAGATGCGGTCGGACTTGTCTACTGGACGCTGCGTTATCCGGATCAAGCGACGCTCCGAGCAGCAATCGAGACGTTGAAGTCTTCTGCTTATACCGTTACGGATCAAGCAGATGCTGTCTATGTCACCGATGATGCTGGAATCACTGCTCGATTGACAACATAACTGAAATAATCCCTTTGCAGAGAAAAATCTGCAAGGGGATTTTTTGTTTTATCGTGAAGATGACGTTGCATTACCGTCATACCGGCTGATCAGCTCATACGGTCTGACTTTATATAAGGCATGCGGGAAGTAGTGCGGATCCATGGCATCAAGCGTCCGCAACTGGAAATGATCCCGTTTGATGTATTCACTCAGCGAGTCACGTGTCAGCGGGAAGAAGCCGACATCTGTTGTTTCACCTTCTTGTGTCGCAAGTTCACCGCCAACCGCTTTTCCGCGGAAGCAGACGCACAGGACGTGACTCGAGATGTTTTGATAGATACCGGTAATTCCATCGATTGTGACATCAATCCCGGTTTCTTCTTTGACTTCTCGTTTGATCGCGTCAAGAATCGACTCATGATTTTCGACTTGTCCACCCGGCATCTCATACGTATCACCCCGGTGGAGGTTGCGAACGAGCAGGACTTCACCGGCATCGTTTGTGATGTACGCGGTCACACTGACGATGGCACGAGGAGGAGCGTACGTACCGGTCGCCGTCATGAAGTCTTCATACGACTTGATATAGAGATTTTTGCCGAGTCGGGCACGTTTTTTCATCGCTTCACGGCGTAAGGCACTGTTTCGGACATCACGATCGACTTGTTCGTAATGTTCACGGTCGCGGTATTCCCAGATAGCGATAACTTCATCTTCTGCTTCCGTCACCCAGCGACCAACGAGACGGGCACCATGACTGACTTGAAGCGGATACAGGTAGGTATGAAAAAACTCAGTGAATTCTTCTAGGCGTTCGGGACGAATCGTATAGGTCTTCCGGCGATGCAACATGGAAATTCCTCCTATCAGATGAGCGTTCGGATGTACGTTATACACCTTCTCGAACGGATGGAGGAAACCCTTTTTCTCGATGTGGGAAAAGGATGTTTTATTAAACGATTGCGTATACATGTCATCCGGTCTAAGTGACTTTAAATCATCGATGATGATCTCTTTTGATCAGAAAAGTATAACTAAAGAAGAACTTAAGAGATGGATAGGGCTCAACTTCAGAAAAATCGGGGATACTGAATATAGAGAGAAACAGAAAGTAGGGATACGTGATGGATATCATGGCACTCGTCCGCCTGGCTGGCGGAATCATGTTCACCCCATTGTCGGACGATGTCTTGATGATGAGTTTTGCAGCACTTCGATTACGAGAGGGGATGTACCCGGTCGTCATCTGGCTGACCGCTTGGCCGGTCTTCTTCATCGCCTTTACGTGGTTTTATCTACTTGCTCGGTTCTTCCGTGAGATTCCGCTCGTCAAACGCTGGATGAAATCACGTTTCTTAGAACGAGCAGAAGCAATCATAGAACGACGCGGGTTATGGGCAATCGGACTATCGTTCTTCTTACCCGGCGTCAGACATCCGATTCATTATGTCGCCGGACTTCTCGGTTATCCGTTACCGCGTTATTTAGTGATGACGTTCTTAGCAGCAGGCGTCTATACAGGACTATGGACATTCATCATCATTCGAATCGGAGAAGCTGTGACGTGGTCGGAACTGTGGAACTGGCTACAGGTGAATCCTGGTGTCATTGGATCAATCATCGTGATCCTCATTGGAGCAGCGGTCATCGGAATCGTCCATCATCATCGTCAAAAGCAAGCGTTAGAAGAAGAGTCCTCGATGTAAATCACATATAAAACGGCGAATCCGATAATGGATTCGCTTTTTAGGTTAAAGTTTGGTTTTATGAATAAGGATAGTTTTTTGAAATAAGAAGTAATCTACAAAAAAAGTGAAATCATTGTCAAAAAAAGACGTTTTTCACTTCTTAAAAGCTACCTGATTTACACACTGGATTGGCAATTTATCGTCACAAGCCAGTGCGTGGAAATGGATTGTAACCGCTTATACTAAAAGGTGTTCACAGAGTGGACATATTTTCTGGCGAAGGAGGATACATATGAATCTCATGCAGACGGAAGAGACGGTCAAAAAAGCACCGACTTCTTCTGCTTACCGGACGATTTGGCGGTGGCACTTTTATGCTGGTATCATTTTTGCACCGTTCCTCGTCATGCTTGCCGTGACAGGATCGATCTATCTATTTAAGCCGCAAATCGAAAACGTCCTGTATCAATCGTATTATGAAGTTACACCAAAAGCGGATCGCATCACGGCGACAGAACAAATCAATCGCGTCAAAGCGAAGTATCCGGACGCGCTCGTTACGTCATACCGACCAGGTGAATCGGACGATCGATCCAGTGAAGTGAACATCTCGTCACCTAAGATGTCGGCGACAGTCTTCGTCAATCCGTACTCCGGGAAAATCATCGGAACATTATCGGACGACGATCGAATCATGAACAAAATTGAAGAAATTCATGGAGAACTGATGGCAGGAACGACCGGTGACCGGATTGTCGAACTCGTTGCCTGTTGGGCAATCGTCTTGATCGTGACAGGATTATTCTTATGGTTCCCACGCAAGCAAAAGGGACTGTCAGGTGTTTTGTTCCCGCGTCTTCGTCAAGGTAAAAAGTTATTCCGTCGTGATCTTCACGCGGTTCCTGCATTTTGGATTACAGCAGGAATGTTATTCCTCATCCTGACAGGTCTCCCATGGTCCGGTTTCTGGGGAACGAACTTCCAGTCACTCGTCACGAACCAAGGACTGGGCTATCCACCGTCCATCTGGGGTGGGGAGGCACCGACGTCAACGCTTCAAACGAAAGATATCGCAGAAGTCCCGTGGGCCGCTGAAACACTTGATGTCCCTCAGTCGAAAGTCGAAGGAGCCGTTCCGGCTTCGATCGATGACATCGTTGCGATCGGCAAGCAACAGGGAATGGACCCAAGCTTTAAAATCAGCATCCCGAGTGATCCGAGTGGAGTCTACACCCTGTCCGCGTATCCCGCAAAGGCACAGGATGAAGCAACGATCCATCTCGATCAATATTCCGGTGCCGTCCTCGCTGACTATCGCTATGACAATTATGGCGTCGTCGGGAAGATCGTCGCGACCGGAATCACGCTTCACAAAGGAACGGAATTCGGCTGGTTCAACCAATTGATCAGCCTATTGATTTGTCTTGGGATCATTCTCGTAGCAGTCAGTGGTTTCTATCTGTGGTTGAAGCGAAAACCAAGTAAGGGGATGGGGGCACCAAAAGGTCCGAAAGCATTCATGTTGAAAGGATTCCTCGCTGTGCTTGTTGTGCTGGGAATTGTCTTCCCACTTGTCGGACTCTCGTTGCTCGTCGTCTGGCTGGTCGATTTCCTCGTCATCCGTCGTATTCCGAGTGTAAGGAGGTTCTTCAATGCGTAAATCGATACAAACACTCATGCTCGGCGGACTGTTCGTCACGACGACGAGTCTTGCCGGCTGCGCCGTTGATTCTGATGCGGCGGAGCAGTACGCAGTCGTTCATCCGTTATCAATCAAATTCACGATACCAAAGGACTTACAACCGGATGCCAAGAAAAAGCAGACGTTTGAAGCAACAGTCTGGCGTGAAGCCAAACCGGTTCAAAAAGTCGATTATGTCCACTTCGAAATCTGGAAAGCAGATGGAACAGTCCGCTATAGTATGGAACCGGCAGAGGAGACAAAGCCAGGTGTCTATACGATTGCGAAGGCACTACCGAAATCCGGTTTGTATTATGTCAAAGCGCATGCAAGCAGTGAAGGTACGATGATCATGCCAACACGGCAGTTCATCGTCGGTGAGTTATCGAAAGAAGATTTAAAAATCTTACAAGGTGGAGCAAAACCAGCTGGCGGAAGTAGCGGTCACCATCATTGAAGAATAAGGAAATAAAAAATGAGAGGGTGGAATACTATTCCGCCCTCTCATTTTTCGTATAGACGATTAATCGTCATCACCATGATCTCCGTGATCATCCCCGTCATCGTCTGAATCATCATCTTCTGAGTCATCCGAAGAATCATCGTCATCCGAGTGCTCATCTTCTGATTCGAGTTCCTGTCCATTATAGAACTTGATCTGGACGTGTAACGTTTTGATGTTTGGTAATTGAAGCGCCTGTGCGACTAACGTTATTACTTCTTCTTCTGTCATCGATGGTGTGACGAGGAGGCGATCTTTTAACGTCGCAACGTCAGTGATACCGATTTCGTCTTTAAAGCGCAACTCTTTCCGTTGATGTTCATTACTATAGCGCCACTCGAACTTTTTCTTGTTCGTATCCGTTACTTTGATCATGATCCGCTTGAGTTCTTGGTCATTCTGAACTCCGTCTTGATCCGTATCTTCCTGATTATCTCGTGTTCCATCCTGATCGCTATCGGCTTTTGTTGGATCAGAACCGAGTTCAAACTCATCTTCGTTGATAAGCGTATCTCGATCCCGGTCTTCTTCATTGTCTTTGATGCCATCACGATCGGAATCCTTTTTCAATGGTTGCGTACCGACGATGAACTCTTCCCGTGTCGTCAATCGATCCTGATCTTGGTCTTCTTTATCATCAGAAATACCATCTTGATCAGAATCCTTTTTCAATGGGTTCAGATGCGCTGTGTATTCTTGTTGGTTTGTAAGAGAGTCGTAGTCCGCATCCTCTTTCCCATCCTTGATTCCGTCACGATCCGAATCTGATTTTGTTGGGTTGAGGCGAAGTTGATACTCTTGTGCATTCGTTAGACCATCGCGATCGTGATCTTTTGTTGCGACTTGTTTTCCATATCCCAAATGATATTGTTTTTGCCAAGCATCCGGGATGCCATTTTTGTCTCGATCGACTTGCACGACAGGTTTCTTCTTCGCTTTACTTTTTGCTTCGACAGGTCCAACTGCTTGCGAGACGACGAGCGAAGCAAGTACTGCGCCAATGACGATTCGTTTCATAATTCCACTCCTGTTCTAAAAAATAAAAGATGCGGTTATAAGAAGATTCTAATGAATTGATTAGAAAATAAGTCAGCTGTTTCGTGAAATGAGTAAATAAAAACTAAAAATAATGAAAGTACTACATAAGTTTATTTCTAATTAAAAAATATTTTAAATAAAAAATGTAAAAAGATAAAACCATTTATGAACTCCATACGTTATCTATGTGAAGTCCAAAAAATCAAAGGGGTGTTCATAAGATGAAGATGAAAAAGTCGTATCTCGCTGTTCCGCTAAGTGCCGCATTGTTGATTCCAGCAGCAGGTGTCAGTGCACATGGTCATGAGGACCATAGTAAGATGTCTCACAGTTCAGGAAAAGTCTCACTAGATGTCTCCTCTCCAGCATCGGATCTGCGAGCGACACTCGATCAAATTCTATCTGAACATGCATATCTCGCAGTCGTCGCGATGCAAAAAGGGATTGATGGTAAAAAAGATTTTGAACAAGCAGCCGGTGCATTGAATCAAAATACGGATGATTTAGCGGCAGCTGTCGGTTCTGTCTACGGTGACGATGCAGGAAAAGCGTTTAAAGATATCTGGTCGAGCCACATCGGTTACTTCGTCGATTACGTCAAAGCGACTGGAGCAAAAGATGAAGATGCTAAACAAAAAGCATTGAAAGATTTGGATGAGTACCGTGTCGAGCAGGCTGCATTCCTTGATAAAGCAACAGACGGGCGATTGAAAGCAGCAGATCTCGAAGAAGGGCTCAAAGTCCATATCACACAATTGTTAACATCGTTTGATAGTTACGTTGCTGGTGATTATGACGCTGCCTACAGCAATCTACGTGAAGCAATCGAGCATATGTATATGGTCGGAGAAGGATTATCTGGTGCGATCGTTGATCAGTATCCGGACAAATTCAAAAATACGAAAGTCGATACACCAGCAGCCGATCTTCGTGCCGGGCTCAACCGGAACTTCTCAGAGCACGCAGCGCTTGCGGTGCTCGCGATGCAAAAAGGAATTGACGGTGCAAAGGACTTTGACGCGGCAGCCGGTGCCTTGAGTCAAAATACAGATGATTTGTCGGCTTCAATCGGTTCCGTTTACGGCAGTGAAGCAGCACAACAATTCAAGAAAATCTGGTCGAGCCATATCGGCTACTTCGTCGACTACGTCAAAGCAACAGGTGCAAAAGATGATCAAGCACGCGACATGGCTGTAAAAGAACTCGATGAGTACCGCGTTGAACAAGCAGCATTCCTCGATGCAGCAACGGAAGGACGCTTGAAAGCAAAAGATTTGGAAGAAGGGTTGAAGGTCCATATTGACCAACTCTTACTCGCCTTCAATAGCTACAATGAAAAAGATTACGACAAAACGTACCCAGCGATTCGCGAAGCGTACGCGCATATGTACGGCGTAGGGGAGGGAACAGCGACAGCAATCGTCGATCAGTTCCCAGATAAATTCAAAGGTGCGCCATCTGGTATGCCGAACACAGGTCTCGGTGGTATGCAAGCAGAATCATCGGCGACAGGTATCGTGTGGTCATTGCTTGGTATTGCCGCAGCATCGATCCTTGGATTCTTCGCACTCCGTCGTCGCCCGCAACAATAAAGGACGACCCGCTGGAAACAGCGGGTTTTCTTATACACATCAAGCTGAAAGGAGGTAAACGACATGCGTATCATCCGATTTGCACTTCTATTCCTCATTTGTCTGCTTCCCATCTCCGTTGAAGCACACACGAGTCTCAAGAGTTCCAATCCGGCAGAAGGAGCGGTGTTATCAGAGCCCGTCAATCGAATCCGCTTGACGTTTAGTGAGGCTGTCGAAAAGACGAGTACCTTACGTGTAGTGGATACGAACGGTGTCGAACAGTCGCTTGCGAAACCGCTCATCATCGGGAATGAACTCAGTGCCGTCGTCTCGAAACCATTGCCAAAAGGACAGTACACGATTAAATGGGCATCGATTTCAGATGATGGTCATCCCGTGAAAGGAACGATCGGATTTACAGTGATGGGTGCCGCGACAACTGAAGCGAGTACAGTTGAAAAAGCAGAGCCAATGGAAACAAAGGCAGCGGTCGTCCCAGAAGCTGAACCTGTTTCAAAAGGACTCGTTCCGACGCTTCTTCCTTGGATTGTTGGTGGACTATTAGTCAGCATCGTCTTACTTCTCTTATTCCGTCGTCGTTCGATATGAGTGCGTTTCTAGGAGAACTACTTGTCTACATGGGTGGAGCGATTTGGATGGGTTATCTGGTGTTATGCTTCATCTCAACGAAACAAAAACCGCCATTAATGGATGGTACGTCATGGGCGGTAGCGGGGCTCGGAATGCTTGTTCTTGGAACAAGTATTCCGGTCATCGGTGCCGTTCGTTTTCTGCTTTCGACGCAAACGATGACGGGGGCTCTACGAACGGGGTTACTTTTGCATATCGGTCAAATGTTTCTTGTCGTTTACTTCGCTGTCTTACTCCTATTGATCGTACTTGCCTGGCGAAAATATCTGTCCGTCCTACTCGCACTCTTGACGATCCCGATATGGATTGGCATTGCAGGAACGAGTCATGCCGCAGCGAAATACGGGGCGCTTGGGTGGACGCTCCAGTTCAGTCACTTCTTATGTGTGACGGCTTGGATCGGTGTTGTGTTTTGGGTAGCTGTTGGTGCCCGTTCGACCGAGCATTGGTCCGCCTTTTTAAACTGGTTCAGTCCGTTTGCTCGGATTGCTTTTACCGGTGTCATTCTGTCAGGTCTGTTGCTGATGCAACTGGCGATTCCGCTTGAACGTTATCCGAATCTATGGGGCGTGCCATACGGTCAAGCCATGTTGCTGAAGCATCTTTTGTTGTTGCCGCTTTTGTTCTACGCCTTTTGTAATGGCACACTTGTCCGGCGTCGGTTACGTTTCGACTCGACATACGATCCGCGTCCGTTACTCCGGATGGAGAGTATTATTTTAATACTTCTGTTCATGGCAAGTGCATCACTCAGTCGTTTGGAACAACCGACGTTAGGTCAACTACCGGTCAGTGGTCCAGCAGGGGACGGGTGGGTCTTGATGATTGGGATCGCCACCTTACCACTGCTCTTACTCGGATTCAGACGACATGCATTGGGTGTCTTGCTGAGCCTTCTTAGTGTCAGTCTGATCTACCTTGGACTACTTGCGACAGGGTGAAAACGAAAAAACAAGGTAGCGGAACTATCTGCTACCTTGTTTGTCGTGGTTTTATTTTGTCGAAACGGCGCAATTCGTGGCCTTCGCAAGAATCTTCGAATAGGCCCGGGCGCCCTTAATATTCAAATGAACACCATCTGCTTCAAAATAGGATGGGTGTTTGACAGCAATAGCATGCCAGTCGATCAGTTCGACCCGTTTCCGTTTTGATGCCTCTCGTAACATCTGATTGACTTCTGCTTCCCACGGGCGTGGCACCCGTGCTGTCACGAGATAGATGTGATCGGCATTTGCAAATTGGTCGAGTAAGCTATTCAACTGATCTTTGCGGAAGCTGCCGTTTGTCCCAAGATGAAGGATGACTTGGCGTCCATGTTGATTGTACGACGCATACTGCTCACTTAGCGGAATCGCTTCTCGTAGCTGTCGACCGAGTTTCGCATCAATCATCAGTTGTTTGAGTGTACTGCCGAGATAATCTTCGACACCGAGCAGGACGGAGTCACCAATCGCAAGCGTCGGTCGACAAATTTTTCGTTGATCAGGTTTTGCTTTCGGTGTCGTCGGTTTGAGGACCGGTTTCGGTTTTTCTTTTGGCGCCGCTATCTTATGGAAGTCGGGTTCTGGCTTCGGTGTATCGGAAACAGCAAGAATCGATAAGTTACCAATGAAGCTGACGATAAGGATCGTCAACACGGCAACACTCGCCCACTGTACCGTTGAGAACTGACGTAACTGTTGCGGATGTAGCGATAAACGCTTCAAGTAACCAGACAGTCCGAGTTGACGAATCGGACGCTCGATGAAGCGATACGATGCTTCTGTTAACGCAACAAGAATAACTATGATCAATATAGTCCGTAGTACCGAGAATGTTCCAATTTGCTCGACCGGTGTCAGCAACGTGATGACGGGAAAATGCCATAGATATAAGCCGTACGACCGTTTGCCGATCGCAATAAGTGATGGACGCGCAAACCAACGACTCCAAATCGACGCCGGATGGGCGATCGTAGCAATCAATAGGGCGGCAAGGAGCGAAACGATGAAAAAGCCACCGCGGTATAAAAAGCTTCCGAACTCACTCGTGACAACCATCAGTAAAAGTAAGAGTGGCAACGTGACAACACCTGTTTGATTCAACAATCGAACACCACGTTTTGGGATATCAATCTTAAAGCGGGTCGGTTGCCACGCGAACGCGAGCAAACTCCCGATCAATAAGGCGAATAATCGTGTATCGGTACCGTAGTAGACACGACTCGGATCCTCACCCGGTGTGAATTGAATCGCCATCGCGAGCACGGATGCGCCGATCGCGACACCAATCAATTGAAGGAACAGGCGACGATTTTTCATGCCGAACCAAAGTAGGATCGGGAATAGCAGGTAGAACTGTTCTTCGATCGCGAGCGACCAAAGGTTTTGGATCGGTGACGGTTTCCCGAACGACTCGAAATACGAGACGTCATGGAAGATATACCACCAGTTTGTTCCGTAAATAAGCGCAAAGGCACTATCTTGACGAACTGTATGCAATAGCTCGCGTTCAAAGACGGTTACATATCCGAGAACGAGTAACAGCATGACGAATAGAGCTGGGAACAAACGACGGAAACGATGAATCCAAAACCGTTTCAAATCGAGGCGCCCGGTCGTTTGCCACTCGCGTAACAAAAGACCAGTAATCAGGTAACCGGATAGGACGAAAAAGAGATCAACACCGAGGAAACCACCAGAGAAGAATGAAACAGATAAGTGGTAGAGAATGACAGACAGGACAGCGAAAGCACGTAAGCCGTCAAGCCCTGGCATATATGTAATCGAACGAGACGAGGATTTCATAAGACACGAACAACTCCTTTAAAACGACAACTAATTTCTAACAGTCTTTAGTGTATCGAATTCCAATTTCAAAGAAGTGTCTAAGAAGTAACAACCTAGCCCAAAAAAGCACCTGACGAGAGCATCGGATGCTGACTTACGAATGACGCGGAAAACGACACGTGACGGAAAAGCGGTTGTCTGCTGAAGTGAGCTGGACACTTCCTTGATGGCGCGCCATGATTTGTTGAACGATCGACAGACCGATACCGGAACCGCCGGAAGAACGCGATGCGTCAGACGTTCCGAACGGCGTCAGTCACGCGTTTAGTTCCTCTAGCGTATAGATCGTTTCAATCGCATTCGAGCAAATCAGTTGGATGCCTTGTGCTCCTTCTTTGATTGAAATCCGAAGATCACCGATTCCGTGAAGTGTTTCTTTAAAAAAATCTAACATGAAAACCCTACTTTCCGTTGAGTATAGCATGTAGTATGCACGTCGTCCCTTTCGAAAACAGGAGGAGAATTCTTAAGTGAATCTTAAACAGATCAATGCCTGATTTTCGGCGACATCGTAACCGGACAAGCCGTTATACTAAAGGCAAAGGAGGAGAAAGCGATGGAACATCACACGTATTACGAAGCACTCGTTCGACGAGACGTGACGTACGAAGGAACGTTTTTCGTCGGGGTCAAGACGACCGGTATTTTTTGCCGTCCGACATGTCCGGCACGAAAACCGAAGGCGGAGAACTGCGAGTTTTTCGAGACGGCGCAAGAGGCATTGCTCGCTTCCTATCGACCGTGTCGGCGGTGTCATCCGCTCGCTTATCCAGGCGATCACGGTACGATTCAACGCTTGATCGAAGCAGTCGAGGCAGAACCAGATAAACGGTTCAAAGAAGCTGATTTCCGAGCACTTGGTTTGGACGAATCAACAGCACGGCGCCAGTTCAAGAAACGCTTCGGAATGACGTTCGTTGCCTATGCTCGGGCACGGCGGATGGGGTTAGCGATGAAGGAGATCCGGACTGGGAAACCGGTCATTGAAGGACAGTTAGTAGGAGGCTATGAATCAAGCAGCGGTTTTCGTGAAGCGTCAGCACGGATGCTCGGGGAAGCACCGTCTCGTTTTGACGGACAGGTCTTGCGCGCGAAATGGCTCGATACACCGCTCGGTTCGATGCTTGCGATTGCGGACGAACAAAACTTACATCTCCTTGAATTCGTCGATCGACGGGGACTTGAGCGGGAAATCGAACAATTGCGTCAAAAAGCGCGTGCTGTCATCGTGCCTGGGGAGTCACTCGTCTTTAAACAGATTGAAGGGGAACTCCGTCGTTACTTCAAAGGAGAACCGGTCTTGTTTCAGACGCCACTGATGCGGTACGGAACGCCCTTTCAACGCCGCGTCTGGGAAGAACTTGAACGGATTCCGAGTGGCGAGACGATCTCGTATCAGGAACTGGCCATCCGAATTGGTCAACCAACCGCCGTCCGCGCTGTTGCACGGGCAAACGGAGCAAATCAACTAGCAATCATCATTCCATGTCATCGGGTCATTCGAACGAATGGGGATTTAGGTGGATACGCCGGGGGACTTGCACGCAAGGAAACATTGCTCAAACTGGAGCGTACAAAGAGAGGACTGGATGTAGGATGAGTTTGATTAAAGATGTGTTTTCACCGAGTTGGCTCGATGGCTTAGGAGAAGCGGTCGATGTATCAGATTTTCGCAGACGAGTCGAACGGGAGGACTGGGAAGAGCTTGCGTTTAAACAACGCGTCCGTCGTGTTGCGGAGACACTAGAATCCGTCCTGCCACCGTTTCCGGACTCGATCGGGGAGCTGGAACGACTCGCACCGCAGTTTACTGGATTACCAGGGATCGTTTTTCCCGAGTATGTCGAACGGACAGCAACACTCGTTGACTGGAAGCTTGCGTTAGAGACACTCGTTAAATTGACGCCGTATTCGACGTCTGAGTTCGCTGTCCGGCGTTTTCTACTCGCTGATCAAGAGCGTTATCTCGAGCAAGCACTCATGTGGGCAACATCAGACGATGAACATGTTCGGCGCTTAGCGTCGGAAGGGACACGACCGCGTCTGCCATGGGGACAAGCGATTCCGAGTCTGATTGCTGATCCGCGACCGGCGTTACCGGTTCTTGACGCGTTACTACAGGATCCGTCACTCTACGTCCGAAAAAGTGTCGCCAATCACTTGAACGATATTTCAAAGACACATCCGGAATATCTGATTGAGCGGATCGAACGTCACTTAGGAACAGATCCGAACACGGACTGGATTTTGCGCCACGCCTCCCGGACGTTACTCAAACGCGGAAATCCAGAAGTCTTACAATTGTTCGGTCACGTTACGCAAGGTGAGGTCGAGATTACAAATTTAGTAGTCTCGCCGGTTACGATTGGCGGAGAGCTCGACTTCTCGTTCACCGTGACGAGTTCTGTTCCACAACGTTTACGCTTGGAGTACGCGATCGATTACGTCAAACAACGCAGAACGAGTCGGAAGGTGTTTCAACTGCGGGAGCGGGAAGTTAAAGGTGTCTTACAAGTCGAACGACGCCAATCGTTTCGGAACATGACGACGCGTGTCCATTATCCTGGTACACACACATTGACGATTTTGATTAACGGAGAGGCTTACACGACAGCAACGTTTGAGGTCGAGGAGGAGAGCTGAATGCAAGGACGGCATCCGGATTTTAAAACGTCACGATTATTTGTCGAAGCAACGGATGAAGAATCGGGTTGTAAGTGGACGCTACATGCGTTACGTGAGAAAACGATCGTCGGAACGATTATCTTCACTTGGAATGCATCCACCGGAACCTTACGTTACACGACGACTGATGAGGACGATCAGCACGGGTACATCACGGAAGCACTGGCATCGATTTTGTCTTATCTCGCACGGACGTTATTACTGAAGCGTGTCTATAGTGAAGCGGGCAGTGAAACGGTCTGGCGTCGGAATGGATTTCAGTTGCAGGCGAATCGATATGCACGCGAACTTCATCATTAAAGCCCCGTCTGCTGAGCAGAACGGGGCTTATTTGTGATTAGACCGTTGTTTTCGACCAGTTGAAATGTTCGCAAATCGCTTCAGCGCTTTCACGCGCACTTAACTGTTCCGTATCAAGGAAGAGATAATTGACGTCCGGTAGTTCGCCTGGCAGCGAGCGTGTCCGGTATCCGTCCGCCGTCTCGCGTAAGTCTTGTTCAGAAGCGGCGAGGTCACGCTTCGTCACTTTGTGCGTCAATCGGTTTTCGGTCGTGTTCCGGTGCAGACGGGTCGCGACCGGCGCATCCAGTTCAACGATATAGACGTCAGCACCTGCTTGTTCGAACAACTCAACCGTTTCTTCGATGAACTCGAGACCACCACCTTCGACGCCGAATAGACAGACGAATGTAAACAGGACACCTTCAAGCGAACTGTTCGCCATTTCCTTGAACATCTCGCGCCGAATCGTATCTTTTAAGCGGTGATGGGCGGGTTCAGAGAAATCAAAATAAGGCAATAACAAGTCGATCGTCTGGTGGTTATGGAAGACTTTCATCTCCGTCAACCGTTCGATTTCCTGACCAATCGTCATCTTTCCGACTGCTTGGGGACCAAGTAACAAAACAAATTTCATGGACGAACCTCATTTCCTTTTTCTGCTAAGAATAGCACATTCCGATGAGTGACATCACTAGAACGTTTGTTCGTAATTTAGTATAATTCAGGTATGAAGTCCCGTCGTGTCCTTGTCTGAAGGAGGACAACTATGCAAGAGCAATGGAAGGCCGTCATCGGCTATGTAGGTATATATGAAGTCTCGTCACTTGGTCGCGTAAGGTCGCTTGATCGGACAATCGTGACGTGTCGCGGCGTCCGACAACGCCGAAAAGGTGTCTTGCTTCGACCGCGGCTCAATCGAGAAGGATATCGGAAAGTCACGCTCTATCAACGGGGGCGAGGAGAACGAGTGCAGGTCGGTCTACTCGTTGCGCAAGCTTTTCTGACGGTCGACGTCACGGAAGCGCGACTCGTTCGACGCAACGGTAAACGAGCTGACGATCAGTTATCGAACTTGGACGTGTTGCCTTCATTTGATCAGCAGTATACCGAACTACTTGGTGAGTTTGATCTCTTATTAGAACAACATGTGACACTGTCATCATTCCAGATTCGAGCGATTCGCGCCCAATATGAAAAAGGGAAGACGATTCGTCAACTGGCGGAGCAGTATCAGGTGACGGAGAACCGGATTCGCAATATCATCGATAAAAAGGAAGCACGTTATATCGGCTGAGAACAGAGGAAAAGAGCGCTTGCCAGGAATGGCAGGTGCTCTTTTTGTTAAGACGACGATTCGCTCGAGCGAACGGTCTGTTGCAACGAACTGATCCGTGACTCGAGTACCGCGCTATGTGTCTTCAATTCCGTTTGCTGAATGACGTGGTGTTGCATTTGGTCCCCGAGTACTTGGCTATAGGACGAGAGCTCTGACATCAACTTTTGGACAGATTGTAGATGTTCCTGCATATTCGACTGGACTTCTGCGACGATTTGACGTTGGTGTTCGACGGTCCCCAGTGTCGTCTCGATCGTCGTCGCTTCAGTCAGCATCTGTTGCAAGTGCTCCGTTGCCGTCTCAAGCTGTTGCGATGTCGAGAGAAACCGTTCCGTCATCTGCGAGAGCGCTTGTTCGACTTGATTGAGCCCTGTCGTCCACGTCTGATTGACCTGACGGATGTGGTCCGTACTCGTCCGGATATCGATCGCTAGTCTTTCGACTTCCTTGGCCACGACCGTGAAGCCACGACCGGCTTCGCCGGCACGAGTTGCCTCGATCAGCGCATTTAGCGATAGGCGGCGCGTCTCTTCAGCGACACGCTGGATGTGGGAAATCGAGGTCTCCATCTGCTGCTGTAGATGTGAGGTCTGTTGCAAGATTTGCTCTGTCGTCGCGGATTGTTCCTTCAGCAAGTAGCTTTCTTGTTGTAATGTCCCAAGTGTCGTGTGATTCGTCTGAACAGTCTGTTGAAAACGAGTTACGGCACGTTGGCTGTTCAGAAGTGTCGTTTGCATTTCGCTTAACGCATCGTGTCCTTGGGCAGTCAAACGTGTGGAGGCGATGATCGTCTGATTCATCTGCGTCGATTGCGCAAGTAAGGAACCGGCGACTTCATCGACGGCATGCACCGATTCATCCATCGCGGATAAATGCGATGAAAAGTGGGGTTGGACGGATTCAAGTTCCTGACTGGCTTGTTGCATCTCGGCCGTCAAATCCCCAATCTGTTGCATCAATTGATTGTATTGAAACGTGAGCTGTTGTAACTCAAAGGTCGTCGTCTTAAGTGTTAACGGACGATACGATCGCTTCGCATGCGCTTCTTCAATCTGCAAGGCGAGTTTCGATAACGGTGCCAGTTGGCGTTGAATTCGCCAGCGGATCAAGAGGCTGATGCTGACAAGTGTGATCACACTCACCCAGACGAGTGTCCAAGCTAAATCTCGAGCAGGGGCGATTAATTTATCACGGTCGGTCGTCAGTAAGATGACGTCATCAAGTTCCGGAATCGTCATCGCGACAAGAAATTGGTCTTGATTTGAAAAGGCATATGTACGGGCTGTTTTTAAGTGCTGTAGTAGTTGTTTTCGTTTTGCCGGTTCGAGTGTCAACGGTCGGAACGCCTCACTCGTGTTCAGGCTTTGAAAGCGAACCGTGTAGTCGTCACGTGATAAGTCGGTTCGCTGTTGCTGTTGCAATCGTTTGATGGCACGCGAGCGGTCTGTCGCGTCATCCGGATACGCGAGAAACGTTGCCCGGACATTCGCGTCGAACATCGTTAACTCACGCATCAGCCGTTCCTCAGTTGCTGTGATGGATTGTTGGTACGACGCGTAAACACTCAGACCACTGATCACGATCAGTCCGATGGCGACGATCGGAATCAGCCATCCATTTAATTGTTGTGCCAGTAATCGTTTTTTCTTTGGCATAAAACATCTCCTCCCGTATTCCTATCGGGAGGAGATAGCTCAACATGTATGAAGGCGTTGTACGACTTGTGTAAAGGTCTTGTGAATCTAGTTCACGTAAATCGGAAGGACAGTCGCAAGATGTGTCATAAGTGCTTGTGTCTCTTCTTTTGGTTCAGACGTGACATAAATGATCAATGCAGCAGCAACGATGACAAAGATGGCAATGACAAGAATGATGAAGAACGGCATCTTACTTTTTCGTTTTTCGGCTTGACGGTCCATGAAAGATTCCCCCTTAATAATGTATACGATAGATATATTTAAGGGATTCCCTGTTCATTACTTTAAAAACACGACAACTGTCCGGTAATGAAAAAAATACTGCCTTGTCTGACGAGAGCGTTGGACAAGGCAGTATATTACGGTCAACTAAGGAGAGACCAGACATCATATCGCTCAAAATCAGCCAAAATATTTGGCGCAATCAACTGACGGATCATTTCTTCGTCCGCCCAGAGATAAGCGTCGTGTTCTGCGGATAACTGAACGCTCGTCTGGTTCGTCGAGCAGACGTACATCAACAAAATGATTTGCCGATCGGGATGCGTTAGGAAGCTAGAGGCATAGAGTAGACGTTCTGGCGTAACCGTCAACTGTGTCTCTTCTTTTATCTCGCGAACAAGGCTGTCGAGCGGCAGTTCACCGAAGTCGATCTTTCCACCTGGACATTCCCATGTTCCGCCGCCGAAGTCAGCGACAGCCCGGCGGACGATCAGGAGACGTTGCTCGTGAATGATGATGCCTTTGACGGCAGGGACAATCGCCGTCATCTGACGGGACTCCGCGATAACACCACGGGATCGGTTCCTTCTGTTTCGATCAAGTACTGATCGCACAGATAGATCCCGCTTGCGTCGGCAAGTCCGAAGGCACGGCTCGTGCCTTCTTCCGTAAAGGATTGCACGAGGTGGGCGGCTTCGCCCCACGTCTCGTAATGCACACAGACGACCGCGTCTTTCAGCAGGGCAAGACCAGGCAAGCGAAGACGTCGATTGTCGCGTTGGTCGATCTCCGGAATCACACAACGTTCGGGTGAAACGAGGGCACCGGCAGAAAAGCCAGCGACCGGAACACCGTTTACGAAACGCGACTGGATGATGTCACCAATCGGTGTCGCGACCAAGTATTGCTGATACAATTCGGTCTCGCCACCGGAGATGATGATGCCCTGACACTGCTGTAGTTGCGCGAGTTGTTCGTCCGTTGGCGCGTCAGACAGTGGTAGATGGACGAAGGACGAAATACCCTCTTCCTGCAATGCTTCCGTATAAATCGAGGCGTAGGTCACCCAGTCCTTACCAGTACGTGGGACATACAGAATCGCGACCGAACCACCATTCGTTAATGCAGCAAACCGTTTTTGCAAATTCGGTGTAAATGGAGGACCGCCTCCAAATAAGAATAAATGAGTACGCATGAAGTCATCCCTCCAACCATGTATTAGAAAAAGTATAGCAGAAATCAATCAATTGGAAATATGCTGGTAGAATGATTGTCTGCGGAACCACGCGTGATGTTGTTTCCGTTCTTGAAAGAGAACGAATAGTACAAAGGCGATGACGAGACCGCGTCCAATCCATGGTAAGACGAGAAGACCGTAGTTCATCGCAGCGAACAGTTGGAGCAAGAAGCGGCGCTTACTCGGATCCCGCAGATACGTGATCAGTGGGAGTTGCTGGTGTGTCTGCTTGAATAGTCGTAGATGAAGGAAGGGTCGCTTTCGATGAGACGGCTTCGGTAAGGCACCGTTCAATTCAAGGACGGTTGTTGATAAACTCGACTGTCGTTTCATCGACAACAGAATGTCCTCCGTTAATCCGTCCTCACGTCGTGACCAGTGCCGGACATGGAGAGATCCGAACAGTAACACACCCAGTGCGACAACGAAGAGAACAGGGTGCGGTTGAAGCCAAAGCAGGAGCAACAGGGAGATGCGTCCTGCTGCCAGGAAGAGATGACCGCTCCATTTCCGCAAGAACTGTTGCCCAGATAACCGGTATGTCCAGAAGCTAAAGAACGGTTGGAGCAAAGAGAGCGCAAGACTAGTCAGTAGTACGGTGATACTGGATTGATCAAACCGGATACTATGTAATGGAAAACAAAGTAGATGTAAGCCGGCAGTTAATAGAAAAATCCGCACAAAGTGATAACGGACGGAATACCGTTTCATCCGGACGATTGCTCCAGGAACTGGTTTAAAGAAGAGACAATCCGCCGGTTCGAACCAAGCATAAAAGGCGGGCAGGAATCCATACAAGATCCATCCGAGTAAAATCCAAGCGACCGGAACGGTTTGGACCCAGTCCGCTTGACCACTTAAAATCTGCACCGCTTCATAGATGATGAATAGAACGACTGGAACGACAAGATACAGCAAGATCGTCCAGTCGAAGATTTCTCGGAAGAAGCGACGTTGTTCAGCGTGCCGTCGACGGATCCGGTGCTTTAGAAAGGTTTCAATCATGCTCGAGTACCATCGCTTCCATGATATCGAACAAGCGAGCGCCTGGCTGACCGGAGGCTTCACCGATTTGAGCGAGCGTTCCTTGATGTTTGATACGTCCCTGATCAATCCAGACGAAATCGTCACATAGACGTTCCGCTGAATCAAGGACATGAGTGACGAGCAGAATCGCCACACCACGCGTTCGTTCTGCTTCAAGTACATGCAACAACCGAATCGTCGCGACCGCGTCGAGACCAACGAACGGTTCATCGATGATCAAGCAGTCTGCGCGTTGCATCAAGGCACAGACGAGCATCACTTTCTGTTTCATTCCTTTAGAAAAAGAGGATACATAGTCACCTGTGACGGCATGCAGTTCGAACGTCTTTAAGAGTCGTTCGGTATAGGCATGATCCGTCTCGTGGAGTGAGGCGACCAGCTCAAGGTGCTCGGCGAGCGTCAAATATTCGTAATAGGTCGGCTGTTCCGGAATATAGGCGAGTGAGACCGGTAAATCGATCTCTCCTTCGACCCACGGTAGCGTACCGAACATCGCTTGAATCGTCGTACTTTTTCCCGCACCGTTCGTACCGATCAAACCGGTGATGGATCCAGGGTGTAAAGAAAACGAAATCTCTTGTAAGACGGGTTGACCGACGTCATAACCGGCTTGTTGAATGGATACATGCATGTGAAACATCTCCTTTCACTACATCTACTGATAGAAGAAGAAAAATGTTTCACAGCAACAGAAATCAGCAGAACCATAGTAAAAAATGTAACAGGTTAAAAATAACAAATGGGCTATAATGGAAATATCAATTTTAGAGGATGATCACGGTGCAAACAGTCGAACGAATTTATTTCCGTGAGTCCGGTATGGGAAGAGGACAGACGTTTTGGTGGGACCGTGCAAGTCGGACGGTTCGTGCGGAAGATGAGGAAGAAATATTATCTCCACGGTTTCCACGTGAATTAATATTCCTTGACGAAATGGATCCATTGCTTATAAACCTGACGGAAGAGGACATCTATCTAATCGACATGTGGTCAGATTTATTCAATGTCGAGAAATGGCGAGAGTGCGCGGATCCTGAAAGTCTTACGATGATGGACGGAACGGATTGGGAAATTCATGTGACGACAGAACACGGTACAGAAAAAGTGTCACGTTCAAATGTGTTTCCACCAGGGTGGGAGATGATTCGAGAACTGCTATACGGTTATTACGATGCCGGGAGTAACCGAGAAGACGAAGAAGGGGAGGGTGAACTATGAAACGAGCACTATTGTATCTGATTCCGTTTGCGTGGCTAGGACCTTACCTCGATTGGAAAGAGGGTTCGATACTAGGGTATGCCTTATTTTTATTTGGACTTGGTGTATTATCGTATTCACTTGCACGGAGTGGAAAACCCAAATACATCGTCATCGGCAACATGGTTTCGTTTGCGATTTCGTACGGGATCGCACTCAGTGTAGGGGAAGGATACGGCGAAGGATACTTCAATCCATTGACAGCCAGTCAACTGGTTCTTGGAGTCAGCGTCTTGAATCTGGTCGTACAAATACCAATTGTGATGAATGCGATTCAAAACAAAGTGATGAAAAAGGAGTTAGAGGGACATGACGGATGAGAGCCAACAATTACTTGATGTAATTCAGCGAATCCTAGAACGACAATCGCCACTCGACTTAATTGATATCTACCAGCGTGTCAGGCAAGCAGAGCATTTGGATCTATCACGCTTTACATCAGAGGCAGGACTCGAGGCACGCATCCGGAAATTGATTTACCTGCATGCGAGTGAGTGTGAATTGTATAGGGGAGAGCAGGACCTTTTTTACAGTGAGACCGGAAAAGGAACAGGACGCTGGGGACTGCGATAAAAAAACGCTACGCAGCGAGTGCGTAGCGATTAGATCACACGAGTCCTAAAATCTCGACTTCAACTAATGCACCTTTTGGTAGTTCCTTAACCGCAATACAAGACCGAGCCGGGAAGTGATCGTGCGGTGCGAAGTAATCGGAGTAGATCGTATTAAAAGAAGCGAAGTGTTCCATGCTCGTTAAGTAGCATGTCGTTTTGACGACGCGGTCAGGTGTCAGTCCTGCTTCTTTCAGGATGGCATCGACGTTTCGCATGACTTGTTCCGTCTGCTCCGTGATTCCGCCTGGTACAAGTTCACCTGTTGCCGGATCAATCGGGATTTGACCGGAAGCATAGAGTGTTCCGTTCGCGATAAAGCCTTGCGAGTAAGGACCGATCGCAGCAGGGGCGTTCGTTGTGTCAATCTGTTTGAATGTAGACATGAAAAGAACCTCCTCTTATAAAATACATATGTACGACACCGAGTGATTCGACTCGGAGATCCCTCAACCCTTCAAAGGAGTGAATTGATATGCCACTTTATCATAAATTAGTTCGAGACACGATTCCAAACATCATCGACCAAAACGGGAAAAAAGCGACGTTCCGAACGCTGAACGAAAATGAATTCCTAGTGGAAGCCAAAAAGAAGTTGCATGAAGAACTCACTGAATACGAGGAAGCGACGACGGACGCAGATGCTGTCGAGGAATTAGCCGATTTACTGGAGCTGATCCAGGTGTTAGCGAAAACGCATGGCGTGACAGTCGAGGAACTGGAAGCCGTCCGAGCGAAGAAACAGCAACAACGAGGCGGCTTCGAAGAACGCCTCTACCTGATCGAGGTCGAGGATTGATCCCGGAAGCGAAGCTGACGACGCATCATTTATATGACTCACTCGTCGAGGCCATTGATCAGGCAGAGGAAGTCTATATCGTCGCAGCGTTTGCTCAGAAGTCAGGCGTCGCCTTGCTCGTCCCGGCATTTCGTCGTGCCTTGCAACGAGGAGCCGAGATTCGGCTGTTGATTGGCGATTATCTACATATCACCGATCCAGAAGCATTGGCGCAGTTGCTTGCACTGGATGGGTTGTCAGTTCGCTTTTATCGGTCAGGCGGACGCTCTTTCCATCCGAAAGCGTATCTGTTTCGAAACGCAGAGACTGGCTTATCAATCGTCGGTTCGTCGAACATCTCGAACAGTGCGCTTCGGTCCGGTATTGAATGGAACGTTCATCTACCGCAAGCTGTCGCTCCACAGATCCTTGATGATGCGATTGATGCCTTCATGGATCTTTATCTCAGTGAATCGGCAGAAGAACTGAATCCGGTTGTCTTAGAAACCTATCGTCAAGAGTACGCGGCACGTCAATATGTCGCGGAACCAGAAGTCGAGTATGACGAAGGAACGGTTGTCGTTGCGCCAGAAATCCTGCCACACCGGGTGCAGGAAGAAGCGCTGCACGCGTTACGGGAAACGATGGAAGAAGGACGGACACGGGCGTTGGCAGTGCTTGCGACTGGATTAGGGAAGACCTACCTCAGTGCGTTCTTTGCGGGAGACTTTACACGAGTCCTATTCCTGGCGCATCAAAAAGAACTGTTACTGCAAGCGGAGCGTTCGTTTAAAAAAGTCAATCCGGCGTGGCAGACCGGCTTTTATATCGGCAGTGACCGGACCGTCACGGAGACGACGGAGATCGTCTTCGCTTCCGTCCAGACGTTGGCGCAAAAACGTCACTTGGATCGCTTTGCAACGGACCAGTTTGATCTCATCATTGTCGACGAGTTCCATCACGCGGCAGCGACGAGTTATCGGAAGGTCATCGATCATTTCACGCCCCGTTTCCTGCTTGGTCTGACGGCGACACCAGACCGGATGGACGGTGCGGATGTCTATGCGATCTGTCACCATAACGTTGCGTTCCAAATGCATTTCACAGCAGCGATTGCTGAAGGCTTTTTGACGCCGTTTCATTATTACGGTATTCACGACACGATCGACTATTCCCAGATTCGACGAATCGGTCGGACGTATGATGCGTCGCAGCTCGAGCATCGACAACTTGATCGTGAAGTAGCAGATAATATTTATCATTCGTGGGAGAAACATCGGCAAACGAAGACGATCGGCTTTTGTTCGTCAATTAAGCAGGCGGAATATCTGGCGCAAGTATTCCAGGATAAAGGAAAGACGGCATTTGCACTGACCGGAAAGACGACGAATCGTGCAAAATACATGCAAGCATTCGAGCAAGGCGAAATTGACGTTCTCTTTACTGTCGATCTATTCAACGAAGGTGTCGATATTCCGAAAGTCGATACACTGCTGTTCTGTCGTCCGACGGAATCCGTCGCTATCTACACGCAACAAATCGGACGCGGACTACGATTAGCACAAGACAAATCGCACTGCGTCATCATTGATTTGATCGGGAACTATCGTAACGTCGAGACGAAACTGAAACTGCTCGGGAAGATGAAAGAATCGTTCAAGCGAGGGGAGACAGAACCGATTACGCCACCACCTGGCTGTGTTATTGAGTTCGATACGCGGGCACTAGAGTTGATTCATCGACTCAGGCAACCAAGTCAGCGGAAGTTACGGTTGATCGAGCAGTACGAGCAAATCAAATACGAACTCGGTCGTCGACCATCCTATGTTGAAATCGGAGAGTATGCAGCCGTTCCGCAAGGCTATAAACAGGAGTGGGGTTCTTATGTTGGGTTCTTGAAAGAGCATCAGGAGTTATCAGGCGAAGAGGTCGAAGCGTACGACGCAAATCGTGAATTGATTGAGCAGGTCGAAAAGACAATCATGAATCGCAGTTATAAGATGGTCGTCTTGCTAGCGATGCTTGAGCGGGGAGAAGAACGATGGATGGAGCCGATTACGGCAGCGGAAGTTGCACCGTTCTTTTATGAGTATTTGCATGCGGAAAAATATCGGGAGTTGAAGGATGCGCAAACGGCGGAGTTAAAAGGATCATTTGATGCAGTAAAAGTAGAACGGGTATTGAGGAAAATGCCGTTTCCAAAAATGGGGAAGCCGTTTGAAACAACTCAAACTTTTAAGACTTTATTTTATCAAATACCTAATCATAAATTTAATAAAACCGTTTTAAAAAAAATAATAAAAGACATTGTTAATTTAAGAATATATCTATATTTCAATAAATAATAATTAAAAACAGTTATTTTCATCAAACGCTAAAAAAATATAGTACGTAAATTTAGAAAGTTAAACAAAATTTAGTTGATTAACTGATTATATAAATAATAAATGTATTCATTTACCATCTTATTTTACAGTAAAAATAAAAATATAACATGATGTTGGTAATTTGGTAATTGTTATAAAAGTGTTGCGCAACAAATAAACTGTCCCCTAAGTAATAGGCACTCTAGACTGACCTAGCAATATGAAACACATATAAAACACCTTGATTAGGTTGCCAGTACACCGTATTTTTTTGGTATCAGTTAGCCTAATTTTTCTTGGATTCGTTCTTCGATATAGCAGTTTAAATAATTGACAACGCGCTCAGAGGCATCATGGTCTCTTAGTGAGTTAAATTTGAAGTACTGGAACTCCTCGGACTTTAAATTAGAGTGGAACGATTCGATAACCGCATCGAGTTTGTGGACAAGATGATCCTGCGGGATCAGTTGTTCCAATGTGATGGTGACATGTTCTGATCGATGATGGTGATCTCTCTTACCTATCATTGGAAGTCCTTCTCTTTCTTCGTTTTTCCTTTTTATACCCGGAAGAAAGAGGAGAGAAGCGTTTTGTTCACTCGAAATCGCTTTCTAGGGAAAAACAAGCAGGAGCAACCCTGCAACGAAGTGAAGCGGCGCGATGCTTGTCCCAGGAAAATGATTCGAGATGAACAAAAAAGCGCAATCTTTCTCATTAAGAGAAAAATTACGCTTTGTCCTCAGTCTGAGATGATTACTGTATAATACAGGAATCATCTACTTGAATCAGCATAAATTTTTTTCAAATATCATTTACATAGGGTATATATTAAAATGAGTGGAGTAGAGATTTTGCTCACAATTCTAAAACATCTTGTGCTGCATTTTTAAATATGTAGTTCAAATATGCTTCTTCTGATAATTGAGAGGCAAGTTCGGTATCTGCTTTTACAATTTTTTGTAATACATCCCAATTAGGGATGGTCTTATTTGGCTCTTTTGCTCTCGGTCTTTTTAGTCTATTCCATTTTTGAATTGTTGTACCTAATCGAATTGCTGAACTTGAACTATTTTCAGTATTGTATTTATTTTTAACTTGAAGTAAAATCGGATTTTTTCCTAAATAACAAAAATCAATAGCACGGTATGACGACCCTGCGCACCAAATCCACCCATAAGGTTCAAGGACTTGAGCCAGATATTCTTCTAATATTGTACCATTTCTATTTTCTGCACTCATAAATAAGAAGTGACCGGTAATGTATTTTTCTAATGTATCTTTATCAACATAATTGATTGCTGCAACTCTAGAAATTAATGCGTTATCTACTTCTCCATAATTTTTAAGTGACGAGTTAATAGTTAAATTATTTCTACTATTTATGTAGCTATTACTCCATCTTTTTAAATATAAAAAAGCAGTTTCTGAAGGTGAAGATGAACTATGTATTCCTTTTATTTTAGGAAAAAGCGAGAGATCATTTTGAAGTGCAAATTCAAAAAGTACATTCAATTTTTTTGAATAGTCCTTATTATCTATTTTATCCGAGATTTTTTTAAAAATAATTTTTACATCATTAAAATCTAAATCAGCATCATTTAAAATATCAGCCAAATTCATGTAAACACCTTCCAATCTTTAAAATAATACTATGATAACATACCATTTAATGTATATACAGTATCGTAGGATTTTTTTTTATGAGATATGATATTATAAATGGGTCTAATAATAGTTTCGGAGGGTTGACTATGACGAAAAACTTAACAGTTGAAGATGTATCAAAAAAATTAAAAATATCACAACAGTATGCTAGAAAGCTTATGAGAGAAGGAAAAATCCATTCTTACTCTGAAAATAAAACATGGTTTACTAATCAAAAAGAAATAAATTGTTTTTTAGAAACTGGAAACTATGTTGTCGATCCAGACGATAGAATTAGAGTGAATGATGATATACCAGATATAGTCGCTTTATCTTTTTTTAGTGGTGGAATGGGCTTAGATATCGGAATGGAAAAGGCAGGAATAAAACCAATTTTAGCTTGTGAAATAAATAAAGAGGCAAGAGCAACCATTGTAAAGAACAATAAAAAAATAGGATTAATCGGTGATATTTGGGAGTGTGATTCCGAAAAAATAAGAACTTACGCAAAAATTCCAAAAGATAGAAAAATCGATATTATTTTTGGAGGACCGCCATGCCAAGCATTTTCTACAGCAGGAAATAGAAAAGGATTTGAAGATGCTAGAGGAGACGTTTTTATTAAATATTTACAAGTAATTGGCGAAATGAAACCAACTTATGCTGTTATTGAAAATGTTCGTGGTCTTCAGACTACTGAGGCTGTGTTAAAAGATACAGATGGTTTAGCAATTAAAGGTGGTGTTCTTCATTATGCAGTAGAACAGCTTAAATCTTTTGGATATACGGTTTCATTTGAGCTGTATAATTCAGCTAATTTTGGTGCACCACAAAAACGAGATAGATTTGTAATCATTGCAAAATTAGGTGATCAAAAAGTCTCTTATTTAAAACCAACTAATTCTGAAAATGGTGAGTTTGGCTTGCCACCTTGGAAAACTCTTTACGATGCGGTTTGGGATTTACAAGATAAAAAAATGAATTATATAGATATACCTTTATCTAGAATTGAATGGTTTAAAAAAATACCAGAAGGAGGAAATTGGAAATCTTTATCAGAAGAAGATCAAAAAATAGCTATGGGTAAAAAATACTTTATGGGTGGGGGGAAAACAGGATTTTTTAGAAGAGTTTCTTTTAACCAGCCAAGCCCTACTTTAGTAACAGTTCCTACAATGCCTGCGACTGATTTAATACATCCATTAGAATTAAGACCTTTATCAGTTGAAGAATATTCTAGAATACAGGGTTTCCCTGATGAGTGGGAGTTCTGCGGAAGTATTTTAGAAAAGTATAGACAAATAGGGAATGCTGTTCCAGTTCAGTTAGGAGAAGCTATAGGAAAGACATTATTAGATGATATAGAAGGAATTGCTCATGATCAATATAATGGATTTAAATATTCAAGATATAAAAACACATCTGATTTAACTTTTCCTATTTTATATAAAAGTAACCTAGAAAAAGCTTTAAAAAAGAGAGAAAATCAGCAAATTTCCTTTGAGATTTAAAATATTTAATCCTTTCTAAAAAAAATTATGGGATATCAATTGTTTATAAATTTTTTTAACTGAAATACATGATTTTTTAATTAGTTTGATGTAAAAGGAGGGTATTTATTGTGTCTTTAAAAGGAGAATTGATTACTAGATCAATGAAAGTTGATAAGTTAAGGCAAAAAATACTTGATGGAGAAATTAAAATACCACCATTTCAAAGAAACTTTGTATGGAAAAAAGAGCAAATAATTGACCTTCTTGATTCAATATACAATGATTATCCAGTTGGAAGTATTTTGTTGTGGGAAACCGGAGAAGACTTACCTTCAATAAGAAATGTTGGAGGATATGAATTACCTGAAAGCAAGGCTGAATATCCTGTGAATTACATCTTAGATGGACAACAAAGAATTACATCTATATTTGGTGTATTTTGTTTTGAACTAAAACAAACGACCGAAAAAGATTTTGATGAAAATATTTTCAATGTATATTTTGATTTGATCTTAAAAAAATTCATTTTTGAAGATGAGTTAAATAAAGAGACACAAATTTTTCCTTTGAAGCTATTGTTTAATAATTATGAATTTAATAAATATATTAGAGATTTTGCTAGAGAACAATATGAAGTTGCCGTAGAACTTCAATCAATATTTCAAAACTATGAAATTCCTACAGTTACAATTAAGAAAAGAACTAAGAATGAAGTTGGAGTTATTTTTGAACGAATTAATAATACAGGAACTCCCTTATCGACATTTGAGCTCATGGCAGCTTGGACATGGAAAGAAGACTATCATTTAAGTGATAAATTTGATGAGATTTATGAAATTTTAGAGAGTAGAAATTTTAGTGGTATTAAGCAAAAAATAATTCTTCAATGTTTTGGTGCGATAATTAAAGGTACTACTATTACAAAAGAAATACTAGATTTAGATCCTAGTGATGTGAGGAATAATACTGAAAAGTTGATTAGTAGTTTAGAGCATGCTTTAGACTACATGCACACACAATTTAATATAGTTTCAGAAGAGCTATTACCTAAACCACAACATTTGGTACCACTTACTTTTTTATTCTCGAAAGTAAAAACCGTTACTAGAGAACAAGGTTTAACGATAAAGAAATGGTTTTGGAGAACGGCTTTTTCAGATAGATATTCTTCAGGTACTGATAAAAAAATGGACGAGGATATTAACTTTTTCACTAAAATAATTGATAATAACTTTGAAATGCTAGATAAATACTCTTCTTTTGTAGATCCGACGCTTTTTCAAACCCAACAATTATATAAATCAAATTCTTCTGTGAGAGCTTTTTTGCTTATGCTTAGCCAAAAAAATCCTAAAGACTTAACAAACGGGTTACAAATAAATACAGGTCTTGCTCTGTCTTCTTATAATAGAAAAGAGTATCATCATATATTTCCTACAAGTTTTCTTAAAGAGGAACTTAAACTTTTAAAAAAACAAACAAATGTTTTGGCGAATATTTGTTTTCTACCTTCGGATTCTAATAAAAAAATATCTAACAAGTCTCCAAACCTATATTTCTTCAATAATATACCTCAGGAAAATTATGAAGAAATATTATCTAGTAATATTATTCCGTTAAATTCTAAGATTTATGAGGAAAACGATTATGAATTATTCATTACAGAAAGATCTAACTTGCTTTTTGAAGAGTTTCAAAAGCTAAGTGGAGAAAACATTGATTAAAAATTTAGTTATTGTCGAAGGACTCCCAGGCTCGGGCAAAACAACAACAGCTGAAGCATTAACTCGTTTACTACAAGAGAAAAAAACAAACACGCGTCTTCATATCGAAGGAGATCTCAACCATCCTGCGGATTATGAAAGTGTCGCTTACTTAAAGATGGATGAATGGATAGACTTTCAAAGTAAATACGCTTCACTCGATGCCTTACGATTTGCTGAAGTGTTCAATGACTACGTACTGATATCGTATCGCCAATGGCAATCAGAACAGGATGTTCCTAGAGCAGCAATTGTATTTCTGCAAGCACGTGATATCTATGAACTACCGTTTGAGTTATATCAGTTATTGATCTTTAAAAAGTGGGAAGCATTCGTCGCTCAAGCGTTAACGACGGATACAACATATGTTTTCGAGTGCTGTTTCTTGCAAAATCCGTTGACGATGGGGCTCATCAAATACGATTTACCGGAAGCGACGTTGCGAGCGTATATTGAACGCTTAGCGACGATCATCGCGCCTCTACAACCAGTTCTCGTCTATGTTGATCAACCGGATGTAGAACGAAGCTTCCGTAAAGCACTAAAAGAGCGTCCGACAGAATGGGCGGACGGATTTGTATCCTATTACACTGAGCAAGCATATGGTGTGAATCACTCGTTATTAGGAGTGGAAGGGACGATTGCAATCTTAAGGGAACGAAAAGCATTGGAACATCAGTTGTTATAAACGCTTTCCTTTAGAGTAGAGGTATTTGGAAATGAAGAGTTTTCAGTAAAAGCAAGACAAGTTTGGGTGAAGCAGTTGATTCAGTCGACTGTGCGTTCGACTTCTTTAAGCGAGAGCTAATAAAGAGGCGATTCTAAGTCAAAGAATCGCCTCTTTATAGTGAGAATGTCTGATCAATAGTGTTTTTATCATGGTTCAATATCCAATGCTTATAATCATCGTAGAGATCACGGATAGCGTCAGGTGTTTCGCCGATCAGGTCACAGCCTCGGTCATCATAGATGTGAAACAGACTCTTTCGTCTCGGATTAAAGAAAAAGGTACGATGGATAAAAGAAGGGCGATCCGTGACATCGTGACTGCAAATATCACGGATTAAAGCTGGATAATGAATCTCTTGCCGCGTACAGGTCAAAGACAATGTGTATGTAGCATAGGGATGCTCTTCCACATATTGCGGTGTACGATCGCATCGCAGGCGATAGCGTAAAGAAGGGGACTTCAAGTACTTCACAAATCCACTATGCACGACCGGTTTCCAACCGCTTGTTCTTTTGTAGGGACTGACCTGCACGATCCATGTGATAAGATCAGATGAATCGTGAATGGCTTCAAATAAGGTTAGGGCTTTTCGATAGGCGGACTCTAGATAATTCGGATCATCTAGACCAACGTTTTTGAACAATGTTGGATTGCCTAGCTCAAAGCGGATTCCGTTCGCATTGTGATAAAATAAGTTCGGATATAAGACGAGCTGGGGAAAGATCGTATACAGCTCTTGGTGATTCAATAGGAATTCCTCAGGAATTCCTCCCTTCCATGTATGGTGCGCTACACTTGTTTCTTGAATGAATAATGATCCGGCTTCTAAAAGCCGGATCATTATTTATTAGCCCATACTCGTTTCATGATTAACCTGCCATTGTACGCCAAACGCATCTTCGACAATACCGTAGGCTTCACTCCAAAACGTCTTTTGAATCGGCATGATGATCTTGCCGCCTTCAGCGAGCCGCGCGAACGTTTCGTGCAATAGCTCCACATCGGCTAAGTGAAGGGCTAGCGTAATGTTTTGTCCGAACGTCACAGGGTTTTGTGGCATCGCGTCTGAGAACATGAGACGTGTGCCATGAACGATGAGCTGCGCATGCAAAATCAGTGTCTGGTGCTCCGGTGGATACGGTTGACCATCCGGTCCAGGACCTGGTCCGAACTCCATGATTTCTGGCATTTCTTCCTGGAACACCTCCGTGTAGAACGTCAACGCTTCACGGGTATTTCCATTAAAGACAAGATACGGATTAATCGGCATGAGAAAGCTCCTTTCAAAAGGAAGAATGTGTTTCTTTCAGTATACCAAACATTCGTTCGTATAAAAAGAGTGGGTTGCTGATTTATTTAGTATAAATGATGACAGTTTCAATTTATCTGATTTTTATAAAAAATAGGTTGCAACTTCCAGAAAGACTTCGTATACTAAATTTATCGAAAGCGCTTTCGGTGAAATGGAGTGAGTAGTATGGGAACAATTTATGATTTAGCGAAGATGACCGGTTTTTCGATCACGACGGTCTCGAAAGCCTTAAATAATTATTCAGATGTCAGTGAAAAGACGAAAGCGAAGATCGTCCAGGCAGCAGCTGAGATGGGATACTTGCCGAATGCACATGCTCAATCGCTCTCGACAAAACGTTCGTGGACGATTGGTGTCATGTTTTCAGAAGCACATGGTGTCGGCATGATGCATCCGTTCTTTAATGCGATCATTGAAAGCTTCCGGAAAGCAACAGAGCAACAAGGTTATGATCTGATTTTTGCATCACGAAATTTACGTAATCGGGACATGAGTTACTTGGAGCACTTTCGGCACCGAGCAGTTGATGGCATTGTCGTCATCTGTTCGGACCAGTTGGATCTGCACGTTCAAGAATTGATCCAAAGTACGATTCCGATCGTTGTCGTTGATATGTACAGTCCGGATTGTAGCGTCGTCTATTCCGACAATATTACGGGTGGGCGACTAGCCGTCGAGCATCTATATGAATTAGGTCATCGCCAGATTGCGCATATCGCTGGCGATACGACGACGGATGCTGGTGCAGCAAGGATCGAAGGTTATAAACAAGCAATGACTCAGTTCGGTTTGCCGATTCCGGACGGCTATATTGCAAACGGTGGGTTGTTTTCCGGAGAAGAAGGAAAACGGGCGATGCAAGAATTGTTGGTGCTACCGGATCGACCGACTGCTGTCTTTGCGGCAGGGGACCAAATGGCAATCGGCGCTATTGAAGCGATTCATGAAGCTGGCTTACAGATTCCAACCGATATCTCACTCGTAGGCTACGATGATATCGAAATGGCGAAGTATATCACACCGAAGCTGACGACTGTCCGGCAAGATACGGAAACGATTGGTCAGCAAGCGGCTTCAGTCTTGATCGAACAGATTGTCGATAAACAGCGGATGACGACACAAGACGTCATTCCCGTCGAGTTGATCGTTCGTCATTCGACAGGTCCTGCACCTGAGTGACGTGCGACGATTTCGGAATCGCTCTCGCTGGTTGTCAGGGAGAAAACGCGAGAGCGATTCCGAAATTATTTTTACGGCAGTTCCGAAAGGGCTTTCGATTATTTTCTTGTCATTTTCGAAAGCGCTTTCGAATTAAACGATTAAATTGAAACCGCTTACTTAAAAACTATTAAAAAAGGATGGGATGAAATGAAAAAGACGTTCATTAATGCAGTCACGATTGGTGCCATGACAGCAACTGTCTTAGCGGGATGTACGGGAAATGGCGAAGACACTACAAGTGGTGGCAAAGAGGTCTTAAAGATTTGGTCATTTACGGATGAATTAAAAAAGCCAATCAAAAAATTTGAAGAAAAGAATGGCGTCAAAGTCGAATTGACGATCGTGCCAATGGCCGACTATCCGACGAAGTTGAAACCAGCTCTTGAAAGTGGCGTCGGAGCACCAGATATCTTCACGGGTGAAATCGCCTTCTTGAAACAATGGGTCGACGCTGGCTACTGGGCCAATTTATCCGAAAAGCCGTTTAATGCAGATGACGTCGCTAAAGACTATATTCCGTATGTATTTGACATGGGGAAAGATAAAGAAGGAAACGTGCGTGCGCTCTCTTGGCAAACGACGCCAGGAGGCATTTACTACAAACGAAGCATTGCGAAAAAAGTACTCGGAACAGACGACCCGAAAAAAATCGGCGGCATGATGAATTCAATGGATGGGGTATTTGAAGTCGCCGATAAAATGAAGCAAAAAGGCTATAAAATGTTCCCGGATGAAGGATCGATTCGTTGGTTCGTTCAAGGCAATGATCCACAACCATGGGTCAACGACAAGCAGGAGCTCGTCTTGACCGATGCGCGAAAAGAATATATGGACTACGCAAAAGAACTCCGTACGAAACAATATACGGCCCTTGCACCGGAATGGTCACCATCGTGGTACGCCGGCATGGATAAACCAGTCAAAGTCAAAGAGAATGGCAAGGAAATTCAGACAGAGGTCTTCTCGTATGTGTTACCGACTTGGGGACTGCATAGCGTCTTGAAGGAAAACGTGAAAAAATCCGCAGGAGACTGGGCTGTCACGAGCGGACCGAGTCCTTACTTCTGGGGCGGAACATGGTTAGGCGTCTACAAAGATTCGAAAAAACAAAAACTCGCCTATGATTTCGTCAAAATGATGACGCAGGACGAAGAATTCTTGACAGACTGGGCAAAGGAAACGGGTGACGTCTTAGCATTCAAGCCAGTCACGGATAAAATCAAGACTAACTTTAAAGAAGATTTCTTGGATGGTCAGAACAACTACGAATTTTTCTTAAAGCAAGCAGACCAAATCAAACCAGGCATCGTCACGAAGTATGATCAACAACTTGACACGCTCTATGGAGCTGCCGTAACAGAGTATGTTCGCGGAAAAAAATCGAAGGATGAAGCTCTTACGGAATTCTATAAAAAAGTCAAAAACGCATATCCTGATGTAAAAGTACCCGAATAACGAGCAGGTGGGGCGCATCCTGCCTCACCTTTTCTCATGGAAGAAAGGAGCTTAACCTGTGAAAAAAATCGATCGCACTGGGTATCTCTTCATCGCACCGTTTTGGATCGTCTTCCTGATCTTCAGTATTTATCCGGTCGCCCTGACATTCTATTACAGCTTTACGAACTACACGGGGGCTGAAGGGGAACAAGTCGTTGGTCTTGCGAACTATACTCGGCTACTGAGTGACAGTTACTTCATCGAAGCGTTCTTTAACACGATCAAGATTTGGGCTGTCAACTTTACCTTACAAATTGGCGGGGCATTGTTGCTTGCATTGCTGTTCTCCGACCTCCAATTGAAATTGAAAGGGCTCGCGTTCTTCCGAGCGACCTTTTATCTGCCGAACTTGATTACGATCAGCTCCGTGGCGTTACTGTTTGGAATCTTGCTCGACTGGCAACATGGCTCGCTCAACATGATGTTGATGAAGATCGGTATCATTTCAGAGCCAATCAACTGGTTGACGCAACCTGTCACGGCACAAGTATCTGTCTCGCTCATCCTGACATGGATGTGGCTCGGTCACTCGTTCATCGTCGTCATGGCAGGCGTGTCTGGCATCTCGAAAGATTATTTTGAAGCGGCCTTGATTGACGGAGCGACCCGATGGCAAATTTTTTCTCGAATCACTTTGCCGCTGCTCAAGCCAATCTTATTGTATATCATGATCACCTCACTGATCGGTGGTTTGCAATTGTTCGACCTGCCGATGCTGATCACAGATGGAATCGGGGCGCCGGACGGGGCACTGAATACGATGGTGCTGTATCTCTATAACCAGGCATTCAAATACAACAACTATGGCTATGCTGCAGCTGTCGCTTATGGGTTGTTTGCCATCACGCTTGTTTTTTCAATCATCGTCTTCAAAGGGATGTTCCGAAAAGAACGTTCACCGAAAGGAGCCTAACCGATGGAACGAAATGCAGAAGCACGCCGGCTCGTGCCACAAACGGAAGAACAACCAGAACGCTCGGAGCATCCGCTTCGATTGACGCCACCTCCGAAACGAAAAAAACCATGGCTTGGAAAAACGATCATTTACCTCGCATTGATTGCTTTGACGATTGCCTGCATCATTCCATTCTTGATGATGATCGTCAACGCAACCCGTTCGAATGAAGAAGTCCTGTCCGGCTTTTCTTTGATCCCGGGCAACTCGCTTGCTGACAACTACGCGGCGTTGAGTTCGTACGTCAATATCTGGTCCGGCTTTAAAAACAGCTTGATCATTGCTGTACTCGTGACCGTCTTGTCGGGATACTTTTCCGCCTTGACCGCATTCGGTTTTGCATTCTATCAATTCAAAGGAAAAAATGTCTTGTTCGTGTTCATGCTGATCATGATGATGATTCCAGGACAACTCGGGTTGATCGGTTTTTATGAGCTCAGCAAAAACTTAGGATTGCTCGATAGCTTCGTTCCGCTCATCGTACCGGCTATTGCTAGCCCGTTCACCGTGTTCTTCATCCGGCAGTACGTCCAGACGGTCCTCCATCCGAGTTTGATTGAAGCAGCACGTATCGATGGAGCAAGCGAATGGCGAATCTTCCATACGATCGCCTTGCCGATGATGATGCCCGCGATCGCGACGATGTCGATCTTCACCTTCATCGGTTCGTGGAATAACTACATCATGCCGCTCGTCTTACTCTTCTCGCCGGAAAAGTATACGCTCCCGGTCTTGATGGGATTCTTGAAAGGTTCACAAGTCGCAGAGAACTTAGGGTCACTGTATCTCGGCATCGCGATTTCCGTCGTGCCAATCATGATCGCTTTCTTGTTCCTCTCGAAGTATATCGTTAGCAGTATCTCGGCTGGTGCCGTCAAAGAATAATTCATCAAAGGGGATGACATACATGAAATTTGCACCAAACTTTGTATTCGGAACGGCCACATCGTCGTATCAAATCGAGGGTGCTTACAACGAAGGTGGACGGACGCCTTCCATCTGGGATGCGTTTTGCGCAGAAGATGGCAAGGTCTTCAACTGGCAAAACGGTAACGTCGCTTGTGATCATTACCATCGTTATGAAGAGGACATCGCTCATATTAAGAAGCTTGGCGTCGATACGTATCGCTTCTCGATTGCCTGGCCACGGATCTTTCCGCAAAAAGGAATTTATAATCCTGAAGGCATGGCGTTTTATAAGCAGCTTGCAACACGCTTGCGCGAAGAGGGCATTAAGCCGGCTGTCACACTGTATCATTGGGATTTGCCACTCTGGGCATACGAAGAAGGCGGCTGGGTCAACCGAGAATCGGTCGACTGGTTCCTTGATTTTGCACGGGCATGTTTTACGGAGCTTGACGAAGTCGTCGACTCTTGGATTACGCACAATGAGCCGTGGTGTGCTGGGTTCCTCAGCTATCACATCGGGGAACATGCACCCGGTCATACTGATCTGAACGAAGCCGTTCATGCGGTGCATCATTTGCTCTTATCTCACGGAAAAGCAGTCGAGATGCTGAAGGAAGAGATGAAATCGACGACACCGATCGGCATTACACTCAATCTGGCGCCTAAATATGCAAAGACAGATTCGGTCAATGATCGGTTGGCGATGAATAATGCAGACGGCTATGCGAATCGTTGGTTCCTTGATCCGGTCTTTAAGGGACATTATCCGGTCGATATGATGAATCTTTTCTCAAAATATGTCCATTCGTTTGCTTTCATCCAGGAAGGGGATATGGAAACGATTGCTGTACCGTGTGACTTCCTCGGGATTAATTTCTATAGCCGTAACCTCGTCGAATTCAGCGCAGCAAATGATTTTCTACAAAAAGCTGCGTATTCGGACTACGACAGAACCGCGATGGGCTGGGACATTGCACCGAACGCATTCAAGGACTTAATTCGCCGATTGCGGGCGGAATATACAGATTTACCAATCTATATTACAGAAAACGGAGCCGCATTTGACGATGAGCTGATCGAAGGACGGGTCGCCGACCAAAACCGAATCGATTATGTTGCGCAACACTTGCAAGCAATCTCGGATTTGAACGAAGAAGGCATGAATATTGATGGCTACTACTTATGGTCGCTTCTTGACAACTTCGAGTGGAGCTTCGGTTACGAAAAACGCTTCGGAATCCTTTATGTCGATTTCGAGACACAGGAACGAATTTGGAAGGACAGTGCTCATTGGTATGCGAACGTGATCAAGCGACATAAAGCTACGCTTCCCCAAAGCGTATAAGGAAAAGGCAAGGACGACGAGTCGTCCTTGCCTTTTTGTCCGGATTAGATAAAAAAATCAATAGAGATCGGGTGAAAAAATGTGTAAAAGAAAAAGGATTAAAACCCATCATATGGAATGTAAAGTGTAGAAGTGACATCTATTCGTTTTCAGGGGAGGAAACGTCATGCGTCAGAGGGACTTACCGTATCGGTTCATCTTTATTTTAGGTTTACTTGTCATGATCGGAATTAACGGATGGTCCGCCATGCTCCATCCGGACGGAACGATTAACGGATGGCAAAGCATTGCCTCCGTTGTCTGGCTTATTGGTTTAGTCGGGTCTCTATTCTATATCAAAGAAGATAAAGCGCTTCGACTTATGGTCTGGTATATCCGGATTGGTCTCGTTGCGGCGTTATTCATTTACGGTGTTTCGTTACTTGAAGGCGCGTCTTCTGAGACGATTTGGTTTGATGGGCTTGCGAGTGTTCAGTTCATATTCTATTTCCTGTTCGTCATCCCATTGTTTGGATTAAATGCCTGGACGGATGTTCTGTTTGGTGAGTTTTCGTTATACATGAGTGTTCTGTACGGTATCGCCTTGATCACGCTTCACGTAAAAGTCTGGAATGATGCATCACGGCATTTAGATTATTGATTCAAAAAGGTGACCTTGTGTCGCCTTTTTTTGTTGTGTCGTCAACTTTTTTCTCGACTCGCCCGTCTTAATGATGTATACACAGAACGATATCGAAAAAAGGAGCCGCGGCCTATGACCTCTCGCCAAATGAGAAAACGGGAAAAAGCATTCGTCCGTTTTTTAAAGCAATACAAACCGAATCTCTACTGGTTAGCCTACAGTTATATGAAAAATGAACAGGATAGTCTGGATGTCATTCAGGACAGCATCCAAAAAGCGTTGCAATCACTCGACCGACTCGAGGATGATGAACGGATGAAAGCCTGGTTCTATCAGATTTTGACACGAACAGCGATCGATGCGATCCGGAAACGTCAGCATAGTATCAGTTACGACACGGATCGATTGATTGAACTCGTTGCAACGAAAGAAGATACATATCCGGATGCCGATTTGCGACAAGCACTCGAGGAGTTACCGGTCATGTACCGGGAAGTCGTTATCTTACACTATTTCGAGGATTTGATTTTAAAAGACGTCGCGACGATTTTAGAGCTGAATCTAAGTACGACCAAGTCTCGCCTCTATAAAGGGTTGACCTTACTGAAAATGAAATTGAATGGAGATGATCTAGATGTCAAACAAACTTGATGATCTGAAACAGGCTTACCAACAACCACCGGTCCCAAAAGAACTCGATGAAATGATTGCCCGAGTCGAGCGTCGAACTCGTCCTTCGCGGACGAAGCAATCCGTGTTGATTACAGCGGCTGCCATCACGTTATTCATTGGCGGATTAAATAGTAATGCGTCGTTTGCAGACGCGATGGCGAAGGTGCCGGTCTTCGGTCAACTGACTGAGATCGTGACGATCGACTGGAAAGAGACGAAGACACAACAGTCGGCTGATATTAAAGCACCCCAAGTGACGTTACCGGACAAAGCGCTCGAGCATCAACTGAACAAAAAGTATATCGCGGAAGGACAAGCGTTATATGAAAAGTTCAAACAAGAGACGCACGGACAAGAGGGAGTATTTGCGATCGATAGCCGATACGACATCAAGACGGATACGGACGACCTGTTGTCGATTGGTCGAATCGTCACGGAGACACGGGCAAGTGCATCGGAAAGCGTCCAGTACGATACGATCGATAAGAAGCGACAGCTTGTCCTGACGTTACCGTCCTTGTTCAAGAATGACAGATATATCACGACGATCAGTGATTATCTAAAGGAAGAAATGCGTCGGCAAATGAAGGCAGATGAAGGGAAAGTCTACTTTGTCGAAGGAACACCAGATGTACCGGAGAGCGAACAGTTCAAGCGCATTTCCGCGAAGCAAAATTTCTATATTACAACAGACCACAAATTAGTCCTGTCGTTTGATGAATACAGCATCGCTCCAGGATATATGGGTATCGTTGAGTTTAAGATTCCGACGTCAATTTTAAAAGACGACCTCGTCAGCTCGTCCTATATCCGTTGATTGTCAGATTTTAAAAATCATTGACGTAAAAATGAAAAAAGGAAACAATTTCTAAAAATGACCTCTTATAATCAAAAGACAAATCGTTGTTTTTTGAAAAAAGGAGGAATCCCTATGAAAAAATGGAGTCGGCTCGTACTCGCAGGTGTCGTTAGTCTCGCCTTGCTTCATGTTCCGGCAGCTAGTGAAGCTGCAACGAAAGCAAAAGCCTTTTCCAGTTGTGCAGAAATGCAAAAGACGTATAAAGGCGGTGTCGCGAAAAAAGCGGGGCTAAAGAATCGAACGGGGTATGACAAGAATGGAAAACCGATCTACAAAGCAACAAAGTACAAGGCATACGTGAGTCTTGCGACGTATAACTTAAACACGAAAAGAGACCGCGATAAAGACGGCATCGCGTGTGAACGTTAAAAAAGTAAAAGTAGTCTTTCTCGAGCGAGAGAAAGACTACTTTTTTGTAGATGTTCGTTGTTCCTTTCAATTATGTAATCCTTGGAAAATCCTGATGTATGGTAGTGTTATAGCGATGAAAGACGACAAAGACGTATTGAGTAGGAGGACTACGATGCGAAAACGAGATTATCTGATTTTCTTTATTCTTTTTTTCATTCTGAATCTCATTAATTTCTTAGGAACTCTAGGTATGCAGGATATTTTATCGATTGTGGTCGTCGCTCTGATCGAAGCAGCGATAGCTGGAACGATTACGAATCTGTTCACTCGCATCTTTTTTAAGAAAAGCTGAGAAGGATTGAAGTAGCACTCCAAATCAGATCGGTACATAAAAAATAACCTGACGCTGCGGCGTCAGGTTATTTTTGCTTAGTTGAAGTTTTGCTTTAGGAATGCTGTAACTTCTTCTGGTGTTTTCGCATTTGCACTATGCAAATGTGCCAGTTTTTCATTGTTTTTGAAGACGAGTAAGCTTGGGATCCCCATGACATCGTGGTTCGATGCGATTTCAGGGAACTCATCCTTGTCGATCGTATGGATTGGTAAGTGGTCGAATTGTGACTCGACGTCCGGCATGAAGTAATCCATCCGTTTACAGTCGGGGCACCAGTCTGCTTCGAACTTGATGATGACCGGTGCATCACTTGAAATCAATTCCTTGAATGTTTCTTCACTCTTAATGAATTCTGCCATTGTGAGAACTCCTCCTCTTGGTGTTGTACCTTTAGTCTACCGATTCCCTTCAGAACTTGCACGAATTATGTTCGTCAAAGAGTCTGACAAGTCAAAAAAGTTGGTTGCTCTTTAAGATAATGCTACCTATTTTCTTTAAAATAGCTACATGACGTAATCGAATTCAATTTGGTATAGGGAAACATTATTGCGTATTTGTTAATTACCTAGTTCAAAACAAAATGATTTCTCTAGACCCACTCGATTTCCGACTGGTACGATGAGGTTTGCTAATCGCAGAGAAAGTGGGGCGACGAGAATGGAACAACAAAAATACGATAATCTAAAACGCGGCGAACGCGGTGCGATGATCAGTATTGCAGCCTATATCTTGTTATCATCTTTAAAATTAATCATTGGTTATACAGCAGATTCCGCCGCACTCCGGGCGGACGGTTTGAACAACGCGACGGACATCATCGCGTCGATTGCCGTCTTAATCGGCTTACGGATCTCACAACGTCCTGCAGATGACGATCACAAGTACGGACACTGGAAAAGTGAGACGATTGCCTCGCTCGTAGCTTCCTTCATCATGATGGCAGTCGGTCTCCAAGTCTTGATCGATACGATCTCGACGTTATTCGAAGGCAAGCAGGAATCGCCTGATGTTCTTGCAGCGTACGTCGGAATTAGTTCAGCTCTCGTGATGTACTTCGTCTATCGTTACAATAAGAAGTTATCCGAGGAGATTGAAAGCAAAGCCGTCATGGCGGCAGCGAAAGATAATCTATCCGATGCTTGGGTCAGTGTCGGGACGACAATCGGGATCGTCGGATCACAGTTCGGCATGCCCTGGCTTGATGTCGTGACAGCGATCATCGTCGGCTTCTTGATCTGTAAGACGGCGTGGGATATCTTCACGGAAGCGTCACACGAACTGACAGATGGCTTTGATGAGAAGAAACTGAAGATGTACGAAGATGTCATTTTCGATCTCGAAGGTGTCAAAGGCATCAAATCGATCAAAGGACGTAACTACGGCAACAATGAAGTCGTTGATGTCGTCATCCTCGTCAACTCCACCTTGAATATCCATCAAGCGCACGATATTGCGACACGTGTTGAGGATACGCTGACGGAAGAATACGGAGTTTATGATATCCATGTTCACGTCGAACCCGAATGAATTCAAAAACGTCTTTTCTACGCTGACTGTAGAAAAGACGTTTTTTATGGCAATAACTCGATATGAAGAGCCAGTGTTCCGTACTGTTGCTCGGCTTCTGGTGAATAGATCGTATACGTAGATGTTACGAGTTCATCGATCGACCAACCGACGCAGTCGATGGATTCCTGTGATACGTGTTCATACAGTGCTTGAAAATCTTGAAATGTCTCCCGTTTCGTCACCTGGACGAGTAGCGTCTCGTTCGTCTCCGTATGCGTGAACTGAATCTGATCACCGACTTGTACTTGTTGGCGTTTCAGATCATTGAGTCGAATTTCGACCGTTTTCAGCCGTTGTTCAATCGAACGAAACGGTACTTCATATAATCCCATCTCATGTCTCATCTATCTCCACTCCTTCTCTACAAAAGCATAACAAAACTATGTGATTTTTCACATTGCCTTTTCGTTGACAACTGAAAATAATCGGCGTATTTTAATTCATATAAGTAATTGTTCCTTTTGGAACGATTTGAAATGGAACAAGGAGGCGAAACAGGATGGAGCAAACGGAAACGGTTCGTTCAACGGCGATGATGCAGTCGTTTTGGAATGTACAACGACATCTCGTTCGAGCAGCACACCAGACGGCGCAGGAAAACGGACTCAGTTTACCGCAATTTCATAGCTTGATGACGATTGCGCCACGTGGACCGATCTCGCAAAAAGCACTCGCGACACATACGCATTTACCAAAGAGCACACTGAGTCAGTCGATTGAGGGCCTCGTTCAGTCCGGTTGGGTCATTCGGGAGACGAATCCTGAAAATCGACGAGAAGTCGTCCTATCGCTCAGTGATCAGGGACAACAATTCGTGACGGAGATTCAAGAACAAGAGAAGGGGATGCAACGTCAACTCGAACAGGTCCTTGAGACGATTGATCAAGAGGTGTTCGACCAGATGCTTGCGACGCATGCTCAGATTGCAGAAGGCATCGGACGTATCTTACAGTCAGAAATGAAAGGAGGATGTTCGGATGATTAAGTTACTCAAACGGTTGACAGTCTATAAATGGGCGGTCCTTGCCGTACTCATCTTGGTGTTCGCGCAGTCGATGTCCGATTTGTATTTACCGACACTGATGGCAGACATCATTGATAAAGGGGTCGTCACCGGCGATACCGCCTACATTTGGAAGATTGGTGCCGTCATGCTCGGAATTACCGGCATCGGGGCGTTAGCCGCAGTTGCCGCTAGTTATTATTCGTCGAAGGCATCGATGGGACTCGGACGGGATATCCGTCGCCAAGTCTTCAACCATGTTGAACGATTTTCCCTGCAAGAGTTCGATCAAGTCGGAACGGCGTCATTGATTACACGGACGACGAACGATATCACACAAGTTCAACAAGTCGTCATCATGATGTTACGGATGGTCGTCAGTGCACCGATCATGTTTATCGGTGGATTGATCATGGCCGTTTCAAAAGACGCCAAACTATCGCTCGTCATCGTCGCTGCGATGCCTGTTCTTGTGCTTTCAATCCTATTGATTTTGTGGAAAGGGGTTCCGTTGTTTGGAAAGGTCCAAAAGCGACTCGACCGACTGAACCTTGTCCTACGTGAGAACTTGACCGGGATCCGTGTCATCCGCGCTTTTAACCGGGAACGCGATGAGCAAGTCCGGTTAACGAAAGCAAACGCCGATTTGACAGAAGTCTCGATCAAGGTCAATAAAATTATGGCGTTTTTGATGCCGGTGATGATGCTCGTCATGAACTTGACGGTCGTCGGTGTCATTTGGTTCGGGGGCATCCGGATCGATAATGGTGGTATGCAGATTGGGGACTTGATGGCGTTCATCCAGTACGTCATGCAAATCATGTTCGCTCTCGTCATGGCTTCAGTCATGTTCGTCATGATTCCGCGGGCAGCCGTCTCGGCGAAACGGATCAATGAAGTCCTCGAGATGACACCAACAATGACAGATGAGGGAACACAAACCGCTGACCGTGAAAAAGGAACGCTCGTCTTTGATCGTGTCACGTTCCGTTACCCAGGAGCTGAGACACCCGTTTTATCCGATATTAGTTTTACGGCACGACCAGGTGAAGTGACGGCTGTGATCGGTGGGACCGGTTCTGGTAAATCAACGCTCGTCAATTTGATTCCCCGTTTTTATGACGTAACGGAAGGGAGCATTCGCGTCAATGGCGTTAATAGCCAGGACGTACCGCAAGAGGAACTGCGGTCGAAAATCGGCTTCGTTCCCCAAAAGGCGTTACTGTTCACAGGTACGATTGCCGAAAACATTCGTTTCGGGAAAGAGGACGCGATAGATGAAGAGGTCGCGCATGCAGCGCACATCGCGCAAGCGACGGACTTTATCGAACGGATGCCGGATGGTTACGATGCGCGGATCGAACAAGGCGGATCGAACGTCTCTGGTGGGCAAAAACAACGGTTGTCGATTGCTCGGGCCCTCGTTCGTCGACCAAATCTATATGTCTTTGATGACAGCTTTTCAGCGCTCGACTTCAAGACCGATGCGGCTCTTCGGAAAGCGTTACGGGAAGAAACACGCGAAGCGACGGTCTTGATCGTTGCTCAACGTGTCAGTACCGTCATCGATGCCGATCAAATCATCGTCCTTGATGAAGGGAAAGTCGCTGGAATCGGCACGCACGACGAGTTGTTTGCGAGCAACGCCGTCTATCAGGAAATCGTTAAGTCACAACTATCAGAGGAGGAAATCGCATGAGTGAGAAGAAACGACCTGCCGGCGGTCCTCCGCCTGGTGGTCCCGGTGGCGGAAATATGATGATGCTTGGTGAAAAACCAAAGGATTTCAAAGCAACGTTCCGTCGTTTACTTCGGTATCTGCGTCCGCGTCGGACGGCACTGATCGGTGTCTTTTTAGCAGCGATCCTCAGTACAGTCTTCATGATTGCCGGTCCGAAAATCATGGGAACGGCGATCACGGAATTGTTTGAAGGTGCGTATGCGAAATTCCAAGGTGTACCAGGAGCAGAAATTGATTTCACGAAAATCGGACAGATCCTCTTGTGGCTCGCTGGACTTTATATCATCAGTAGTCTGTTCAATTACTTGCAACAGTATTTGATGTCGGACATCGCTCAAAAAACAGTCTACGATTTACGTGAGGACGTCAATCATAAACTCGAACGCTTGCCATTAAAATACTATGATGGTCGTCCGAACGGGGAGACACTAAGCCGTGTGACGAACGACATCGATACGATCGGGAGTACGTTACAACAAAGTGTGACTTCGTTCATCACGTCGATCGTGACGATCGTCGGGATTTTAATCATGATGCTGACGATTAGTCCATTGTTAACACTGATTTCACTTGTCTCGTTGCCGGTCTCGATTTTTGCGATTCGTCCGATTTTGAAACGATCCCAAAAATACTTTGCCGATCAACAACGGACACTCGGTCAGTTGAACGGACATGTCGAAGAGATGTATACCGGACACTCTGTCGTCAAGGCGTTCGGACATGAACGCAAAGCGGTGGAACAGTTCGATGCCGTCAACGAAGAGTTGTATGAAGCAGGACGTAAAGCACAGTTCATCTCCGGGATCATCATGCCGATGATGATGTTCATCGGGAATATCAGTTACGTTCTGATCAGTATCGTCGGCGGGATTCTCGTCACGCAACGGGCGATCTCGATCGGGGATATCCAAGCGTTCATCACCTATACACGCCAGTTCACGCAACCAATCACACAGACAGCGAACATCGCGAACATCGTCCAATCGACGGTCGCAGCAGCGGAACGTGTCTTCGAATTACTGGACGAAGAAGAAGAGATCAAGGAAGTGACGACGCATCGTCTTGCGCAGGCTGAAGGAGCCGTTGCATTCGAACACGTTGATTTTGGTTACGGAAACGATCTCTTGATCGAGGATATGAACATTGATGTCGCACCGGGACAAACCGTCGCGATCGTTGGACCGACGGGTGCCGGTAAGACGACGATGATTAATCTATTGATGCGCTTTTATGAGTTGAACGGGGGGACGATTCGGATTGATGGCATCGATACCCGTGAGATGTCACGCGAAGACTTACGGACGACGTTCGGTATGGTCTTACAAGATACGTGGCTCTTCAACGGTACGATCCGAGACAATCTTGCTTACGGTAAAAGTGGAGCAACCGAAGAAGAGATTATCGCGGCAGCGAAGACCGCACATGCTGATCATTTCATCCGGACATTGCCGGACGGGTATGATACCGTCTTGAATGAGGAAGCTTCGAACATCTCGCAAGGTCAGAAACAGTTGTTGACGATTGCTCGGGCAGTTCTTGCCGATCCTCCGATCATGATCCTTGATGAAGCGACTTCTAGTGTGGATACACGGACGGAGGTCTTCATCCAGCAAGCAATGCGACGGTTGATGGAAGGACGGACGAGTTTCGTCATTGCTCACCGTCTGTCGACGATCAAAGATGCTGATTTGATTCTCGTCATGAATCAAGGGCGTGTCATCGAACAAGGTACTCATGAGGAATTACTCGAGGCAGATGGATTTTATGCGGATCTGTACAACAGCCAATTCTCTGAAAAAGAAGTCGTATGATATAAGGCAGTGTCGTCATGTAGACGATGCTGCTTTTTTTTAGAAACGATTATTGTAAATGTGTATTTTCACATACCGTAGTTATCCAATTTCTTGTAGGAAAAACAAGAAACGCCACATTCTGGTACAGGTAAGGGTTTAACAAATCCTTTAGCTGGGGAAATTAAAGAAGTGTTAGAAATATATAATTTTATCTTAGGTGAAGGAGTGTGAAAAGATGAATAACATTTGGAACGGAACGTCGTTGAACTTGAACGGCATTCTCGGATCACTCGGCAACTTGCTTGGAGCGATCATCGTCTTTTTAATTGGATGGCTCATTGCTAAGCTGATTGCGAACGGGATTCAAAAAGCGTTAGAGAAATCTGGAGTCGTCAACAAGTTATCGCCTCAAAAAGAAGGAGCGCCACCAAAGAAGAAAAAGTGGACACCTGAAAAAATTATCGGGACTGTCGTCTTTTGGGTTCTCATGGTCTTCGTCCTGATCTTGGTCTTCAATATCCTTAATCTGAACATCATTGCGGGACCACTTGCGGATACGATGAGTACATTGCTCGCGGCAATCCCAAATATCCTGAAAGCAGCCCTCATCCTCCTCTTGGCATATGTCATCGCGGTCGTTCTCCGCATGATCATCGTCAAAGCAGGTACGAAGCTGATGGCGAACGACAAAGTACGTTCGAACAAGATGCTTCAAGGTCAGACAGATCTTTCAGCTTATCCAAAAATCGCAGGGGAGATCGTCTTCTACCTCGTCTTGCTTCTGTTCCTACCAGGTGTACTTGGTGCGTTGAACATTGAGAGTGTCTCACAACCGTTTAGCCAATTGTTATCGTCATTCCTTGGATTCATTCCACGCTTGATTGCTGCGGCAGCCATCTTCTTCGTTGGCTTCCTCGTAGCGAAAATCGTCCGCGATATCGTGACGAATTTCCTTCATGCTGTTGGAACGGATAAATTTGCATCTCGCTTCAATCTTGGGTCAAATGATCAAAAAGATTCGAAATCACTGTCGTCGATTCTTGGAACAGTCGTCTTCATCTTGATTCTGATTCCAATCACGATTTCAGCACTTGATCAATTAAATATTAAAGGAATTACAGGACCAGCGATCAACATGTTGAACGATGTCCTAGGTATGATTCCGAATATCATTGTCGGTGTCGTTCTGATTCTTGTCGGTCTTTATGTCGGACGTTTCATCAAGAAATTCGTTACGGATCTCCTGTCACGTCTTGGATTCAACAATCTAACACGTCACTTGAAAATCGGGACGTGGGATGCGAACCAAGCGTCTACATCACCAGCTTCCATCGTTGGTGCACTCGTTGAGATCGTCATCGTCGTTCTCTTCGTCGTCGAAGCCTTCAATTTGATTGGTCTTGATTTCATGGTCGACCTCGGTCGTGCCGTCCTTGCTTTCTTGCCAAGCGTCTTGACAGCGATCATCATTCTCGCGATCGGTATCATCGTCAGCAACCTTGTCAAACGTACGATGGACAGCCTGTTCGGTAACTCTGAACTGAAAGTCCTCTCAATCGTTGCGAAGTATGCGATTCTTGCACTTGCTGTCTTCATGGCACTTGATCAATTGGGTGTTGCGGATACAATCGTCAACTCAGCCTTCATCTTGATCCTTGGAGCACTTGCGCTTGCTTTCGGTCTTGCCTTTGGTCTCGGTGGACGTGATAATGCATCGCGTTACCTCGATCGTTTGCAAAAGAAAGCAGAGAACACGGAAGTCGACACATCGAATCTTCCAAGTAAGTCTGCATCGACTTCTTCTTCACCAAGCTTGAAAGATGCAGCAAAAGGTGCTGCGTCACAAGCAGCGGATGATGTCACACCAGATCGTGCACCACGTTCAGCGCGTTCATCTTCAACAGATGAAACGACACATGGTACACCAAAAGGTGCGTTGCCAGAAAATGATTTAGCACAACAAGATGATTATCCGATTGACCCAAATGATCATAAAGGGCCAAACCTCGATCATCCTAACAATCGTCCAAACCTCGATCACCCTAATGATCGTCCGTAATGAGAGTACGCCCTTTCCTCTAACTTTAGGGGAAAGGGCGTTTTTGCGTTGATGCATCAAAGCGTTGTCGTATTTTCACAAAAGTGGTTTGACCACTTTGTGAAAAAATACAGAAAAAAAGACTTATCGAACCTGACATCGTTTGTTATGATTAGAAAGTCAATTACCTCAATGATTTGAATATTCAGAAAAAAGAGAAAAGTTCGGAGGATGAAACATGAGTTTGCTTCGCAAGAAAGATGTCAGTGTAATGATGGATATGAAACAACATTCCAAACTGGCACGTCATTTATCAGGGTTTGACCTTATTTTACTTGGAATCGGTGCGATCATCGGAACCGGAATTTTCGTTCTAACAGGAACGGGTGCTCTTTATGCTGGACCAGCTTTACCGATCTCATTCATTATTTCTGCAGTCGTCTGTGCACTCGCAGCCCTTTGTTATGCTGAATTCTCGTCGATGATTCCTGTTTCAGGTAGTGTATATACGTATACATACGCAACGATCGGGGAACTTGTCGCCTGGATCATCGGGTGGTGTTTGATCTTAGAATATGGACTCGCTTCAAGTGCCGTTGCAACTGGCTGGTCAGGATATTTCCAGTCGCTCTTAGCAGGTTTCGGCGTCCATTTACCGACGGCTTTAACAGCTGCGCCAGGAGCTGTACCGGGAAGCGAGACATTCTTTAACTTACCGGCATTCTTGATTTTAATGGTCATCACGCTCTTGCTTTCGCTTGGCATTAAAGAAACAAAACGCGTCAACAATGTCATGGTACTCGTCAAAGTTGCCGTCGTTGTTCTTTTCATCGTCGTCGGGATTTGGTATGTCGAACCAGGCAACTATAAACCATTTGCTCCGTTTGGTATGAGTGGGATCTTACAAGCTTCGGCGATTGCCTTCTTTGCGTACCTTGGGTTCGATGCGGTTACATCAGCGGCAGAAGAAGTCAAAAACCCAGGACGTAACTTACCAATCGGAATCTTGGGATCGCTTGCGATCGTTACCGTTCTATACGTCGTCGTTTCGGCTATCATGGTCGGAATCGTTCCATTCAAACAGTTCGAGGGTGTCGATAGTCCCGTATCGCTTGCGTTAAAAGTCGCAGGTCAAGACTGGGTTGCTGGATTTGTTGACTTGGGTGCCATCGTTGGTATGACGACGGTCATCCTTGTTATGACATTTGGTCTTATTCGTCTCTTGTTCGCGATGAGCCGTGACGGACTTTTACCGAAAGTCTTCTCGGATGTTAATGAAAAATCACACACACCGGTCAAAGCGACATGGATTCTCGGAACAATCGCTGGTTTGATTGCTGGATTCGTGCCACTCGGTACACTTGCTGAATTGATCAACATCGGGACACTGGCAGCATTCGCGCTCATCTCAATCGCAGTCATCATTCTGCGCCGGACGCGTCCTGATTTGAAGCGTGCCTTTAAAGTTCCGTTCGTACCAGTCTTACCGATTCTATCAGTCCTCGCTTGTATCATGTTGATGGTCAACTTACAGAAATTCACATGGATTGCCTTCTTCGTTTGGACAGCAATCGGACTGCTTGTTTACTTTGGTTACGGACGTAGCCGTTCTAAAATTCAATAAGTAGGGCACCCTTGGCGACAAGGGTGTTTTTGTGTGCAGGAAATCGCAAGAAAGATAGCGAAACTGCTCAGTGGAAAAGGAGGTTTTTCGATGATTCATATTCAACGCGCGCCTGACTTAAAAACAGCATATCAAACGATGCAGGATGGATTTCAAGATTATCTGATTCCGCTGCACTTATCAGAAGCAGAGTTTCAGAAGCGAATTCTCGAGCGAGACGGAAACCAGTTGGAACATTCGTTTATTGCCTACCATGGAGAAAAACCGGTTGGTCTTTGGCTGAACGGTTGGAAGGAAATCGATGGTCAACGCATCATGCGATGTGGAGGGCTGGGCATTTCACCGCAGTATCGACGACTTGGCATTGCAAAAGCCTTGTACCAAGCGCAACTGAGCCACGCTAAGGAAATCGGAATGGATGAACTGATGCTTGAAGTCATTCAAGGGAACGATCCGGCGATTCGATTGTATCAATCGCTTCACTACAAGATTGTTGGAGAAATTGGATATTTTCATTTAACCGATGAACATCAAAAATCCGCTTTGCCAGCGATCGAAGAAACAGAGTTCTTAAAACAGTATCGTGGACAAGGAGAATACATCTGGCAACAAGATCCTCATGTCATGCAACGCTTGCAGGCGAATTATTATCAACTCGAGGAAAGTGTCGTCGCTGTAGCGGGGGCTGCTTTATTGTCGGTCGTCGGTCCAACAGAACATAAAGCAAGGCATGCGACAGAAGTCGTCCGCCATTTACCGGGAACGACCTATCATTATCAATCGACAGATGTACAAGTGTGGGAAGCATTACGTTCTGAAGGATGGATACAACGGGATTTGAAGCAATACATCATGCGTCAGTCACTATAAGAAAAACGCCGCTATCCTTCAGCGGCGTTTTTTGTAGTCTTCAATCATTCGAGCGTGAGAACCGACCAAGTGATCGGGTAAGTCGTCTAGCGAAACGAACTGAAGTTTGATGCTTTCGTCACTTTGCTTTAACGTTCCGATCGGATGTTCACCGATATAGGCGAGAGTGACGCTTTGAAAGACGTCTCCGTTCGCTAAAATCGTCACGTATTGCGGACCGGAGTAGACATCGAGTAACGTCAATCGTTCGACTTCCAGTCCAGTCTCTTCGAGGAGTTCCCGACGAGCGGTCTCTTCCGGTGATTCCGCCCATTCCATTAATCCACCTGGCAAACCGAAGCGAGCTTGTGCTTCGTTCCGTTGTTCCAGCAGAATGTGTTCATGTTGCACGACGAGGACAACGGAACCGACGAGAATGACCGGATCGTGACCGATTTTTCGACGTAACTGTTCGACATAATTCATTTCAATACTCCTTGTTGAAACGGACAACCCGTCACAGGCGCTGTCTGTGTTGGTTTTGGAAAGAAGTTCGGTCGTTTGATTTCTGGGTCGTAATCTTTATGGAACATATGCGTCGTTGCACCACTCATCGGTGGTACGAGCCAGGACCATTCCCCGGTGACATCGCGACCGCATGCCGCTTCATTTTTTTCGAAACGAGCGAACTGTTTCGCAGCGGTATGGTGATCGACGATCGTAACACCAGCGCGTTCAAAAGATTCGAGTACGGCGACGTTCAGTTCGACGAGCGCTCGGTCTTTCCAGAGTGAACGTTCACGCGATGTGTTCAGACCGAGTTGCGTCGCGACGAGCGGCAACAGATCGTAACGATCCGTATCGGCGAGGTTACGAGCGCCGATTTCTGTTCCCATATACCAACCGTTGAACGGGGCACACGGATAAACAATACCGCCAATCTCAAGCTGCATATCAGCAATCATCGGTACGGCATACCAGCGGACTTCGCGACCATCAAACAGGTCATAGTCAGGATGTGTGATGCTGACTTCGAGCACGAGCTCGTCTGGAATCGGATGCAGACTACGTTGTCCATCGAGTTCAATCAAGAGAGGAAGGATGTCAAACGGTGTTTTTGCCCCTGTCCAGCCAAGTGCTTCACATTGTCGTGTCAGTTGGACAGAAGCCGGATCGCCGATGATTCCTGTTGCAGTCTCATAACCAGCGTAGCGAATCAGTTGGTGATTATGCAGCCGCACACGTGTCGGATGAAAAATCGTGATCGTCGAGCGAATTCGTCCTTCATTCGTCGCGAACTGGATATGCTCAAATAACGCGTCGCGGACCGCTTCGACGGTCAACGCATCCCGCGCGTCAAAGACATGAAGTTGCTCCCAAAAGAGGCGTCCCACACATCGGTTACTGTTGCGCCAAGCGAGCTTAGCACCGAACGCGAGCTCGGAAGCCGTCTGTTCATATGTTCCTGTCATTTGAATCGAACGGATGACTTCTTGCTGACGTCCGGACATTTCGGGGTATTGCTCTATATAAGAAGTAAAGAAGCGTTCTGCTTCGGATTGAATGAATGGGTCCACGAATCGAAATCCTTTCTGAAAAACAAGCACGATACAATCTCTGTTCCTAGTGTACCCCGCGAAGAAACGAAGCGCCAAACTTGAATGATGTATAAGGTTGTTATAAGTTCAAAAGACTCCCAAAAGTTTAAAGAAGTTATGAAATGGGGGATAGTGTAGAGAATGAGTTGAAAGTGAGGAAATTTGTATGTCTTTAATCAAACCTGTATTTGCCCGTTTTTTTGGTGAAGCCTTTTTTGATAAATCGGCTCAGCTCGCCTATTATCTGATGTTGTCCTTATTCCCATTCTTATTATTTGTGGTTGGGATCGTCTCGTTCTTACCGTTTACGTCGGAAAACGTGCTGGATTTGATTCGACCATTTGCTCCAGCAGAAACGTACGACTTGATTCAGCGGAACGTCGTCGGAATCTTTGATCAAGGCGGCTTTAAGCTTGCCTCGATCAGTTTCATCGCCGCTTTTTGGCTTGCTTCGATGTCGGTCCAGTCACTTGTCCGCTCGCTAAATGATGCGCTCGAAGTGACACGGAAAGCACCGTTTTGGCGCGGGCTGTTGCAAGACTTCGCCTTTACAATCGGGATGATGATCATCTTACCGATTTCATTGATTGTTCCGATTTCAGAGAAACTAACACGACGTTTCATCAATCATTTTTCAATCGTTGCTGATTTCGTAACGAACTACTCATGGATTTGGTTCTTATTCCGCTGGGGACTCGGGACATTGTTCTTACTTGTCTTTTTCATTTTATTATATCGGATCTTACCGAGTGTCCATTTGACGGTTCGTCAGGTACTTCCCGGGGCAATTTTCGCGACGATTGCTTGGCAAGTCGTTTCGGAATTCTTCTCTTACTACGCTGAATTTGGGAGTTACGACCGTCTTTACGGTCAGCTTGCCGGAATCATCGTCTTGATGACATGGTTCTATTTATCGGCTGTTGTTTTGATGTTAGGGGGACTGATGAATGCGGAACGCATGCGTCAGAAAAAAGAAGCAAAAATCATGAAGCCGCAAAAAATCAAAGAAGAAAGCGTGCGTTAATCATTTTGAACACACAAAAGCAGCTGACGATGTGTCAGCTGCTTTTTATTAAAAACATATATATTAGTAGGATCATAGGAAGAGATAAATGAATGTGCTTCATTTAAGCACATGCTACGACAAGCCAGCAACAGCGCGGTACAGTTAAATAAAATAACATCCAATAAACGTCACGTAACGTAAGCTAAATAAAGGAGGCGAAGGGAGATGAAGAAACGAATGTGGACAGTTTTATCCGTCATTGGTCTCATCGTCGTCATGGTCGGAGGATACTTCGTGTTCCAGCAACAGCAGGCAAAATCAAGTGGTAGTAAGAAATTGAGTTATCAACCGGAAGAGACGGCAATCTTAGCTGGAGGATGCTTCTGGTGTATGGAGCCACCGTTTGAGGAGTTAAAAGGAGTTAAATCGGTCATTTCCGGTTACACGGGCGGTGATGTCGAAAATCCGACATACAATCAAGTATCGGCGGAGACGACAGGGCATCGGGAAGCGGTGTTAATCACGTTTGACCCAAACGTCATCTCATATAAACAATTACTCGATGTCTATTGGCGTCAGATTGACCCGACAGATGCAAACGGTCAGTTCGTCGACCAAGGGGAATCGTACACGACAGCGATTTTCTACACGAATGAAACACAAAAAGAAATTGCAACGCAATCGAAACAGGATTTAGAGAAACAAAAGGTTTTTGATGAAAAAATCGTCACACCATTGATTGCAGCAGGTCCTTTTTACGAAGCGGAGGCATACCATCAGGATTATTATTTAACGAATGAGAAAAAATATAAGTTTTATCGGGCAGCTTCTGGACGCGATGACTTTATCAATCGCTACTGGAACGATCAACCAAAACTTAACCTTCCAACGTATCCAAAATTATCAGACGCGGAAATTAAAAAGAAACTAACCGCAATCCAGTACGAGGTGACACAAGAAGATGGGACAGAGCCGGCATTTGATAATCCGTATCATGACTTAAAGGCAGACGGGATCTACGTCGATCTCATTTCTGGTGAACCACTGTTTTCATCAAACGATAAATATGACTCGAAGACAGGATGGCCAAGCTTTACGAAACCACTTGAGCCGGGGAATATCATTGAGAAAAGTGATTTCTCAATCGGCATGAAACGGATGGAAGTCCGGAGTCGACATGGGAATGCACACCTCGGACACGTCTTCTCGGATGGTCCGAAACCGACCGGACTTCGGTATTGTATGAACTCGGCTGCTTTACGTTTCATTCCGAAAGAGGAATTGAAACAAGAAGGATACAGCGAATATGTAGCAGATTTTAAATAATCATTAAAGGCATTCAATGCGTGTGAGCATTGAGTGCCTTTCCTTTCAAAATTGTAAGATACATCCATAAAATAAATATCCATTTTATCCATATCCTGTTTATAATCAAGGTAAAGTACGTCCATTTTGAAGGAGGAACATCTGTGAAGAAACTGATGATTTGGGTCATGCTGAGCTGTCTGATTTTGACGCTTGGAGTAGGACCTACGACAGCAAAGGCGGAGACTGCCCTTGCTAAAGCAACGCTTTTGAAAGCAGGTCAAGAGACGACGCTTGAAACAGGAACGGAAGAAAAAAATACATATTGGTACCGCGTCAATCATGAAGCGGGTGTAGAAAAAACTGCCTCTCACTTCGAGTTATCAATCGATACGGATCAACCTGTTCAAGTAACAGCTTATCCGAGCGAAGCGATGGCTGCAGAAGACGATACGTTTGATCGTTACCGGACAGAAGCAGAGCCAAATGAAAAAACACCGACAAAACTAGCTGTTCCATACGCATGGGATGGACCGTATTATGTCAAAGTAGAATATTACCCGAACATCGAAGAAGGGAAGACGACAAAAGCAGCGCACGCTAAACTAACGTATAACAACGTCAAATTGCCGGTTGAGTATGAACCGATCAATGATATCAGCTGTATGGCAGAAGAAGCGCTCAAACAAACAAAAGAAGAAAAACCGATGCTTGCGCTCATGCACTCGATGCAAAAACAAGTATTGAGCCAATCGGATGCTGGACGCGCTTTGACATCGCTTTACTACAAAGCATCGCCTTATGTCGTCAAAACACTTTTATTTAACAAAGATAAGCGTCAACAAGCATACGAAGATTTAAAAACATTGAAACCAGCGATGGAAGCACTCGTGCGTGGAACTTCATACACGTTGACGAAAGCTGATCAACAAGCTGTCGATCGTCTTTACAAATTATCACGTGAAGCGTCACCTACTGTGATCGCTGAAGAGATTGATGGATATGCAAATAAAATGGATATCTCGAAATTAAGTGGTAGTTCGTTAAGCGAAACATTCCAGTCAATGGGTATGAGTATCCAATCAAAAGAAACAACACGTTACATCGTCAAATTAAAACCAGGTAAGATGAACCGTTCGATGAAGATTGCGGGTGTTCAAGCAAATGATGTAGAACGTTTATCCCTTGGCAATGCAGGAGACTTCGTCATCGTGACGGAAGATCCAACTGTTAAAGGTCAATCAGCGGCAGCATTAAAACAATCACTCAATCGTTCTTCAGCCGTTGAGTACGTTGAGAAAGTTCAGACGTACCGTGCGACAAGCGATATCAACTTCGACTACCAGTGGGCCGTCAATAAAAAGACTGCTTTTGAGCAATTTGATAACGTTGGGATCGGCTTTGAAGCATTCCAACAACGTTTTGGAACGAAAAAATTAGCTCCTGTTAAGATTGCAGTCATCGATACAGGTGTTGATTATCGTTTGAAGGACTTACAAGGCAAAGTTGATATCGCAAACGAAAAGAACTACGTTTCCGTCAACGGTGACGGGGATGCAATTGATGACAACGGTCACGGGACACACGTGGCAGGTGTCATCGCAGCAACGATGAACAACGATTATGGTATCCAGGGAATCCATCAATCGGCACAAATCCTGCCGGTTAAAGTCTTGAATGCGAACGGTGAAGGGGAAACAGACGCCATCGCACTCGGGATTAAATATGCAGTTGATCATGATGCAAAAGTCATCAATATGAGTCTTGGTGGCGGTGAGAGCCGGACGATGGCTTATATGATGAAATATGCAGCAGATCATGGTGTTACGGTCGTAGCTGCTTCAGGAAATGACTACGACATGATGGTCGGTTACCCAGCGAACTCGGAATACGCGATTTCTGTCGGAGCGACGAACCCTCTCGGAATGGTCGCGGATTATTCAAACTATGGTGTTGGACTTGATGTCGTAGCGCCAGGATCAAAAGTGGCTAGTTTGATTCCAGACGGTAACACGGTGTACATGGATGGAACAAGTATGGCTTCGCCACATGTTGCCGCAGTAGCGGGTATCTTGAAATCACTAAATTCGAAACTGACACCAGCGCAAATCGAACAAATCTTGCGTAAGAGTGCAGAACCGCTTGCGTTTGAAAATCCGAATGACTGGTATGAATTTGAAGATGAGGACGAAGATGGTGAGAAAATCGAGCCTGAGTTCCCAGCTTATGTCAGTCCAGTCGCTGGCTACGGGAAAGTCAGTATTCCACGTGCGATCTCCCAGTTGAACTTGAACGGGAACGTCAATGATGTCTACGATAACCAACTAGTTGTTTCTGGAACAGTCAAGACAGGGACGAAAGTTGAAGTGTGGGCAGCTGTCGTAACAAAAGATAAGAATGGCAAAGAAACAACAACGAATAAAAAGTTAGCTGCAACAACAGCACAAGCAGGAAAATACAGCGTCAAGATTCCGCGTCAAAACCAAAAAACAGTTCTGACGGTTCGCTATGCGAATGGATTAGACGTCACATCGGAACGGACAGAAGTCCTTCCTGGAAAAGCACCAAAAGCTCCAAAAGTGAAACCAGTTCTTGCCGGTGCGACAAAAATGACAGGTACAGCTCTTGCGGGCGGTACGATTACAGTCAAAGATGCGAAACGAAAGAAAATTGCAACAGCGAAAGTCGATGCAAAAGGTAAGTTTAGCGCGAAGTTACCAAAGCAAGTTGGTGGTTCAAGCTTGATCGTTACGGTGACGGATATTGCAAAACGAACAAGTAAACCGACGATCGTAAAAGTCTTACCAGCACCAAAGGCACCAAAAGTGAAATCGGTCTATGCCGGTCAAACGAAAGTAACCGGAACAGCTGAAAAGAAATTGAGTGTCTACGTAAAAGATGCGAAGAAAAAAGTCATCGGAAAAGGAACGGTTTCTTCAAAAGGAAACTATTCCGTCAAAATTCCGAAGCAAAAAGCAAAGGCGAAACTGTCGGTTTACGTTAAGAATACACGCGGACAAGTGAGTCCTGTAACGTCTGTGACAGTGAAAAAAGCGAAAAAATAAGAGTATGAAAAGACCTTTTTTCGGGTACATTCCGAGAAAAGGTCTTTTTTTGTACATCTTAGCTGTTGCTTCGAAAGCGTTTCTATTATATTAAAAGAAACAAATGAAAAAGCATCATTCAACGAATGATGAGGAGGATACATTCATGATGAATTGGATTCGGCGACGAATCGGTCGGCAGTTGCTGACGGTTTTTTATGCGGTACTGATCGTAGTATCGATTACTTCGTTCTTTGTCTATGACTACATGGAAGGGCGAATTGAAACGTCTAAACAAAATTTAGAAACGATCAGTGAACAAAATCGCCGAGCCAACGATTTATGGGACAATTGGCAAACGGTTCAGTTCGGTTTACGAGGATTTGTCATCTTTGGAGACCAGGATCGGTTTGACGAGGTTCAAGCACTTCGAACAGATATTAAAAGTGAGACCGATTGGTTCATGCGAAACGCAAAAACGGATGAAGAAGAAGAATTCGCGGCACAAATGACGAATTTATATGAACTGTACTATGACGCCTTATTTCCGCTGACCCAGTCTTACGTCAATGAAAAAAAGGCGAATCGAATCAACGAGGATTTTTTACAAGGGGACAGTCTATTTTCCTTACCAATCGCGAAACGTCTCGTAGAACAAGGACGATTAAAGCCAACCGCAGACGGTTCAATCGATATTACACCAGATATTGAAAAAGCATCTGCAGCGCTTGACGAATACCGGACGAATTTAAGTCAACAGCAAGAAACCGCTGTCGGGGAATTGCGGAGTGAAGTTGCAAAATCACAATGGATTTGGATCTCAAGTATCGTTGTGCTCGTCGCATTCATTCTCTTATTCGTTCACCCGTTCCTTCGCCGGATGACGCGGCAGTTGTTACGATTAGTAGACGATAATCAAAAACTTGCTCGCAAGGAACCGATTGAAATCGATAAGACGACAGAAAAACGTCCAGACGAAATCGGATTATTACGTGCTTCCTTTAATCGGATGGTCGTGACGACGAATGCTCATACGGATGCGATGCAAGGTAAAAATGAAGAATTGCAAGCGCAAAGTGAGGAATTGCTCGCGCAACAAGAAGAGTTACAGGCGCAACAAGAGGAACTCGAAGAAGCGTATCAAACGACGAAAAAGAATGAGGAAAAGTTGCGATTACGTAGTGAACTAACAGAGGCACTTGCCGTTCGCGAAACTGTCGAATCGTATCCAGCAATCGTTCAAAAGATGATCGATATCACTTCTTCAGAGTACGGTGCTCTATTGCTTTATGAAGAAGGGCAGTTTATGGGTGCAACCACAAACGGCATGACGATGGACTATTTAAAAGATCTCCTGAAAGATGAGATGTCCGTCATCAATCGATCTGTTCGCAAGATGGAATTCGTTCAATCGGAGAAGCGCGTTACACGTGAAAAAGAGCATCCGTATTCCTTTAGTACGCATGAGGTGACGATTCCGGTTCAAGATCCAGAAACGCATGAATTGATTGCTGCCATCTATCTCGTTCGCTACAAATCTGCTTATAAAGGACAACAGCTGACGGATATTCGCGAGTTTGCGCAACAAATGACGCTTTCACTTCTACGGACGCGTTCTTATGAAGGGATGCGTCAGGAAAAAGAAAAGACAGAGCAAGTGTTGGACTCAATTCGAGAAGCGATCATTTATCTCGAGGATGGAAATGGGGAGTTATACGTCAACCGTCCATTGTTTGACTTGATTCCAGAACTTCAAACGGAATTCACAGTAGATCGGACGTTACCTTCGAGTGAGTACGTCATTGATGTGATGCGTCAGTTGGTGGATGATGTTGAAGCCTTTAATACGTATCTGGATTTAATTCGTTCCGGTAAGATTTCACCGGACAAAGTCCGATTTGATGTTCGAAACAATACGGCGCATCTAGAAGTCTACGCGGAACGCATTGATGTCGTCGGGGGATGGAAGGGAATCATTCTCGTCTTACGGGATATTACCCGGGAAACAGAAGCCGATCGTCTAAAAACAGAACTTGTCTCGACTGTGTCACATGAATTGCGAACGCCGCTCTCATCGATTTACGGTTTTACAGAGTTGATGCTAAATCGAAAGATCGATGACTCAAAACAGCAGAAGTATCTAGCGACGATCCATAATGAGACAGAACGATTATCGAACCTCGTCACGGACTTCTTAGACGTTCAACGGATGCAGTCGGGTGGACAGTTGTACCAAATGGCACATCTTGATTTGCTCAGCCTAACTGAACAAGTGATGTCCCTGTATGACGCTTCAAGTGAACGACACGATCTTCATTTGCAATTGCTCAGTCCGGACCGTCCGTTCATCTTAGGAGATGAGGACCGAATCAAACAGCTGATGAGCAACTTGATCAACAATGCAATCAAGTATTCTCCGGATGGCGGACGTGTGGATGTCTGGATCGATACGAAAGACGATCAAGCCATCATTGAAGTGAAGGATGAAGGAATTGGGATTCCACGCCACGCATTTACTCATTTATTTGATAAATTCTATCGTGTCGATAATTCCGATACACGTCGAATCGGTGGAACGGGACTCGGCTTATCAATTTGTAAGGAAATCGTCAAAGAACATGAAGGCGTCATCCACGTCGAATCTGAAGTCGGAAAAGGCAGTCGCTTCATCATCGTCTTACCGCTCAGTTTAAGTGAATCGATCGATTCGACAGAAGAGAATCGACGTTCTAGTTAAAGAAAACATGATGTATTTCTGTTAAACCGTGTTCAAACCGCTTAGGTGTGAACACGGTTTTTGCTTACGTTTAAAAAGAGTAATCTTGTCAAAAATATTTTTAATAAAATAAAAAAAGAGTGAATAAACAGTAATCGTGAACCGATATACCTATAGGACAAACGAACTATGGTTAAAAAAGGAAAGGGGGGATTCGTTATGTATCAGAAATGGTTGGGAGTCGTCATCGGTTGGTTACTCTTTCATATCGGCTGGGTGACGTGCGTTGGAACGGATACATTTATCGGACAAGTCGTCAACAGTCTGTTCACGATCGGTGGTGTGATGATCTCCCTCTATTTGATTTGGCAGACACAACGACGTCAGACAAGACGCCCTTTTACCTATCGTTTATTTCTTCTTTTATTGTTCGCTAATGCCATGCTTGGATTAGGCGAATGTGGACAGCTTCTATATTTTCTACAAGGACGAACGCGAACGGAACCGTTTGACTGGATCGACTTGATCTTCAGTCTTCAAATCTTGATTTATTTGATCGCTTTTGGCTATTTTCTTCGCAATCGACGACGCGAGGTCAACTTGCGTGTTTTTTTATTCGATGAGTTCATCATTCTAGTCGTTGCAGGGTCGCTCTCATGGCACTACTTAGTGACGCCGTATTTAAAAGCGAATGCCTTGCTGACGATCGAAACGATTTTATGGCTCCGTTATCCGATCGGCGATTTATTATTACTCGGTGGAATGATTGTCTTGTTTTTTGGTTTGATGAAGCGTGGCAATGGTGGCTCGTTGTTATTAATTTTACTCGCTTTTCATTTTCAGTTAATTGCCGACCTTCTATACGTCGTGCTAGAACGATTTGATTACCCCATCCCTTCGAGTTGGCTCGATCCGTTATGGTTAGCGACTGTCATGATCGTCGGATTAGCAGCTTATCGTTTTGATGCTGAGGAATCATTCGTCAGCTTTGATGTCGCTCGGAAATGGATCGATGTCTTGCGTTTGATTACGCCATACGTATTCTTGTTAATTCTATTCGTGACGATGGCACGGCAAACAATCAGTTGGAATGGTTTGACGATTGGTCTGATGATTGCGATTCCGTTATTAATTTCCCGTCAAATTCGGATCGTCGTTGATAATCAAAGATTGCGTGAAAACCTTGAGGCGAAGGTAGAGGAACGAACGGAAGCACTAGCATCTGCCATGGAAGAGATGCGGCACATGGCGTATCACGATGCTTTAACAGGGTTACCGAATCGGTATCTGTTTGCACGATTGTTTCAAGATGCCTTGTACCGAGCGGAAGCGAGTGAAGGACAAGTCGGATTATTCTTTATCGATATCGATCACTTCAAAGAGATTAATGATACGTACGGACATCGTGTCGGAGATCAGCTCATCATCGACGTCACGGCACGCTTACAAAAGAAACTACCGCCTAATACGGTCATTTCGAGACAGGGTGGGGATGAATTCATCGTCTTATTATTTGACGTTGAACAAGAATCAGAAGTCGTGCAGTGTGGAGAACACCTGGTTTCCTTGTTTCGACAGCCGTTTCATCATGGCATCATTCCACTTCCTGTGACGGCAAGTATTGGGGGCGCGATTTATCCTACACATGCAGCCTCTCGATCGGACTTGATCGAGCAGGCAGATCTTGCAATGTACGAAGCAAAACGTCGGGGGAAAAATCAATTTTGTATGCATGATTCGACGGTAACGAAGGTATAAATGAAATCATATACTAAAACACGCTCGTATACTGATCCAAACGGACCAGTCATACGAACGTGTTTTTTGATGCATATCATTTCTTTTGCGAACGGGCTAAGAACGTTTCAATAACGTCCGGCTTGGTAACTGCTTGATTACAAGCATCACTATCGATACACATATAATGACCAATCGTTTGATGCTGTTCAGTCGAACGGCGTGTCGTGACAGTTACGAGTGTAATATCACTATACGTATGACAAATCGCACAAATCCCTTTTTGAATCGATGGTAGATAGGTACCTTCTACGCCAATCCATTCACCATTCAAGGGATAGACGAAATATTTTTTCCGATTTCCGGTATCGTTCCAGCTTAAAAACGTCGTGTGTGTCCACTCAAAGGAGTGAAGTGGCGGAACGTGTAGCTTTTTCGTTTTTTTAAAGAGCTGTCGGATTCGTGATTCAGAGATGGTCGGAAATGGTTGGACGAACGGCTCCACACGTGTCAAATACATGAGAAGATCCTGTTCGGATTCAGCGTCACGAATGTTCGTCAACAAGATTTCCTGTTCCGGTGTAAGTACTGGCAATAGATCAAATATCTTTTCAGCGGCACTGTACCGAACAGCATCACGAACATTGGGGTCATGAACGGCTGCAAATTGATGTTGCAGCAGCTCGACTTGATTCCGAATGAAATTGTATTGATGGGGTAGTAAAAATGCGTCCATTCTCGTTCCTCCTTTTCCTTTCATCGTACCGGAATTTGGCAACAGAACAAAGCGACATTTTAGTTTTTCGGACTCCTACAGCGGGAATTAAATAACAGACTGAACGAGGAGGTGAAAAGGGACGTGCAGTATTTAACATTTTTACGCTTGATGAATGTAGGAGCATTCCTCTTTGCAATGCTAGCACGCGTCGTTTGGCAACAGCCGATGACCATTCTTAAGTTACCTCTTGTTCCTGCACCATTCTTTGACGCCATTGCCGGTGTCGTGTTTACGACATTATTGATTTGGTGTATTCGACCGGTACGTGCCTTCCCTGCGGATCGAGAACTGATTGAAGATATCGGAGGGTGGCTTGCATTATCACTCGTGACGCTTGGAATCAGTAGTATGAGTGGCCCCCCTTGGGAACTCGTCTCGACGACGATTTCTTTCATCAGCCTTTGCTTAGTCTATATGAAAATTCAACACCATCCCCGGCGTTCGCCGTGGATGCGCTCTCCAGTTTCAGTGTTGCTTGCCTGGATCAGTACGATGCTATTGATTTTACCATTTCGGATCTTATCGGATTTTCAGTTCACTTCTCTATTCAGTCTTTCCGAACGCCAATGGAGCACGAGTGCGCTCGCACTAGCTGTTATCGGTGGACTCCTGTTCATCGCAATCCATTCAGATTGGGTATTTGGTCTCGCACTCATCTGGTATTTAGCTGGACTATTGTTTAACGAACGTCTCATTCTCTTGCAACAGATCGTAGCGGGAATTGGCATAATGTGTGTTTTACTCCTATGTTATTACGTCTTTCAGAAACGTCAACGTCTTTTTCGACAGCATTCACCTAAGTCTTCTTCGTCCTAGTTATGTTTTAGGTGAATTTGGGGTATATCCCATATAGCTGTTATAAAAGGGGGAGGCGTGCATCATGGGGAAAAAACAATGGATTGGTGTCTATCAGAATGAAACGGATTTAATTCGTAAGATCGAGGATTTACATTTTGCAGGTTATCTAGAAGAGGATCTATATATCGTGTTGCAAGACAAGACTGATATGGCGATGTTACGTGGGCAATCGGCGGCGCAACTCGTCTCTGGAAAACGGACGCTGTTTGAGCGGTTTACAGGCAAACCAGCTTCGGCTGAGGAAATTCAAACTGCTTTTACGGAACTCGGATTGCCGGAGGCAGATATTCGGCAACACGTCTTACGTGTCCAGCAAGGCGATTATGTCCTGTTGGCAGACGAAGCAGGGGCTTCTCGTCCTGCGCCGGAACCAAAAAGTATTCTGGAAACAGAGCCAGAGGGAATCGAAGCGGAACGAAAACTTGATCACGAAAACCGTGCCCTTGAAAATGAAAATGATCGGATGTTGTAAGAGAGTCGTGCGGAAAGGATGAATCTTGATGGAGAGCCAATATCATACGATTTTGGTAGCAGTCGACGGATCAGAGACAGCAGATTTAGCATTTGAGAAGGCAGTGAAATTTGCCAAACTTGATCATGCTAAACTCGTCATCGCCCATGTCATCGATATTCAGACGTTTGCTAACGTACGTGCCAATAAACGTTTCATTGATCAAAACGTTACCGAATATGCACAAGAATTGCTCGATCGTTACGAAAAGCGGGCACGAGAAGCAGGTGTCGAGACAGTTGAGCTGATCATCGAAAATGGCTCTCCGAAAACACTGATTCCAAAGGTCATCGCACCACGCGTTGGTGCGGGTCTGATCGTCTGCGGAGCAGTCGGGATGAATGCGATGGAACGAATCATGATTGGGAGTGTTTCTGAAAACATTTCCCGTTATGCAAAATGCGATATCTATATCGTCCGTCCGAAAACCTTGAAGTGACATAAAACAGCACACATCGGCTGATGTGTGCTGTTTTATGTCACGTTAGAAAGTAATAGAAAATGCCTAATAAAATCAGAATGATCGGGAGAAAAATGAAATACATCCAAGACATATTTTTTGCCGAAGTCTTGTGATCGTACTGCTCTTCTGCTGGTTGCTTAGCAATCCGCAACGTAAAGATGAGTCCGACGAGACAAATGACTAATGCGATCCAAAATAAAGTCAACATAAGCATGCTCCTCTCTTCTTTTATCATACAGAAAATGGTCATGTTCTGCAGTGGTGAGTTGTGACAGTTTAAAGTTGACAACGTACTAGTTGAGGGGCTAAACTAACTTCATAAGTTTAGGGGGTAAACTAAAAATGAAAGATAATTTACGTGAAGCAGTCCTCCTGTTCGAAGAAGTCATGATCCATGGAACTGAACGTGTGCTGAAGTCAGTCGAAGCGCCTGTTTGGCAAATGTATTCACCGGAACAACTCCATGTGTTGAAGCTCGTTGGAAAATACGGACCAATCTCATCGGGGCGTCTCGCGGCAGTACAGGGCGTACATAAAAGCGCCATTTCCAATCGGCTGAAAAAGTTGACGGAAAAAGGACTTGTCATCGTCGAACGCCGAGAAGATGATCACCGAACGAAGTACATCTCGTTGACCGAAGCAGGACGATTGGTTGCGACAGAGGCGGAGCAAGAAATCTATACGTATCTCGAAAGTTTGATTGAAGGAAAGGTCGAGGAAGAAGAAATCATCCAGTTCATCGAAACCTTTAAGAAAATCAAAGAGATTCTGCAGTTGAACGTCTAAAGACAGAATAGAAGGAAGAGGAGAATCAGACATGCGACAAATCGTCAAATGGCGCTGGGCAATTCTTGCATTATTGCTCATCGTCACAGTAGGTTTACTATTTACGGCACCAAACTTGGCAAAACAAGCAGAGGACGCAGGGGCGATTCAGCTTGCGAATAACGCTGACTCACAGCGGGCAGCAGATATTTTAGAAAAAGCGGGAGCAAGTGAAGAAACGATCTCTCTTGTTATTCCGCTCAAAAACAAAGTCAGCGATGCTGATCGAAAGTCGATTGGGAAAATCGTTAAAGATTTAGAAGCACTCGATCGTCCGGTCACGGATGTGCTGAATCCGTTTGAAAACAAAGAGACGGAAGGACAGCTCGTCTCAAAAGATCAAAAGACAGTCCTTGTTCCAATCACGGTCGACGGTTCGCAAGAAGAAATCGTCAAACTGGCAAAACAAATTCGGACAGATCTCTTGCCAAAGGATCAAACGATTTATCTAACGGGTGAAGCGTTAATCAACGATGACGTCAATACAAGCTCACAAGAAGGGTTGAAGCGGACGGAACTGATTACCGTCGGGTTGATTTTCGGACTACTTCTGCTCGTCTTCCGTTCCATCGTCACACCGTTCGTACCACTTGTGGCAGTGGGCTTTACGTACCTGATCAGCCAATCACTCGTCGCCTTTTTCGTCGACTGGTTCGGATTCCCGGTATCGAACTATACGCAAATCTTCCTCGTTGCCATCCTGTTTGGGATTGGGACGGATTACTGTATCTTGCTACTGAGCCGGTATAAGGAAGAATTGACGGCAGGACACGATGTCGAGACAGCGATCGTCAACACGTATAAGACAGCAGGACGTACGTTACTAATCAGTGGTCTTGCTGTTCTTGTCGGTTTCTCAGCGATTGGGTTTGCGGACTTCCCAATCTTCAAATCATCGGTCGCTGTTGCGGTTGGGATTGCCGTCCTCTTACTCGTCTTATTTACACTTGTCCCCTTCTTCATGGCGACACTCAAAGAAAAATTATTCTGGCCGTCAAAGAAGGCAGCGAGTCACCAAGATAGCAAACTGTGGTCACATTATGGTGGGTTATCGATCCGTCGTCCTTTACTTGCGATGATCATCGTTGCGATCGTCACGGTCCCGACACTCTTTACGTACGATGATGACCTCTCGTTTAATACCGTCGATGAGATTGGTGCGAAGTATGATACGGTCAAAGGACTGAATGCGATCTCGGATGGATTTGGAGCAGGTGAGTCGCTCCCGGTCAATGTCATTCTTAAGAGCGACAAAGATTTGATTACAGAAAAGACAGTTCCTTATGCGGAACAGTTGAGTCGTGAGCTCGTGAAAATCGACGGGGTCAAATCGGTTCGTTCGATTTCTCGTCCGACAGGCGAAATCATTAATGACTTCTACGTCGATCGTCAATTAAAACAAGTTGCTTCCGGCATGAAGAAAGCAACCGCCGGTCTTACGGACGTTCAGTCTGGTCTGACGACAGTTGAAGACAATCTCAACGGTATTACAGGACAACTACCGGCAGGAGACTCGGCTTCAGCAGGAGCAAGTCAGTTGCAACAAGCAGCAGACGGACTTGGACAGATCAACCAACAGTTGACGCTCGTCGGTCAAGGTCTGCAATCGACTCAAAATATCCCGCAAACCATTGGGACATTAAATGCCTTGTCTGGTCAATTGAGCCAAGTTCAATCTGGCATCAGTCAAGCAGCAAGTGGAATAGCCTCACAAGGAGCACAAGCCGGTCAACTTGGAAGTGGGCTGACACAACTTGCGGGTGGTGTTGGTCAAGCAAACACAGGGCTTGCGAAAATTAGTAATGGTCTAGATGACATCTCGAATTTGTTAACCGAGATGGGACAAGCGACATCGATCCGTGGGACAGGTGTGTTCGTGCCAAAAGATACGTTATCGGACAAGGCCTTTAAACCAGCAATTGACCGTTACGCGATTGATCAGCAAACCGGATTGAAGTTTGAAGTCATCCTCGAAGATGATCCGTATTCACCAGAAGCGATTCAGACCGTCGCTGCAATCAAAAAGACGACAGCGAATACGATTAAAGGGACACCGTTTGAAGACAGCACTGTCGCATATGGCGGGATTTCAAGCGTCAACAGTGACTTGAATGATACGTCGAAAGCCGATTTCAAACGAACAGTGACCGTCATGTTGATCAGTCTCTTTGTGATTTTAGCGATCATGTTCCGTTCGTTGATCATGCCATTGTTCATGATTGGTTCGTTATTGCTGACGTATTATACGTCGATGTCGATCGCTGAGCTGATCTTCGTCAACGGTCTCGGATATGACGGCATCAGTTGGGCTGTTCCGTTCTTCGGATTCGTCATGTTGATTGCCCTTGGTATCGATTATTCGATCTTCCTACTCGATCGTTTCCGCGAAGAGACGATCAAGGGACTCGATACGAAGGAAGCGATGTTCCTGTCGATGAAAAAGATGGGATCTGTCATCATCACGGCAGCGATCATTCTTGCAGGAACCTTCGGAGCGATGATGCCGTCTGGTGTCTTGAGTCTCGTTCAAATCGCGACGATTGTCATCACAGGTCTACTTTTGTATGGATTAATCGTCTTACCACTCTTGATTCCAGCGATTACAGTTTCGTTTGGTAAAGGGGTCTGGTGGCCGTTTCGATCAAATGTCAAAAAATAAGAACTAATCAAACCGGATTCGTCTTCTAGATGAATCCGGTTTTTTCATGACGTATACTAAGAGCAGAGTATAAGGAGGTAGAACATGCAATACTTCAAACAACTGACTTCACGGATTTGGTATCAGACACCGGTCAGCGAGACGGATCGCCCGATTCTCGCCGTCGTGCGTGGGGAGAAGCATCAATTGATGATTGACGCGGGAAACTCGTCAGCCCATGCCGCTTTGTTTTTAGAAGAAATGAAAAAACACAATCTTGGATCACCTGACTTATTGGCCCTGACCCACTGGCACTGGGATCATATTTTTGGGATGAAACATCTCCGTCTGCCATCGATGGCAACACAGCAAACAATCACCCGCATGAAAGAGATGCAACCATACGCTTGGACGGATGCAGCGTTACAAGAACGAATGGATCAAGGAATCGAGATTCCGTTTTGTGCGGATGCGATCAAGCTCGAGTTTGGTACGACACGCGACATCGAAGTCGTCTTACCGACGATTGGCTTTACTGGACAATTGGAAATTGACTTAGGTGGTGTGCAGTGCCAACTGATTGAAATCGAAAATGATCATTCTCCTGGTAGCCTACTCGTCTACATTCCGGAAGAACGCGTCGTGTTCTTAGGAGACGCGATGTATGCTGATATCTTTTCATCGAAGTGGAATTATACGGTCGAACGGACGACGCGCTTATTAGCGGCAATCGATCGTTTAGAAGCCGATTATTATGTCTGGTCGCATGGAGAAGCGATGCCGAAGTCTGAATTTGAAGAAGAGGTCAACATGTTGCGTCGAGCCATTCGTGTAACGGAAGCGACCGGAGGACGACTGAAGGATATGCGGATCTTATATGCAGAAGAGACAGGACGATCGTTGACGGAAGACGAAACCGAAACATTGATCTATTTTGCAAATGGAGTGAAATGACAGATCGTAACAAGGGATAAAATGGAGGACGTCGAAATAAAAAAGTACTACGAGCTTGTTAAAGGGAGCGGTACTATATGACAAAGCCAAAATTCGAACGGGATGAAACCATCGATCGCGTTTTTTTTGGAAAAGCGGGCATCTTTTCATTTTTGGTTATCGTGGGAGGCATTCTATATCTACTATATGATCTGTACGTACAATGATCGGAACGCATGCGTTCCGATTTTTTGAATTCAGGGGAGTGCACGAAAACCAGATATTGGGTAATAACTTGCGTGAGACTGTTAGTGAAAGTGAGAGGAGATGTCGGATGAAACGAATTCAAATTGCGGATTTTGATCGACGCATGCCATCGATTGAATTGGTCGAAAAGGATGATCACTATGAAGCGATGCTTGTACCGAGTTATGACCATACGTATCCTTCGACACAAATCCGGACGATCCGCTTAGCGGATATCTCCGTCAATCTGTTTGTCACCCCGGAAGAAACACTACTTGTTTCTGCACTTTTTCATAAACCGGTTCAAGTGACGGATATCGTTTCCTGGATGCAGTTGTATACGATTAGTTTTGCCCAGTCGGATGAGACTGGTTATTTCGTCGAACAAGCGGATGAAATTTTAGAAGTCGTCTTGTATCAGAAACATCCGATCGTCATCGCGACACGTGGTCAAGATCGATTGTATTACGATACGACGGGAGCAATCGAGGTCCGGCGGGCGACGAATGAATCGGTCGGCGAGCGTCCCTTGCTTTATTTGAACGGGGAAGCCTGGTATGGTGTCCCGCGCTTGTCGTTCAATCGAATGAAGGATGAGTTGCACGTCAATGGAACGTTTTTATATGCGGACTATATGGACGCACACCATGGAAAAATCGGTTTCTTTCGCGAGAATGATCCCTCTCTACCAATCGTTTTGCTCGTCGGTCAGGCAATTGTTGAGATCGAACTGACCGAGAATCCGGACGGTTCACGCGTCCTGATTTTAGAACAACCATATGACGAAGCATGAAAGTGCACAAAAACCGTTCAGCAGATGAACGGTTTTTAAGTGAGACCGTGAAATCCCTTACAAAATATGCGAAGATAGTAAAGAGACAGACCAAAGGGGTTGATGGGGACATGGCGAAAGAAACACCGCGTAATTCTAAATGGATGCGTTCCTATAATCGGGCACTCGTCTTGCGACTGATTCGGATGCATCAACCGATTTCGCGGGTTGAGTTAGCACAACGGACGAACTTAACGAAGCCGACGGTATCGAACATCGTCAGTGAATTGATTGCAGAACAACTCGTGACGGAGCGAGAGCTTGGGATATCAAATGGGGGACGAAAACCGATCATGCTCGAACTCGTCGCAACAGAGCAATACGTCATCGGCATCGATGCGACAAGTCACCAATTCATCGGAGTCGTCGCGGATTTAAGTGGTAATACGATTCATGAGTCCGAAGCCGTGGGACGTTTTGAGACGAATGAAGAATTGATTGAAGCGATTGGTCGATTATGCGAGACCTTGATTGCACAGACACAAGGACGGGGAACGATTCACGGTATCGGGATCTCCGTCCACGGGATGGTCAATCCGGAGACAGGTGTCATCTTGTTTGCACCACGTTTCCACCTGCATGACGTCGAGTTGAAGGTACAACTTGAAGCACGCTTTGACTATCCTGTCTTCATCGAAAACGATGTTCGAGCACTCGCTTCGTTTGAGCTATTATTCGGTGAAGGTGTTGGGGTCGAACAATTCTTTTATCTCTATGCCGGGGAAGGCATCGGGGGTGCTTATGTGCTCGATGGACAGCTTGTCGACGGACAACATCATATTACGGGAGAGGTCGGACATATGCGTCTTGATCTCGATGGACCGATTTGTTCGTGTGGGAACAGAGGATGCCTAGAAGCATTAGCAGGCGAAAAAGCATTGTTACGGGATTATGCTGTCGTGGATCCGCAAGTCATGACGATTGCTGATTTGCGCAAACGGTTAAACGAACGCGATGAACAAGCAGTTCGTACATATGAACGGGCGGGGGAATATATCGGAATCGGTGTCTTGAATACGATTCATCTCCTGAATCCACGCCGGATTTTACTTGGGGGACCGATGTTTGAGCTCGCACCCACGATCGTTGATCAAATCAAGGAACGGGTCGAGCACACGGCGTTGACCGCTGCTTCACGTGAAACCGATGTCAAGATGGTTCCGTGGGGTGAAAAACAAGGAGCACTCAGTGCGGCTGCCCTTGCGACAAATAGTTTATTTCAAACGATTTAATGAACCGATTCCGTGTCTTGCAAACTAGCAAGACACGGAATCGGTTTTGTTATTCAACAAATAATTTATTGAAACCGTTTACAAGTTAAAAACCAATGTGCTATAGTCGATATAAAGTTAGATAATAAATTTAATTTACTAAGTTCATGGTCAACTAAGTGGAGGTGGATGCAGGTTAGCAGGGGCTAATCAAGCTGAAGCAGGAAAGGGAGGCATCGCGCAATGGAACCACACGATCCATGGGTTTCGTACCGTGAAGCTTTCGGGCGTTACGGAGCAATCCGCGGTTTTTATTTTCATCGGTCAACGCAACAGATGACAGAACAGGGTCCAGGCGATGTCCCGAAAGACGAGCAGGATATCGTGCTCGTCCGACCACGACGTGACGGTGTGTTTCAATTCCGGATGTCATCGGTACAAGGGGTCCTGACGATCCGTTCATCCGAGCTACACATTCGAAAAAATGAGAGCGGATACATTGAATTACGCGCACTCATGCAACACATGCGCTCTGCCGGTTGTTTGACGCTCGGTGGAGAGTTATATCTCTTCGTCCGACCGGACGTCGATACGCTGGCATACCGTCTTCGATTGATCGCCCGTGTATTGATTCAGCTACAGGGAATGCCGATTCAGACGAAGGTGATCGAAGAATGGTGCCGACAAGCACTAATCGAAGGGGAACACGCTAGACGATACGCTTGACTACTTACACATAAAAGGGGAGCTCTTACATGAAATTCAAAAAAACGAAACTTGTTGCTGCAGCATCAGTCCTAACATTATCCGCATTCCTCGCCGCTTGTGGTGGCGAAGACGAGCAACAAACGAAAACAAAAGACGGTAAGACGATCGTCACATGGTGGGGCTGGGCACCGCAACCAGAAGCGGGGAAAACTGTCGTTGATGCTTTCAATAAATCACAAGATAAATACGTCGTTCAATTCAAACGATACAGTGAAGACTACGAAAAACAATTACAGGTCGCGATGCTGTCAGGTAAAGGCCCAGACATCATCGGTCTGAAAGAACCGATGATTCAGCAGTACAAGGATCGCGTCGTACCGGTCGATTCGTACATGGATAAAGCAGCAGGTAAAGGATGGAAAGATAAGTTCGTCGAGCTCGGAATCGAACAAACAACGATTGACGGCAAACAATATGCAGTTCCAATTGGTTTCACAGGTCAAGCGTACTTGATGTACAACAAGACGATGCTTGATAAATACGGTGTGACACCACCGAAGAACTACAAAGAAACAGTCAGTGCAGTCAAGAAGATTAAAGACTCAGGCGATAAAGTCATCCCACTCATGCTCGGAGCAAAAGATGCATGGATTGACATCGATGTCTACAACGTCCTCAGCCACCAGGTCGCACCAGGTTACATTCAAAAAGTCCTCTCGGGTCAAGCAAAATGGACAGACGACGAAATGGTTAAAACAGCACAAGTCTGGCAAGATCTCTTCAAAGATAAAGTTTTCCAAGAAGGAGCGCTTGGTCTAGCGACATACAATGACGGGATGAACCAATTCTTTGATAAAAAAGCAGCGATGTGGGTCATCGGTTCATGGGAAGCACACTCGATGACAACAGCTGAGAAAAAAGACAAATGGAAAATCAAAGATGAACTCGGATTCGTTCCACTCCCGAACTTAGTAGGTGGAACAGAGCAACCGGTCATCGCATCGATCGATATGGCACTTGGTGTCAATAAAGAGTCGAAACAACAAGAAGGTGCAGCAGAGTTCATCGCCTTCATGAGTCAAGGAAAAGGACAAGAAGTCTACATGGGTGAGTTTGAAATGGCACCTGGTATCAAGGATGTCAAAGTCGATTCAGACGCTGCCTTCACATCTGAAGGCGAAAAAGAATCGTACAAGATGTTAAACGACACATTAGCAAAAGCGGTTGCTAGCCGTGGTATCCGAGATACGAAATTAAACGATATCCTCGGTAAGGAACTTCAAAACATCGCGACAGGACAAGATCCGAAAGAATCATTACAACGCGTTCAAGACGCAGCGGATCAATCAGCGAAATAAGACTCGACAGTGAAGTGGTACGCCTGCGTGCCACTTCCTGATTTTTGGACTTGAGGAAAGTGGGGAATCGATATGCAGACAGAGCGACAGGAATTGCCGATTAAACCAAAAGCAGAACCGCTCCAGCCGGTGGCGACACGCCCGCCCGCACCGAAGAAGAAAAAGAACATGAAGCGAAACATGGTCGGATGGGCCTTCGTTGCTCCGATCGTCTTGTTCGTCGTCAGCTTCATCTATTATGGGATTTTCTATAATGCCTATAACTCATTCTTCTCGTGGGACGGGATTTCGTTTGACAAAGTATTCGTCGGACTCGACAACTATGCTGAGATGTTCCAAGATCCGGACTTCTATCTCTCGCTGAAGAACACATTCATCTTCACGATTTTGACCGTTTCGATTCAAGCTGGTATCGGTCTCGTCTTGGCGTACTTCCTGCATACACCGGGACCATTGCGGACGGCGATGAAGTCGGTCTTCTTCTTCCCGGTCGTCTTGAGTCCTGTCGTACTCGGTGCGGCATTCTCACAAATTTATGATTTCCAGTTTGGTTACATCAATGAGTTCCTCCGTGCGATTGGTCTCGGTAGCCTCGAGCAGAACTGGCTTGGTGATCCGGACATCGCGCTTTATTCCGTCATTGCGATCAACATCTTCCAGTGGACGGGTTCTTCGATGGTCATGTACTACATGGCAATGTTGACGATTGAGAAGGAAATCTTCGAAGCAGCAAAAATCGATGGAGCTGGATTCTTCCGGACACTGTGGAGCATCGTCTTCCCGAACTTGAAAGGAACGACGTTCACTCTGTCGATTCTCGGAGTTATCGGTGGTCTGAAGACGTTTGACTTAGTCTGGATCACGACAGCTGGTGGACCAGGATCGTCGACGGAGTTCATTTCGACATACCTATTCCGAAAATCGATGTTGCAACAGGAAGTTGGTTTCTCGAGTGCTGTTGCCATCATCCTACTGACGATCGCCTTGCTGATCACGTACTTCCAATTGCGTGTACAAAAGAAAATGGATAACTAAGGAGGAACGACCCATGGATGTAGAATCTAAAAAAAGCCGCTGGATGATTAACCTCGTATTGGCGCTTGCGTCAATCGTCTGGTTATTCCCAATTTTCGTCATGTTCAAAGAGAGTCTTCGCGTCAATGGATTCGATAACTATATTGCGACATTGCAAAACCCGAACTTCCCGACATTCGTCTTCAACAGTTTCTTTGTCGCTTTCTTCATGATCATCATCTCGATCACGATTTTGGCGTTCGCAGCGTTCGCTTTCTCGAAGCTTGAGTTTGCTGGAAAACGTCTTTTGTTCAACATGGTCCTTGCTGGACTCATGTTACCGGTCGCTTCGATGATCGTACCCTTGTTCTTCACGCTTCGTTCATTTGACGGGCTGAACAACCACTGGGGACTGATCGGAGCGGAAGTTGCCTTCTTCTTACCATTCGGTCTGATGCTTATCAAAGGATACTTTGATGAATTGCCAAACGAATTGATGGAAGCAGCGTATATCGATGGTGCGACGATTCTTGAAGTCTTCTTCAAAGTCATGCTACCGCTCGCAAAACCAGCGCTCGCAACAGCTTTAATCTATGCGTTCCTTAACTCATGGAACGAGTACTTGATGGTTCTTACGTTCATGACCGACCCTGCTTATCAGACAGTCACGATGGCACCAAGTTTCTTCAAGGATGCGCTTGGCGGGGACCCAGGGAAAATCTACGCTTCACTTGTTTTGATCAGTTTACCGACGATGATCTTCTATATCTTCTTCCAACGTTTCTTCCAAAAAGGGATGACGGCGGGTGCAGTAAAATAATTGTTTTTGCGTAAGGGGGAGCACAATGTATTTAGGAGTCGATTATTATCCAGAACAAACACCACGAGCACTATGGGAGGAAGACTTCCGACTGATGAAGGAACTTGGTGTCAACGTCGTTCGTCTCGCAGAATTCGCTTGGTCGATGATGGAGCCGGAAGAAGGCGTCTATGATTTTAGTTTTTGGGATGACGTCATCGAACGTTTGAGTGCGGAAGGATTCGATATCGTACTCGGGACACCAACCGCGACACCACCTGCGTGGTTGTGTACGAAGTATCCAGAAATCTTACCGGTCGATGAGAACGGTGTGACGATCAGCTTTGGTGCTCGTCGCCATTATACGGTCCACAGCGAAACGTACCAACGACTATCCGTCAAGATCACGGAAGAGATGGCGAAACGATACGGTCAACATCCTCGTGTTATCGGGTGGCAAACGGATAATGAATATGGGCATGAGAAATCGGATCGTTCTTACGGTGATGTCGACCGCGCTGCTTTTCAGCGCTGGTTAGAGAACCGTTACGGAACGCTTGATGCTTTGAACGAAGCATGGGGAACCGTCTTCTGGAGTCAGACGTACACGGCGTGGGATCAAATCCCGGTACCGCGTAAAGTCTATCAGGAACATAACCCATCCCTGCTCGTCGACTTCGATCGTTTTTGTGCCGACGGCTATACGTACTACAACAAATTACAAGTCGATGTCTTACGTCGCTACATCCCAGAGAACGTCTTCATCACGCACAACCTCGTCTACAGTGACATGGCGGTCAATCAACAGCAAATGGCGCAAGATCTCGATTACGTCGCGTTCGATAACTACCCGGTCTGGGGTGGCTTACCGGAGCCGAACCGGTTCGAGAAGATGGCAAGCGATCATGATCTTTGCCGCTCTTCGAAGCAAGGAAAAGGCTTCTGGGTCATGGAACAGTTGAGTGGCGCACAAGGCTGGAGTAAAATCGGTTACTTGCCACGACCAGGGCATATTCGTCTCTGGACGTATCAAGCAGTCGCGCGGGGAGCAGAAGCGATCGTCTACTTCCGATTCCGGGCTGCTCATTTTGGAACAGAGGAGTTCTGTCACGGCATCATCGATCATGATGGAAAACCGAAACGGAAATTCGAAGAAGTCAAACAGATCATGACGGAACTGAATACGTATGGCGATGAGATTAACGCGAGCCGTTACGACGCGAAGGTTGGTGTCTATTTCGATCAAGAAAACGTCTGGGCGTGGACGCATCAGCCGCACAGTGATGCGTTTGATTTTCGGACGGAGTTCGTCCGCTTCTATGGCGGAGCGGTTCGTCAACAAGTCGCAACCGACATCGTCTTCCCAGGTGATGATTTATCTCGTTATAAACTGATCATCGTTCCACTCTATTTCTTGACGAATCCTACGTTCGATGACGCCTTGATTGCGTACATGGAACAAGGCGGTCACGTCATCTTCACGTACCGGACAGGTGTCAAAGATGCACAAAATCATGTCGTACCGACGACGTTACCGGGTAAATTCGCACCGTATGCGGGTATTGAAATCGACGAATATGAGTCACTTCAATCCGTTCAGCAACATAAGGTGGCAGGTATCGGCGAGATGTCAGGACAATCCTCAACAGCGCGCCTCTGGTGTGACTTGATCACACCAACGACAGCAGAGACGCTTGCTGTCTATGAAGATACGTTCTACGAGGGTGTAGCGGCTGTGACGCGCAATGCCTATAAAGGAATGATTACCTACATCGGCTCATCGATTGATGATGCGATGATTGATACGATTTACCGTCAAGCGTTCACAGAGGCTGGCATCGAGATGATCGATGCGCCGGATCAAGTTGAAATCATTCGTCGTCACGGCGAACAACGCGATTTTCTCTTCTTGATGAACCATGACACGAAAGAAGCATGGAACGTCACGCTCGACGGAACATACCAAGCATTGACAAAGGAAGAGACATATCGTGGAACGGTCCGACTCGCACCACTCGAGACACTGATTCTGACGACGTAAGGAGGAAGAGAACCATGGCAATCTTTGAAGTAGCAGGACGTCGTTTCGTCGTCGAGGGGAAGCGGGTCGCTCACGTCGTGACGGTCGGTGCGAACGGTAAGCTGATACACACCTATTTCGGTGCCAAGTTACCGTACCGGGATGATTATGAAGCATTACCGAGTCCGGTCGTCGCACACAGTTCGTTTGAATCACCAGACGGCGTTGCGACGTATGATTTCGTACCATTCGGCGAGATGTTGTATACGGAGCCAACTTTGAAATCGGAACGAGAGGACGGACAACGGATTCACCAGTTCCAGTTTGAACGCTCCGAGCAGACAGAAACGAAACTGACATTGTGGCTTTTTGATCCGTTGCAGGAGATGCGTGTCGGAGTGCAATATGAACTGTTTGCCGATTACGACATCATCGGTCGTTCGATTGTCGTCGAAAATACAGGACGATTACCTGTTCGTTTAACAGCAGCCCAGTCCTTCGCGATGGGACGTTGGCATCAACCGAATTTAAAACTGCATCACTTCGCTGGGGTGTGGACAGGTGAGTTCAAGAAACAAATCACACCGGTGACACCAGGACGCCAGACGATTGAAAGTCGGCGCGGGGTGACGAGTCATCAAGCGAATCCTTGGTTCGCACTCGAACAGGATGCAACAGAAGATGGCGGTGAAGTCGTTTACGGACATTTTGCTTATTCCGGCAACTGGGCGATTCACGTCGAACAAGATGCGTTTGGTTTCGTTCAGCTATCGGGTGGCATGAATCCGTTTGATTTCAGTTGGAAACTATCACATCAACAACAGTTGACGACACCGACGTTCTACATCGGGTATGCGGACGGTTTCGCAGATATGAGCGCCCATGCGCATGCGTTCCAACGTGATGTCATCATGCCGCGTGCGACTGATCGTCCAGTTCTCTATAATTCATGGGAAGCGACCTATTTCGATGTGACGGAATCTGGTCAACGTGAACTCGTCGATCTTGCAGCAGGAATCGGCTGTGAACTGTTTGTCGTCGATGACGGTTGGTTCGGTGAACGCCATTCCGATCAAGCGGGACTCGGAGACTGGCACGTCAATCGGGAAAAGTTTCCGAATGGTCTAGAGCCTTTGATCTCATATGTGAAACAACAAGGCTTACAGTTCGGGCTATGGGTCGAACCGGAGATGGTCAACCCGGATTCTGATCTATACCGGGCGCATCCGGATTGGATTTATCATGCACGGGATGCGGTTCGGACGACGTCACGGAATCAATACGTCTTAAATCTAGGATTACCAGAAGTTGAGCAATTCATTCTCGAGATGATGGATGACTTGCTGACGCGTCACGCGATCGACTACATCAAATGGGACATGAACCGTGCCTTCTCGGAACCGGGTGTTCCAAAAGACCAGACGGATCGCCAACAGGAATTATGGAAACGTCACGTCGATGCATTGTACCGGATCTTTGATGAATTGCGTCGCTTGCATCCGGCGGTCGACTTCGAAGCCTGTGCCGGTGGTGGCGGACGAATTGATCTCGGGATCCTCGCACGGACGGAGCAAGTCTGGACAAGTGATAACACGGATCCACTCGATCGCTTACAAATTCAGCATGACTTCTCTTACGCTTATAACGCGAAGATGATGAGCTGCTGGGTAACGGACGGACCGAACTGGTTAAATGGACGCAACGTGCCACTTGCGACACGCTTCGTCTCCTCGATGCAAGGAACGCTCGGGATCGGTGGTAACTTAAGCGAGTGGTCGACGGATGAGTTAGCGGAAGCAAAAGGCTGGATCGAGACCTATCAAGCGATTCGTCCGACAATCCAACGCGGCATCCAGTACCGTCTTTCATCCTTCACACAACAGACACCAAGCGTCATGCAGTATACATCGGAAGAAGAAACAGTCTTGCTCGCGATCGCGCCACTTCGGCAATACGGAATACATCAGTATCACTTCAAGCTAAAAGGACTCGACCCAACAATGCGCTACCAAGTCGAGGACCGGACGTTAAGCGGTGCCTACTTGATGCAACAAGGCTTGGCGTTCTCATACACGACGGATTATGAAGCCCGCTGTCTGCGGATTCAGCCGGTCCATCGTGCGCTCTCACTACTCGAATCAAAGGAGACGATCGTATGACAGACCAGACGTTAGAAGCACAATTTGAACAGCGGTTTGGCTCACCGTCGACGCATCGCTTTTTTGCCCCGGGTCGGATCAATTTAATCGGTGAGCATACGGATTACAATGGCGGTCACGTCTTTCCGTGCGCGTTAACGTTCGGTACACACGCGATCGCGCGAAAACGAGACGATCAACGTTTCCGCTTCTACTCGCTGAATTTTGAGCAGGACGGCATCATCGAAGTCGCACTCGAAGAACTGGCGTATGACGCGACGCACGGTTGGGCGAACTATGCGAAGGGTATGATTACAGTCTTACAGGAAGCAGGGTACCGAATCGATTCAGGATGTGACATCCTGATTCAAGGTGACATCCCGAACGGAGCCGGTCTTTCGTCATCCGCTTCACTTGAACTCGTCATCGGAGTCTTGCTCGATCGATTGTATGGATTAGACATTCCACGTCTTGATCTCGTCCGCTTTGGTCAACAGGTCGAAAACCGTTATATTGGCGTCAATAGTGGTATCATGGATCAATTTGCGATCGGTATGGGGAAAGCGGGAGCGGGATTGTTGCTCGATTGTGAAACGCTCGACTATACGTATGCTCCACTCGATTTGACGGGATATACGATCATCATCATGAATACGAACAAACGCCGTGAACTGGCGGATTCGAAATATAATGAACGCCGGGCGGAATGTGAGGCAGCACTCGCTTATCTCAATCAGTTCACATCACGGGAAACGCTTGGACAATGGACGACGTCAGAATTCACGAAAGTCGCATGGGAAGACGCAATCTTGATGCGTCGTGCCCGACACGCGATTTCAGAAAATGAACGAACACTTCAAGCACTAGCGGCACTCGAAGCGGGAGAACTGAAGACGTTCGGTCAGTTGATGAATGCTTCACACGTCTCGTTACGGGAAGATTATGAAGTGACAGGGATTGAACTCGATACACTCGTCGAAGCCGCTTGGGAGCAACCGGGTGTGCTCGGCGCACGGATGACAGGTGCTGGTTTTGGTGGCTGTGCGATTGCGATTGTTGAAGACGAGGCAGTCGACGCGTTCAAACAAGCTGTCGGCGAACAATATAAAGCACGGATCGGTTACCCAGCGACGTTCTATACAGCGACGGTCGGTGACGGAGCACGTGAAATCGAACGGGAGGTCATCTAAATGGCAACTTTAGTCGTAGGTGGAGCTGGTTATATCGGCTCCCATGCTGTCTATCAATTGATTGATGCCGGAAAGGATGTCGTCGTCATCGACCATCTGCAGTCCGGTCACCGTGAAGCGGTTCATCCGCGGGCACGTCTATATGAAGGAGACATACGCGATCGTGCTTTTCTCGATCGCGTCTTTACGGAAGAGACGATTGAGCAGGTCATCCATTTCGCTGCTTTTTCACTCGTTGGCGAGTCGATGACAGAACCATTACGCTACTTTGATAACAACGTTTACGGGACACAAGTGTTGCTCGAAGCGATGATTGCCCATGACATTAAACAGATCGTCTTTTCTTCGACGGCAGCCACATACGGTGAACAGGAGCAGATGCCGATTCTCGAAACAGCAGAAACGCGTCCGACGAATGCCTATGGTGAGACGAAGTTGATGATGGAGAAGATGATGCGATGGTCTGAACAAGCATATGGCTTACGTTATGTCGCATTACGTTACTTCAACGTTGCCGGTGCGCGCGTAACAGGAGAAATCGGGGAAGATCATACGCCGGAAACCCATCTAATCCCGCTCGTCCTCGAAGTTGCCAACCGACAACGGTCAGAAATTTCGATCTATGGCGATGATTATCCAACGCCTGACGGTACCTGTATTCGTGATTACATCCATGTCGAGGACTTGATCGACGCCCATATGCGAGCACTTGATTATTTGGCTGATGGAAACGAGAGTACGGTCTTTAACCTCGGTTCAAGCCAAGGGTTTTCCGTTCGGGAAATCATTGAAGCAGCCCGTCGCGTGACGGGACATCCGATTCCAGAACGGATCATTGAACGTCGTGCAGGGGATCCGAGTATCTTAATCGCCGGATCTGCCAAAGCAAAAGAAGTTCTCGGCTGGACACCACAACGTACCGACATCGAAACGATCATCCGTGATGCTTGGAATTGGCATGCGCACAATCCAGAAGGGTACCGGACGAGCGTTCGTTAATAGAGAGACAGAATGAGGAGAGTGACGGCGATGAATGAACTCATCCAACAGTTAGTAGCGCAAGCGATCCAGAAACGCTTGATTGAACCGGAAGATGCGATCTACGCCCGGAACCGGATTCTAGCGCGAATCGGTCAAGCCGATTTTGAAGAACAGGCAGACGTACCATCTCGCCCAATTCCCGATATTTTGGACGACATGATTGAAGTGTTGATCGTAAGTGGGCAGTTGCCGGCGCGTCTTGAAGACAAAGAGCAGTTCGCAGCAGATGTGATGGACATTTTCGTTGCCCGTCCATCTGACGTGACGGCGGCATTCCGCCGTCTGTACGCTGAATCACCGGTAGCGGCAACAGATTACTTCTATCAACTGAGCCAAGCGAGTAACTACATCCAAACGAAGCGGATCGCTAAAAATAAACGCTATCAAGCGGATACGGCTTACGGGACGATCGATGTCACGATCAACTTATCGAAGCCGGAAAAAGATCCGCGTGAAATCGCAGCAGCTCGGACAGAGGCACCAACGGCGTCGAACTATCCAACCTGTCTGTTGTGCGTCGAAAATGTCGGCTACGCGGGTCGTGCGAATCATCCGGCCCGTGCGAATCACCGGGTTGTTCCGCTGACACTGATGGAAGAATCGTGGGCACTGCAATACTCACCATACGTCTACTACAATGAACATAGCATCATCCTGTCGCAGGAACATCGTGACATGGTCATCAATCGGGATGCCTTTGCACGTCTGATTGCCTTCGTTGAGCAGTTTCCACATTACTTCGCTGGTTCGAACGCTGACCTGCCAATCGTCGGTGGATCGATCCTGACGCATGATCATTATCAGGGCGGACGCTATACGTTTGCGATGGACCGAGCAAAAACTTTAACATCCTTTACGTTCCCGGATCAGCCGACAGTCACTGGGGAGACATTACACTGGCCACTGAGTGTGTTGCGTCTGAAGAGTAAAGATGCGTCGGCATTACTCAATGCTGCGACGACCGTCTATGAGACATGGTTGACGTACACGGATGAGAGTCAAGAGATTCGTTCACATACTGGTGAGACGCGACACAATACCGTGACGCCGATCGCCCGTCAACGTGATGGACAATTCGAGCTCGATCTCGTCTTACGGAACAACCGGACGTCAGCAGAACATCCGGACGGTATTTTCCATACGCATGCCGATATTCACCACATCAAGCGAGAAAATATCGGTTTGATCGAAGTGATGGGACTGGCAGTCTTACCGGCACGCCTGCTTCAAGAGTTGCAACAGGTCGAACAGTTCATCACAGGTGAAGTCGACGAAGTAGCTGTCGCTCATGCTGACTGGGCACAGGAACTAAAACAAGCGTATGTCGGACAACATGTCACGACATACGTCGAGCAAGCAGTTGCTGCAAAATTCGTACGTGGTCTTGAGGACTGTGGTGTCTTTAAACAGACAGAGGAAGGTCAGGCGGCGTTCGGACGATTCGTTCAACTCGTGACGCGCCAACCAGTGGAGGAACAACGATGACACGACTACTTGAGAAAGAGTTGATTCGACATACATTACGTCAGGAAGGCATCGAAGTGACACTCTGGAACTATGGCGGCATTATCCAGGACATCCGGACGATTGATCGGGATGGTCATTTGGAAAGCGTCGTCTTAGGTCTAGAGACGGTGAAAGACTATCAACAACACTCGCCGTACTTCGGGGCAATCGTCGGACGCGTTGCTGGTCGAATCGGACAGGCACGTTTCGAAGTAGAGGGAAAAGTCTATCCGCTCGTCGCAAATGACGGGGCGAATCATCTGCATGGTGGAATTCACGGATTTGATCAAGCGTGGTTTGATGTCATCGAAGCGACGGATACATTATTCCATTTGCGCTTAAAAAGTCCAAAGGGAGAAGAAGGTTATCCGGGAACAGTTACACTTGATGTGTTTTATCGACTAAAAGATACGACATTGACACTTGAGATGTCGGCGGTGACGGATCAGACGACACCACTCAATCTGACGAATCATACGTATTTCAATCTATCTGGAAATGCAAAGCGAGATGTGTTAGATCATGTCTTGACGTTACCAAGCGACTGCTACTTACCGGTCCAGCCAGACGGCTTACCGACAGGGGAACAACGGGATGTCTCCGGAACCCCGTTTGATTTCCGGAACGGTCAGTCGATTCGTGACGGGATTACGCTTGAGCATCCCGAGACGATTGCTGTTGGAAACGGCTACGATCATCCCTTCGTGTTGCGGGATGACACACTTCGACTTGAAGATCCGGTGTCCGGTCGTTTCGTCGACGTCACGACGAATCAGCCGGCGGTCGTGCTCTATACCGGAACGCAACTACTGACCGATTATACGGTTCATGGTGTTCCTGCTCGACCATCACTTGGTTTATGCCTTGAAGTACAAGTGCATCCGAATGCAATCCATGAATCTGATTTTCCTTCAATCCTGTTATCACCAGGTGAGACCTACCACTGGAAAACAGCTTATCATTTTAGTGTAGTATCTTGAAATAAGCCCCGCTTCCCGTGTCCAATTGGACAGGGAAGCGGGGCTTATTTGTGGTAGAACAGGGAAGGAAAAGTCTCAATTCACAGACGTTGCTCGAGCGCGAGTAGCGTCCGCTTCATATTCAGTCCGCCATGATAGCCGAGCAAATCGCCTTTTTTGCCGATAATCCGGTGACACGGGATCGCAAGCAGTAATCGATTTTTGCCGATTGCCGTGCCAATCGCGCGAGTCGCGTTCGGTCGGAAAAGACGTTCCGCGATATCGGAGTAGGTGGCGGTTTGACCGTACGGTACCGCCCGTAGAGCATGCCAGACTTCAAGTTGAAACGGAGTACCGACTGGTGCGATCGGAAAGGAGAGTGTCGCCGACTGCTGATTCAAGTAGGCCAGCAGTTGCTCCGTATATGGAGCAAGCGCGGTATCAGAAGCAATCCGATCGGCTCGCGGGAAGTGTTTCCGCGACCAGTCGTCGAATAAATCCTCCGGTTCATCCCAAGCACCGACATAACAGAGACCATCCGCTGTAGCGGCGACCGGAAACGTATAGTTGTTCCATTGCATGCGAGTGAAGTACAGTTCCATGACCATGTTTTCCTTTCTACACGAAATGAAGTGACGCATCCCCAAGAAGTGATTTTTGCGCAGAGACACCTCTTTTGATTACGCGCGCGAACCGATCTGTTGCCGCGGTGGAAGGTGGATCGATTGACTGAATAAGGCTTCCATCGATTCCGTCAATGCTTCGCTTCGACTAGGGTGTGCCATGACAGGGAAGAGGAGATCTTCTCGTTTCGCTGTCAGTTCCAGTGCTTGGGTGAATTGACCGACGAGACGATGAGCATCGTCACCGATCATATGAATACCAAGGATCAGTGATGTCTGTTCGTCAGTGATGACCTTGACGAACCCACTGCCCCCTTCAATCGTCGTCGTTCCGTTTGCATTTAGTGGGAACTGTCCACTCTGAACAGTATGTCCGACTTCACGGGCTTCCTGTTCCGTCATCCCGACCGAAGCAATCGGAGGAAACGTTCGCAGAACGGTCGGATAATACGGTGTCGTCGGATCGACGTCTTGACCGGACAGGTGAGCTGCGGTCCGCTTCGCTTCGTGAATCGCACGAGTGGCGAACTGTGGACCCGGGGTCACATCACCGATCGCGTAAATATGCGGTTGATTGGTTTGTCCGTATGCGTCGACGGGGATCGTCCCGTCTTCTGCAAGCGTCACGCCGATCCGTTCGAGACCGAGCGTCAAACTGTTCGGAATCCGGGCGAGGGATTGGAACAGATAGGCGCCATGATAGGTGACTTCTTCACCGTTTTTCATGACCGTGACGGTCGCGTCTACTGAAGCATCGATCTGTGTCACGACATCCGACACGAGACGGATTTTTTGTTTTTTGAATGTCCGCTTCAGTTCCTTTTCAACGCTTGGTTCAAGCGACAATTGATCGGCAAACAACGTCACCTCTGTACCGAGAGCATGGAAACAGGCTGCGGCTTCAAGTGCTAATGTGTCGGAGCCAATGATCAATAAGCTGGTTGGTAACTGCTCGAGTTGATAAAGCTGTTCGGCATTCAGTCGGCACGATTCCTCGTGCTGGATGCTGTGACTACCGGTCGCGATGATGACATCTTGGAATCGATACGTATCGAACTGATGTCCCGACTCAACACCGATCCGGTCCTCTGACAGGAAGGAAGCTGCACCAGAAATATGCTCGATTTGATTCGCCTGACAGAGGGCGGCGACACCTTGACGTAATTGCTGCACGACACGATTGCGGTAAGCATTCAGTTTACTGAAGTCATGGACAGTAGGGGTGGTGAATCCAAGGTCTTCAAGATGAGGCAAGCGTAACATTTCTTCTGCCGCATGCGCATAAACCTTGGACGGGATACAGCCTCGGTTCAAACAAAGTCCACCGAGTTCAGCTTGTTCAATCAATGTCACCTTACGACCGCCTTGCGCAGCACGGATCGCTGCCGTGTAACCTGCGGGACCCCCACCGATGATCAGGAGATCCCGTTCTTGTGTAAGTTCGCCAACAACCATGTTAGATCAACTCCAAAAGTAGGGTAGTCGGATGTTCAATCAGTGAAACGAATCGATTTGTAAAGGCAACGGCCGTTGCCCCGTCTGCGACGCGATGATCGAACGACATCGACAAATTCATCATCGAGCGGACGACGATTTGATCGTCTTCATCGACACAGGCTCGTTTTTTCGTCTTGTGGAAGGCAATCAATGCCGTTTCCGGATAGTTGATGATTGGTGTAGCCCCCGTACTGCCCAGTGGACCCACATTGCTCATCGTAAAGGTACTTGGCTTTAAGTCCGCTGCACGTAAGGCACCGTTTTGAGCACGTTGTTGCAACGAAATCAGTTGATCATGCAATTCCGTCAGTGAGAGCCGATCGGCATGACGGATGACTGGCACCATTAACCCGTCTGGTGTCTCGGTTGCCATGCCAAAGTGGAAATCCTGCTCTAATCGAATACATTCATTCGCTTCATCGAGTTTGGCATGGAAGACGGGATAGTCTTTTAAGGCAACGATCAAGGCTTTGATGAAGAAAGCATTGATGTTGATATTTCGTCCAGCGGTTTTCCATTCTGCGCGTAGTGCGAGCAAGCGCGTCATGTCAACTTCTTCAAAGTGGGTGACGTGCGGAATCGTGTACAGCGACTGGGTCATCTTTTTCGCGATTTGCTTACGAATGCCGCGGAACGGAATCGTTTCCGGTGGCGTTTGTTGTTGCGTGACCTCCTCCTCGACGACGGATGGAACCGTCTCCTGTGGAGCAACTGCAGCATTGACGAAGCGAAGGACATCGTCCTCTGAAACTCGACCTGATGGATCCGAAGCCGTCACAGCTTCGATATCAATCCCGTGGTCACGAGCAAGTTTTCGTGTATACGGTGTCGCTAGGACACGTTTTGATGGAGATGCTTGAGCAGGTGGGGCCGCGACAGCGACAGGCGCTGGTTCAGATACGCGCGACACTTCAGGTTTTACCGCGACCGGCACTTCAGAAGCGTTACTTGCTTCGATGTGCAACAACGTCGTACCGACTTGCACCGTCTGACCGACCGGAATGATGATCTCCTTGACGATTCCGGAGACAGGAGCCGGTAGTTCAGCGACCATCTTATCGGTCGCAACCTCAACGACCGGTTGATCGGTCGTGACGTGGTCCCCGACTTGAACGAGATAATGCGCGATTTCACCTTCCGTCATACCTTCCCCGACATCATGTAACTTGACTTCGATCATGGAACTCAGCTCCTTAAAACTCGACCGTACGCTGAATCGTCGCAAGGACTCGTTCCGGCGTCGGAATGTAATGGTCTTCGAGGGCGAACAGTGGAACCGGAACATCAAAACCTGTCACACGGGCAATTGGTGCCCGTAAATAAAGAAACGCCGTATCGTTGATCAACGTGACGAGATCATTCCCGAGACCACCCATCGCTGCGGCTTCATGCACGATGACGGCACGACCGGTCTTTTGAACGGAAGCAGCGATTGTGTCCCGGTCAAGCGGATAGAGCGTCCGTAAGTCGAGGACTTCGCAAGAGATACCGCGTTCCTGTGCAGCCATCGCTGCCTTGTGAGCCACTTGGACCATTGCCCCCCAAGCGATCAACGTCACGTCCGTCCCTTCACTGACGCAGCGCGCTTTTCCGATCTCGACGGTATAGGACTCGCTCGGTACGACTTCCTTAAATGAACGGTAACTACGCATCGACTCGAGGAACAACACGGGATCTGGATCTTCAATCGCAGCAATCAATAACCCTTTTGCGTCGTACGGTGTCGCGGGACAGACGACCTTGAGACCGGGCATTGATGTAAAGAGCGCCTCCGTACTATCGGAATGGATTTCCGGTGCCCGGATGCCGGCACCATAAGGCGCACGAATGACCATCGGCACACTATAGCGTCCCATCGTTCGCATCCGGATACGAGAGACATGGGTCATGATTTGTTCATAGGCAGGGTAGATGAAGCCGAGAAATTGAATCTCGACGATCGGTTTAAAGCCATTGATGGCAAGACCGATCGATGTACCGACGATGCCGGCTTCACTGAGCGGTGTATCAACGATCCGGTCTTCACCGAACTCTTCTTGTAAGCCGTCCGTCGCTCGGAAGACGCCACCGTTTTTTCCGACATCTTCTCCAAGAACGAGTGTCGTCTCATCCTCCGACAATTTTGTCCGCAGGGCATCCGTGACAGCTTGAACGAGTGTCATTTCTGTTTGACGATTGATTGGTGTTGCCATCTCATTTCCCCCTTGCTAGCAAATACGCTTCTTTTTGTTGCTGGACATCAACCGGTAAAGTTGCGTACGTATGATCGAACAAGTCATTGATGTCTGGCGCCTTGAATTGCTCCATCGCAACTACTGCCGCTTCGACTTCTGTTTGATGCCGTTCCTGCAGCTGTTGCATCCATGTTTCGTCAAAATAGCCTTGGTGTTTTAAGAAGTGTTCGAGTCGATCGAGCGGATCAACTCGGTCGCGCGAGCGTGCTTGATCCCGGTATTTTGTTGGATCATCTGCTGTCGTATGGGCACCAAATCGCCACGTGACGGCTTCGATCAATGTTGGTCCACCACCAGAACGGGCACGTTCAACGGCTGCTTGCATCGTAAAATAGACGGCAAAGGCATCGTTTCCATCAATCCGAACACTTGGCATCCCGTAGGCAATCGCTTTTTGCGCGATCGTCTCAGAATGCATCTGTTTTTCGATCGGAACAGAGATCGCGAACTGATTGTTTTGGTTAAACAGGATGACTGGTGCTTGGAAGACGCTTGCAAAGTTCATTCCTTCATGGAAATCCCCTTCAGACGTCGCTCCGTCACCAAAGTAGGCGACCGCGACGTTCGTCGTGCCTTTTCGTTTTTCCGCCCATGCGGCACCGACGGCATGCGGAATTTGCGTTGCAATCGGCACAGCAGGAGGAAAGATGTGTTTCTCAGACGGGACGCAACCTTCAACACGACCGTTCCAGTAGAGGAGTGTCCGCACCATGTCGGCACCGAACGTCAACGTTGCGCCGTGATCCCGATACGTCGGGAACAACCAGTCTTGATCGGACAACGCGAGTGCACTACCGACTTGCGCTGCCTCTTGTCCTTCGAACGGTGCATAAGTGCCGAGGCGCCCTTGGCGTTGTAAGTTAATCGCCTTCCGGTCGAACGTCCGGATCCGGTGCATCTGTTCATATAGGGTGAGGGCAAGCTCTTTTGTCAGATCGTGTTCTTTTGAGGCGTCGATGATACGACCTTCTTCATCGATAATGCGTTGAATCGGAAAATGTTGCTCCATGTCAGTCCCTCCTTCAGTGGTTACGGATATCCCATTTTGGTTTTGTCGTGTTCGTGAAGATGTTGTTGTGTTTCGCCCGAATCTGCATCCGTTTTTCACACATCCGGTTCGCCGCTTCGACCGTCGTGATGTTCTCTGCTTGCGACTCTTTGAAGACTTCGAGAACTGCGTCATAGATGTGACGCGTTTTTAGGAGAACCCGTTCGTGATTTGCTCCATACAGTTCGTCTGCCACTTGGATCAGCCCACCACCATTGACGATATAGTCTGGAGCATATAAGATGCCACGATCCATCAAGACGTGAGCAAGTTGTTCTTCCGCGAGTTGGTTGTTCGCCGAACCACAGATGGCTTTGCACGGTAAGAGCGCGATGTTTTGAGCGTGAATGACACCACCGTATGCACACGGGACAAAAATATCAGCATCCGTCAGATGAATTTCATGAGGCGAGACGACGCGAACCGTGCCAGGCGTCATTTCAGCTTGGGTTACGATTGCTGCTAGTGCCGCTTCATTGACGTCAGAGACATAAATCGTCGCCCCGGCGAGCAACAGTTGTTCGGCGACCTTAAAGCCGACTTTTCCGAGTCCTTGGATCGCGTAGGTTGCCCGACTTAATTCATCTGAACCGAATAACGTCTCGATCGTCGCCCGCAGTCCATAGACGACACCTTCAGCCGTTGGAATCGATGAATCACCACTACCACCAAATGCTTCCGGAATGCCGACGATCCGTGATGTTTCTCGGCTAGCATGAACGAAATCATCCATCGTCGTGCCCATGTCCGTTCCCGTGTAGAACCGACCACCGAGCGAATCGACGAAGCGACCGAAGGCACGGAAAAGCTCTGGTGATTTATCCGTCGCTGGATTACCGATGATGACGGCTTTACCACCACCAAAATCAACATCAGCGGCAGCGCATTTATACGTCATACCGCGCGACAAACGCAGCACATCGTCAAGTGCTTCATCAACAGAAGCATAAGGCGCCATACGGCATCCACCGAGAGCAGGACCGAGCGTCGTATCATGAATGGCGATGATGGCTTGTAACCCCGAGACAGGGTCGTTGCAAAAGACGACTTGTTCGTGACCAGCGATTTTTTCCATGATCGAGAGCGTTGGATTCGTAGATGGGTTTAACATGTTCATAGTAGAGTCCTCCTCTATCAAATATAAGTAAGCGCTTTCATTTTGTCGGAACATTATTTTGTAATTTTTCTTGAATCCGGCTTTTTTCTAAAATGAATTGTGTGACTTCCCCTGTACCGATGATCGTTTGTCCGTCTCGGACTTCAATGCTCGCGTCAACGCGACGTGAGGTCATCGACGTTACTGTCGCGGTTATGATCAATCGTGCTCCTTCCGCTGCCATACCAAGATGCTTCAGTGAAACTGCACCCCCAACACCTTCTTCACCAGCTTCTAGGTAAGGCAAGATTAGTTGACGTGCTGCCCATTCCATGTGATAAACCATCGAAACGGTGGAGTATGCTGGATGAACGAGCTGACCTTCGAATCGTGCAAACATATCTTCCGAGACGACCGCTTGAATCTCTGCTGTATCCCCGACAGCTAACCCTAGTTTCATCGTGATCCCCTTTCACAACACAGCATCTTTATTCAACCAAGTGGTCTTACCAAAAATAGTATAACACTTGTCACACGATATTTTATCAACCCGTTACAAAATGAGCAAATCATTTCAAAAATATTTTCCAAAAAAAGACTATATATCATGAAATCTCTTGTTTAATGTTGATTATTTTATCGATAAGGTGCGTTGAAGTGATAAAGTGAGAATCGTTTGGGAGCATTTAACAAAACAAGATTGACAACATTGTGAACGTATCGTACGTTAAACATATAACTAAAAACAAACGACCGTTTTATTATTGTATACATGATGAGGAGGTGCAGATATGTACGATCAACATCACGAAACGATGGATGCTCAAACGCGGGAGCAGCTACAGATGGAGCGATTACGTCAAACGATGGAACACATCACGCGCGTCCCGTTCTATCAAGAACGTCTGCAGACCTTACAGATGACGGCGAACGATTTTCAAACGATCGAGGATCTACGAAAGTTTCCCTTCACACGTAAACAAGATTTACGCGATCATTATCCGTTCGGACTATTTGCCGTCGAACGAGAACAGGTCACCCGGATTCATGCCTCGTCTGGAACGAGCGGTAAACCGACCGTCGTCGGATATACGCAAGAAGATTTAGATGACTGGGCCGGTGCCGTGGCACGCAGTTTAGTCTTAGCCGGTGGATCACCAGCTGATTTGCTGCACAATGCGTATGGTTACGGATTGTTCACAGGTGGTCTCGGGCTTCATGCAGGAGCAGAAAAACTAGGCATGACGATCTTACCGATTTCCGGTGGCAACACGGATCGCCAAATCACATTGATCGAGGATTTCCGACCGGACGGAATCTGTGGGACGCCTTCGTATATTTTACGCTTGGCAGAACGCATGATTGAACGTGGTATCGATCCACGGAAAACAAGTATGCGTTATGGCATCTTTGGGGCCGAGCCCTGGTCTGAGGAGATGCGGCAGACACTCGAACAGACCTTTGATCTGCAGGCACTCGATATCTATGGACTCAGCGAAATCATGGGACCGGGTGTCGCAATGGAGTGTCAAGAGCAAGCAGGTCTGCATATCATGGATGACTTATTCATTACGGAAGTCGTCGATCCCGTTACGGGGGAACCGTTACCAGATGGCATGGTCGGGGAACTCGTTTTTACAAGCTTGAAAAAGAAAGCGCTTCCAATCATTCGATACCGGACAGGCGACTTAGCTTCGATCACGCGTAAAGTGTGCGCTTGTGGTCGGACGACGACACGAATGTCACGTGTCAAAGGGCGGACGGACGACATGCTGATTATCCGAGGGGTCAACGTCTTTCCGTCAGAAATCGAGCGGGTCTTGCTCCAACAACCGGACGTGACGCCACATTATCAAATCCATCTCGTACGTAAAGCCGGACTCGATGCCGTTGAGCTACATATCGAATTCGAAAATATCTCAGAACGACAAATGCGTTCGATATGTGACGCCATCAAGTCGGAATGTCTCATTTCCATTGATCTCGTCTGTCACCCGCATCAAGGGTTACCACGATCGGAAGGGAAAGCCGTCCGGGTCGTTGATCGACGCTCGACATCACTCGTCTGATTCAAAGGAGGAACTAGCATGTATGATGCAACACAACTGTTCGAACCCGTCCAACTGACGGAAGACGAAAAATTAGCACGCTTCAAGGAACGAATCGAGCAAGGTGAAAAGATCGAAGCCGATGACTGGATGCCTGCTTTTTACCGAGACACACTGATTAAACTGATTTCGATGCACGGTATCAGTGAAATCATGGGTGCACTTCCGGAAAAAGAATGGGTTCCAAAAGCACCATCGCTTCGACGAAAACTTGGCATCATGGCGAAGGTCCAGGATGAAATGGGGCACGGGCAATTGTTGCTTCGTGTCGTTGAGGATTTGATGAAGCCGTATGGCAAGACACGTGGGGATTTGATGGATGATTTATTTACGGGACGATTGAAATTTCACAACGTCTTCCACATGCCGACACGGTCATGGGCCGATGCCGGAATGATTGGTTGGCTTGTCGATGGGGCGGCAATTATCACGCAGACGAACATGCTCGGCGCTTCGTACGGACCGTACGCGCGTGCCTTGCAACGGATCTGTGCAGAGGAAGTCTTCCACGCACAACATGGGGAGTCAATCATCATGGCACTCGCAGAAGGAACACCGGAACAGCGGGCAATGATTCAAGAATCACTGGATGAGTGGTGGGAATCCTTGTTGATGTTCTTTGGACCAGCCTCGAAAGAGACGACCGGGACATCGAAACAGGACGTGACGATCACTTATAAGATTCGGACGAAAACGAATGAAGAGCTCCGGCAAAACTTCTTTACAAAGTACGTGCCGCGGATTCGTTCGCTCGGACTCGTCATTCCAGACCCGACGTTACGTTTTGATGAAGAAACAGGGCAATGGGAATACGCACAGCCGGACTGGACGAAATTCAAGACGATCATCCAAGGTGGAGGACCGCGTTCGAAAGAGCGACTAGATCTGCGCCGGACATCTTACGAAAATAACGCCTGGGTACGGGATGCACTCGCTGAAACGAAGGCATGAGAGGGGAAGGTACGATGAACGAGACGTTCTATCACGAATTCGAAGTCTTTAGCAAACGGACGCCGAACGCGGCGTTCACGCATCAATTCAGTTTACTTGCTCCAAATAAAGAGATGGCGTTACTGATGGCACAAGAAAACTTCATGCGCCGGGAACCAGTCGTCGATATCTGGGTCGTCAAACGTGAAGATATCCGTGGTTTGTCACCCGATGAAAAGCAGATGCTCCAACGCCTTGATAATAAGGACTACCGGACGACTAAAGGATATGGCTACTTGAAGAAAAAATGGCGGCATTACGAGCAACAGATGCTCGATGAAAAAGAAATCATGTCGTGGCAAGGAGGCGATTCGAAATGACGGAACAAGAACGGACGGCACTCGCCTCCTTACTCTATCAACTCGCAGATGATGACTTCCTCTATGCGTATCGTGGTTCGGAATGGCTCGGGCTTGCACCGCATATCGAAGAGGACGTCGCTTCGTCGTCGATTGCGCAAGATTCGATGGGACACGCGGCGATGTATTACCAACTTCTCGAAGAACTCGGCGAAGGAAATGCTGATGCATTAGCTCATGTCCGACTGGCGCATGAACGAAAGAATTCGATTCTCGTCGAACGTGTCAACGGACCTGGCTACTACATGGAGAAGCCTGAATATGACTGGGCATTCGCTGTCGTCCGGAACTATTGCTACACGGTCGCAAAAAAGATCCGGATTGATGCGTTGAAATCGAGCAGTTACGAGCCACTCGCTGCTGCTGCCGTTAAGATCAATATGGAGTTGTACTATCATTTGCTGCACTGGCAAACATGGTTCACCCAGCTCTACCAATCGACGGAGACAGCTCGCCAGAAGATGGACGCAGCCCTAGAAAAAGTCCTCTATGACTTCGGCGACATGTTCGATTATGGCGAACACGGTCAACTGATCGAAGAGATGCGGTTGATTGAAGGGCAAGGGATTTTACTTGATCGTTGGTATCAGACGATCACACCGTTACTCGTCGAATTGAACGTGACTCTCCCAGAAATGCAGATGACACGCAATGGACGAGACGGCGATCACACGGAAGACTTGAATGACGCACTCGCGACACTCGGAGAAGTCTATCTGATCGATCAAACGGCAACGTGGTGAAAGGAGAGGGAAGCATGACGACGACACTTCAACATGCGATCCGTGAAGCCCTGAACGGGGTGAAGGATCCAGAAATCGATAGCGTCAGCATTTTAGATCTTGGCATGGTCGAGACGATGGACGCGGAAGCGACGGCGCATGGCTACACGGTGCACGTCACGCTTCTCCCGACGTTTCTCGGTTGTCCGGCGCTTGAAATCATAAAAAAAAATACCGAAGCTGCCTTGCAGGTGATTCCGAGCGTCGAACAGGTCGATGTCCAGTTCCGGTTTGATCCACCGTGGACGTCAGACCGGATCACAGAACAAGGGATGCAAGGATTAAAAGCATTCGGCATCGCACCCCCTCGATTCGAACAAGGAAAGTGGGAGATTGACTGTCCGTATTGTGGATCAACGTATGTGACGATGGAAAACTTATTCGGACCGACGGCATGTCGAAGTATTCTCTACTGTAAATCGTGTAAAAATCCATTCGAGGCGATGAAACCCGTCTCTACTCTCATGTGAAGGAAGGTAATCAATATGGCAAAATTAATCGCATTGTACAAACACCCGGAAAACAAGGAAGCATTCGATCAGCATTACTTTGAAGTCCATGGTCCGCTAACAGCAAAAATTCCAGGACTACAAGAAATGAACGTCACAAAAATCGTTGGTTCACCAATGGGTGGAGACGGAAAGTACTACTTAATGTGCGAGATGGTCTATGAAAGTCAGGAAGCGATGCAAGCTGGCATGCGTTCTATTGAAGGAAAAGCGTCAGGGAAAGACTTGATGAGCTTTGCGGGGGATCTCGTCACATTGATGATTGGTGAAGATGTCCATGCCGACACAACAGTACGTTAAGACAGAAACGGTTGGTCGAATCGGTCGAATTCGGCTCGACCGGACGGCACGATACAATGCGCTGAACCGGACGATGGTCCGCGAAATCGTCGAGGCGATGGAGATATTTGATCGTGACGATCGGGTGACGGTCATCGTCTTGACGGGAAACGGAAAGTCGTTTTCAGCAGGTGCTGATATCGAGGAGATGCTCGAAGCGACACCGATCTCGATGGAACTCCTCGATCCATTCGCGGACTGGGACCGGATCAGCCGAATCAAAAAGCCGATCATTGCAGGTGTCCATGGTTTCGTCCTTGGCGGCGGTTTCGAACTCGCACTTGCTTGTGATTTAATCTACGCCGATCCTGCGACACAGTTCGGTTTTCCAGAAGTCGGACTCGGCGTCATGCCGGGAGCAGGCGGGACGCAACGTTTGACGAAATGCATCGGTCGGACGCGGGCGCTCGAATGGCTCTTCACGGGTGACCGGATGCAGGCAGACGAAGCAGAACGACTTGGCATCATCAATCGAGTGACGATGGACGTTGAAGCGACGGTGCTTGCGATGGCAGAGCGGTTATCGAACCAGCCGAGCATGGCGTTACGACTGATCAAGGACGCAGCAAACAAAGCCGTCGATTTGTCGTTACAAGATGGCATGGAGCACGAACGCCGGAACTTCTATCTGTTGTTCGCAACAGCCGATCAAACAGAAGGTATGCAAGCTTTTCTCGAAAAACGCCCACCGATTTTCAATCAACAGGAACAGGAGTGAATACAATGTCGACAGTACATGAAAAAACACTTGAAATGAAACGGTCCGTCTATCATTTGCTCATTAACGGCGAACAAGTCGAAGGTGCAACAGGCGAGACATTTAAAACATATAATCCGGCAACAGGTGAAGTGATTGCAGAAGTTGCAAAAGCGTCGAAGGAAGACGCTGATCGTGCCGTTCAAGCCGCACGGGATGCGTTTGATCACGGGAAGTGGAAGATGTGGCCAGTCGGACGCCGCGCGCAAATCTTAAATAAGATTGCGAGCATCATGCGTTCCCGCTTCAACGAAATCGTCGAACTTGAGATTCTCGATACAGGGAAATCACTAGCAGCGGCGCAAGGACAAGTCACGCAAGCGATTGAAGACTTTGAGTTCTACGCAGGTGCGATCGTCGGTCACCGCGGTGTCGTCAATAACGTGCCGGGACAATTCCATAACTACACAGAAAAAGAAGCGGTCGGTGTTTGTGCGCAAATCATCCCGTGGAACTATCCGTTGATGATGGCAGCTTGGAAAGTCGCACCAGCAATCGCAGTCGGTTGTTCGGTCGTCGTCAAACCAGCGACGTTGACTCCGTTGACAGCGATCATTCTTGGTGAGATTTGTCTAGAAGCTGGTGTACCAGCGGGTGTCGTCAACGTCATTCCGGGATCTGGACGCGAGATCGGTAACCATCTCGTCGAGCATCCTCACGTCGATAAAGTCGCCTTCACGGGCTCGACGCCAGTCGGTAAAGACATCATGGGACGTGCGTCCGAGACGTTAAAACGAGTCACACTCGAACTCGGTGGAAAATCACCGAACATCGTTTTTGAAGATGCAGACGTGACAGCAGCCGTTGATGGTTCGTTGTTCGGAATCTTCTATAACAGCGGTCAATCGTGTGAAGCACGCTCGCGTTTGTATGTTCACGAAGAGATTTACGACGCGTTCATGGAGCAATTCGTCGCGAAGACAAAACAACTCGTTCTCGGCAATCCATTTGATAAAGGGACACACGTCGGAGCGATCATCGACCAACAACAAGTCGATGTCATCGATGGATACGTCCAGTCAGCGAAAGCAGACGGAGCGACAATCGTCACAGGTGGTCATGCGACAGCACCAGAAGGATACGAAAAAGGCTTCTGGTACGCACCAACGATCATCAGGGACGTCACGCACGAGATGAAAGCGGTCAATGAAGAAATCTTCGGACCGGTCGTCGTCGTCATGCCGTTCAAAGATGAAAAAGAAGCGATTCGTTTAGCGAACGACACATCGTTTGGACTCGGATCAGCGGTTTGGACAAAAGACGGTGCAAAAGCGACGCGCGTTGCCAACCAAATCAAAGCCGGTATCGTCATGGTCAACTGTCCGTTTTCTGCTTTCCCAGGTACACCGTTTGGTGGGTATAAACAATCAGGATTCGGTCGTGAACTCTGTATCGAAACACTTGATCTGTACACAGAAACGAAGAGTATCTTGTCGTATTACGGCAGTCGTCCACTCAATCCGTTCGGACTATAAGCAAGAGGGAAGGCTGGAGTTCCGTCGGGAAGTCCAGCCTTTTTTAACAGCACAGGGGATAAGGGGGAAATCAGATGGTAGAACAAATCGTTGTCGTCGGATCCGGCGTCATGGGACGTGGCATCGCTTATGTTGCCGCACACCGTGGATTTCAGGTGACACTCGTTGATATTAAAGAAGCGTATGTCGAAAGTGCCTATCAAGAACTCGAACGCATCGCGGAGAAAGGCATCGCGCGGGGGAAAATGTCCGCGAGTGAAGTCGAGGGACTGTTCGATCGATTAAGTTTGTCGACGGATTTAGCAACAGCTGCACAACAAGCGGATCTCGTCATTGAGGCGGTACCGGAACAACTCAGCATCAAACAGCAAGTCTTTGAAACGTTAGAAGCGAATGCACGTCCGGACTGTTACTTTGCGACGAACACGTCGACGATGAGTCCGACGGAAATTGCCTCTTTTACGAACCGGGCGGACCGGGTCATGGCGATGCATTTCTTCAATCCGGTTCATTTGATGCCACTGATCGAGCTCGTTCGTGGTCTTGAGACGTCGGATGAGACGGTTGCTGCCTTAGAGCAAGTGGCGCGTCAAATGCAGAAGGAAACGGTCGTCATCCGTGAGTTTCCCGGTTTTGTGACTTCACGGATCAGTGCGCTCGTCGGAAACGAAGCGTTTTATATGTTGCAAGAAGGGCTTGGAACACCGGAAGAGATCGATAAAGCAATCAAACTCGGCTTGAATTATCCGATGGGACCCTTTGAACTGGGTGACTTGGTCGGACTCGATACTCGGCTCCACAACTTAAAGTATCTCCATGAGAAACTCGGTGAAAAATACCGTCCGGCACCACTGCTTGAACAGTATGTCAAAGCCGGTCGACTCGGTCGTAAAACAGGTCGTGGGGTTTACGACTACACGAATCGTGAGGTGACGTCATGAAACGGGTCGCCATCATCGATGCCGTTCGGACACCGATCGGTCGCTATAACGGCGCGTTGCGTCAAGTTCGCCCGGATGATTTAGGGGCACGTGTCATCGAAGCGTTGCTTGAGCGCAATCCACAAGTCGATCCGAAGACGATCGAGGAAGTCATTTTCGGCAATGCGAATCAGGCGGGGGAAGATAACCGGAACGTCGCCCGGATGTCGGGACTACTAGCTGGTCTACCGGTCGAAGTCGCCGGTACGACGATCAATCGTTTATGTGGATCAGGACTCGATGCTGTCATCGCAGCTGCTCGCGGAATTGCCTTAGGTGAAGGGGACATCTATATCGCTGGAGGAACGGAAAGCATGACACGTGCGCCGTTCGTCCTCGCGAAGCCGGATCAAGCCAATCCACGTGGCAATCAGACGATGTATGATACGACGATTGGCTGGCGCTTCGTCAATGATCGCTTAGCAGATCAATATGGAACGGATTCGATGCCGGAGACAGCTGAGAACGTCGCCCGTCAGTACGGCATCTCACGCGAAGCACAGGATGACTTTGCGTTTGAGAGTCAGCAACGCGCAAAACGAGCGATCGAGGCAGAGCACTTCACGGACGAACTGGTTGCGGTCACACAAACGGACCGGAAAGGCAACGTCAGCGTCTTCGACCGCGATGAACATCCTCGTCCTGAGACGACACGTGAGAAACTGGCGACACTTCGTCCGTTATTCCCGAACGGTACCGTGACGGCGGGGAATGCATCTGGTGTCAACGACGGTGCGTCGGCGTTGTTATTGATGAGTGAAGAAAAAGCAAACGAACTCGGTTTGACGCCGCTTGGGTATTACCGGGCGAGTGCGACGGCAGGGGTCGAACCTGCCATCATGGGGATCGGACCGATCGACGCGACGAAAAAAGTCCTCCGACGGGCAGGGTTGACGGTCGAACAGCTCGATCAAATCGAGTTGAACGAAGCGTTTGCGGCTCAAAGTCTTGCCTGTATCGAAGCACTTGGTTTACCAAGCGAAAAAGTCAACGTCAACGGCGGTGCGATTGCCTTCGGTCATCCACTTGGTGCAAGTGGGGCGCGGATTTTGACGACATTATTGCATGAGATGCGCCGGACGAACCGGACGTATGGTCTCGCGACGATGTGTGTCGGAGTCGGACAGGGTATCGCACTCGTCGTCGATCGGGAGGGGCTCGTATGATTCACTTAGAACGAGAAGGCTATATCGCAATCGTTCGGATTGATCGTCCAGAACGTTTGAACTGTCTCGATTATCCGACGCTTGTCGCTTTGCAAGAACAAGTCGATGCGTTATCGGTCGACCCGGAAGCGCGGGTCGTCCTGTTTACGGGAACGGGGAAAGCATTTAGCGCCGGCGCCGATTTAAAAGAACGCGTGCATTTAAACGAAGAAGAAGTCCGGCGCAATGTCCTGGCGATTCGCAACGTCTTCACCTCGATCGCACAATTACCACAACCGACGATCGCTGCCGTCAATGGTCACGCGCTCGGTGGTGGCTTTGAATGGATTCTCGCCTGTGATTTCCGCTTTCTCGTCGAGGATGCACTCGTCGGGTTGACAGAGACTAGCTTCGGGATCATTCCCGGGGCTGGCGGAACACAACGCTTACCACGGTTGATCGGGGAGACACGAGCAAAGGAATTGATCTTCACAGCGAAAAAAATCGATGCGATGACAGCAGAACGTTACGGACTCGCGACAGCCGTCGTCGCCCGGGAAGCGTTGATGACGACCTGTCTTGAGTTTGCCAATCAGATGTTACAGAACGGTCCGATCGCCTTGCGCCAAGCGAAACGAGCAATTGATCAAGGACGGGGTGTCTCACTCGAGAAAGGACTGCAGCTCGAGACGGAAGCTTATGAAGTCGTCATTCCGACCGCCGATCGTCAGGAAGCGCTACAAGCCTTCGCTGAAAAACGACCACCACGCTTTGAAGGAAGATGAGGATGGTCGACGTTTGAAATAACCCGTATACTAACGATACACACTATGAACGACTGAAGAGAGAGTGAATACCATGAGTGCGAACACCCAATCAATGATCTTTACGATTTACGGGGATTATATCCGTCATTACGGCAATCAAATCTGGGTCGGGAGTTTAATTCGACTCGTCAAAGAGTTCGGACATAACGAACAAGCCGTTCGGGTCGCAGTATCCCGGATGGTCAAACAAGGCTGGCTCGTCTCCGAGAAGCAGGGGAGTAAAAGCTTCTATTCGTTGACGCCGCGTGGGGTGGAACGGATGGAAGAAGCAGCGCGCCGGATCTATAAATCAACACCGCACGACTGGGACGGGAAGTGGCGGACGTTAATGTACACGATTCCTGAGGATAAGCGACAGATTCGCGATGAGCTCCGTAAAGAACTGACGTGGAGTGGGTTTGGCAACTTATCAAACGGGGTCTGGATTTCGCCGAATCCGCTTGAAAAAGAGGCGGAACGATTGATTGAAGCGTACGAAATCGAAGAGTATGTCGATTTCTTCGTCGGTGAATACCACGGTCCAAAGCAAGACCAATCCCTTGTTGAGCGCGCTTTTCCACTCGAGGAATTGCAGGAACGTTACGAAACGTTCATCACGGATTATAGCCGGCAATACATCGTCCATCAGAGTCAGATCCAACTAGGAGAAATGACGGATGAGCAGTGTTTCGTCGAACGGACGATGCTCGTACATGAGTACCGAAAATTCCTCTTCACGGATCCGGGACTCCCGCAAGAACTATTACCGGATGCTTGGAGCGGACACCATGCGGCACTGTTGTTCGAGCAATATTACCGTCTGCTTGCGCAACCAGCGAGCCGCTTCTTTGAATCAATCTTTGAAGAGACACACGATGTGTCACAACGTAGCGCTTCGTATGATGCAACAGAACACCCGCTGTTTGCGGAACGATGATATACAAAAGAGCGGGACGGATCGCGCGATCCGCCCCGCATTCGTGTCATTCAGATGTGTTTTGTTCGGTTGATCCTGCGAGAATGTTTCGGAAAGCGTAACCTTTATCGACATAGGAATCAATCGACTCCTGAATCATCGCGAGATCCGCTTCCGTCAGTTCACGCACGACTTTACCCGGTGAGCCGATGATCAGCGAACGGGGTGGGAAGACTTTTCCTGATGGAATCAACGTGTTCGCCCCGATGATGCATTCTTCACCAACATCTGCGTGATCAAGAACGGTCGCGCCCATTCCGACGATCGAACGACGTCCGATTTTACAGCCGTGTAAAATCGCGTTATGTCCGACCGTCACTTCATCCTCGATGACGACAGGTGCGCCTTCGTACAGATGAATCGTTGCGTTGTCTTGGATACTGCAGCGTTTGCCGATTGTAATCGGTCCTTCGTCACCGCGTAAGACAGCGTTGAACCAGATGGTAGACTCGGAACCGATCGTGACGTCTCCAATCAGATAAGCGCCAGGAGCGATGAATACATCGGATGCTACGTTCGGATGAATCGATTGATACGGAATCTTCATAACAGAACGACCTCATTTCTAGGATAAGATGAACTACTATTCATTCCCTGTCAGTATATCATGCGGTGGGAGTCGAGAACGGAGGAAAGATATGTTTCCGATTTGTGAGCTATTCAACATTCGTTATCCATTGATCCAAGGAGGGATGGGTAACATTAGTCATGCAGCACTCACGGCAGCGGTGTCGAATGCCGGAGGACTCGGAACGCTTGGGTGCGGTACGTTGTCGGTCGATGAAGTAGCGTCTCGGATTCAGGAGACACGAACCCTGACGGAGCAACCATTTGCCTTGAACATCGCGATTCGTGTATCTCCTTATACGGAAGCACTGATCGATCTCGCGATTGCAGAAAAGATTCCGGTCGTCTCCTTGTCGGCAGGAAATCCGGCACCGTACATAGCGCGACTTCAAGCTGCCGGTATCAAAACGATTGCTGTTGTCGCTTCAGTCAAACAGGCGTTAAAGGCAGAACAGGCAGGGGCTAATGTACTCGTAGCGGAGGGAGTTGAAGCGGCAGGCATCAATTCACCGCTCGAGTTGACGACGCTGACCTTGATTCCGCAACTCGTCGATCGGGTCAAGATTCCGGTCCTGGCAGCGGGTGGGATTGGTGACGGGCGTGGACTAGCAGCTGTTCTGTTACTTGGTGCGGCGGGTGCCCAGCTCGGAACACGATTGATCGCGACGGAAGAGGCGAAGGTTCATTCGGCATACAAGGCGCACTTAATGAATGCGACCGATACCGATACACGCATCATCGGACGTTCCGTCGGATTCGTCCGACGTGTCCTTGATGGTCCTTACGTCGAACACCTCACAGCCGAGACACCTGCTGCTTTTCTCGATCAGACGAATGAGTCGTATCATATTACAGGCGCTCTTGAAGGCGATGAAGAGAAAGGATATGTCAACGCTGGACTGGTTGCCGGTTTGATTCGTGATGTGCCAACGGTTGCTGAGTTGTTTACGCGCATGATGGAGGAAGCAGAGGAACAGCTGAAGCGGACGACTGCTCGTTTTGCGACATGAACATACAATGATGACCCGTAAACCCGCTTGTGGAAAGCGGGTTTTTCATGTTTTTTTGAAAATGGGACATTTGTCCTTTTCAAGTGAGGCATGAATAAGGTCTACTCTAGTGTAGAGATTAAAGGAGGAGATGACGTGCAAGGAGTCGTGTTTGCTTTGATGAGCGGTCTGTTCATCGCCCTGCAAGGCATTTTCAATGCGCGCCTTGCGACAGGCGTCGGACCGTGGTTATCCGTATTGATCGTCCACTTTGTTGGTCTGATGGGTTGTTTAGTCATTTATAGCTTCGTACGAGATCGGAAAATCGGCGGATTCCGTCAGTTACCGTGGATTTATGCGAGCGGTGGTTTGATTGGCGTGCTAGTCGTCGTAACGGAACTGACAGCGATCCAAAAACTCGGCATGACATGGGCGATGTGTTTGTTACTCGTCGCGCAGATTTTATGTGCCTTTCTGATTGATTTAAAAGGATGGTTCGGTGTCTTAAAAAAACAAGGAAATCGTGGTCAGTGGGTTGGTGTGGGTCTCATGCTTGCAGGAGTTGCGATTTTCTCACTTGCCTAAAGGGAGGGAACGAACATGGAAACCGTCATCCAACAATATGGACTGGATACGATTTTAACGGAAGAGACGCGCGCTTGGTTGCGTGAAGAAACCTTCCGAAAAGGAGAACTCCTCTGTACGACCGGTGCGACAATCGACCGGATGTACTTCATCGTCGCAGGCAAGGTCAAGATTTCTGCTGCTTCGTCAGAAGGGAAACAACGGATTTTACGATTCAAAACACCACTGACAGTGATTGGTGACGCTGAATTCATCAACGAACGGGAAGTGCTGAATACGGTCGAAGCAGTGACCGATGTCGATGTGTTGAGCGTGCCGTATGCGATTTTACGCGAGCACAATACAACGAACGTCTTTCTGCAATTTTTACTACGAACAATTACAGCGAAGTGGTATGCCGATTCGAAATCAGCGTCGCACCACGTACTCTATACGGTCGAGGAGCGATTTGCAGGCTACTTATTATCGATTGCGTCCGAAGCTAGTGACAGTTTGTTTTATCAGGAGATGCGGACGTCGAATCTACATGACGTCGCTGACTGGCTTGGAACGAGTTATCGTCATCTCAACCGGATCATCACGAAGTTGTGTGAGGAAGAGATTCTTGTTCGACGACGTGGCAAGATCATCATCGTCGATTTGGAACGGGTTCGCGAGAAAGCGAACGGTAACAGCTATGAGTAAGGAGGAACGAACATGATAATAGGCATTGTGTGTGCCGTATTGGCTGGAATGTTAATCAGTTTGCAGACGGTATTGAATGCTCGGATGAGTGATGCATTCGGCGCATGGGCGACGACGACGCTGGTTTTCTTCGTCGGATTCATCGGAGCAAGCATCACGTATGTCCTGTTTCATGGTGGAACGATCGGACAGATTCAAAATGTGTCACCACTCTACTGGTTCGGTGGACTCGTAGGTGTCGGTGTCGTCTTTTGTGTCATGCGCGGGATTCAATTGCTTGGTCCGTCCGTCGCGATTTCTGTCGTGTTGATTTCGCAGTTGAGCTTTGCCCTCGCTGTTGATACGTTCGGTTGGTTCGGTTTGCCGCAAATCGACTTATCGTTTGGTCAGCTCATCGGTCTCGCTGTCATGGTGTGTGGCATCTTCGTCTTGAAACGGTATCAAGTCGTGGCACCGGAACAACAGGCAAAGGATCAGATAGAACGTGTTTCATAATAATTGAATACAGAACGGAGACAGTGGAGTTCCAATCCACTGTCTTTTTTGACTAATCTTCTATTTGTATCATGCGTTTTCTGAAATAGAGTGATAGGACAAAAATAAGAAGACCACAGTACAACATAATCGTCGTGATCGAAACGTGAAACGACAATAGAAACGAAAGGAGGGCGTAAGATAATGGAACGAGACCGTTGGACGATGCATTGACAACACTCATGACACGTCCCATCGTCTGTTCCGCACACTGAGACTGGATGAACGTAATGAAGCGAATATTGATGATGGAAGAAAGGACACCAAGCGATAACAGGATGATCAAGTACAACAAAATCTGCTGAGTTTGACTAAGCAGGAAGAGAAGCAAACCTAAGGCGCCAATCAATCGGACCGATGAGGTAAGCCCATTTACTTTCGTCTGCGCAAAACCACTCCAGAGCGCTCCTCCGAGCATTCCCATTTGATAAGCCCCTTGCATATAACTTAAATCCATCGCGTCTCCTTGTAACACATCATGAACGAGTAAGGGAATTCCGAGTAGGAGCGGTCCAAAGAAAAAGAAATTAACGCAGATGACGAGAAAAAGCGTCTGCTTGAGTTGCTGAAAGTGTAAAACGTAATGCAGCCCTTCTTTTAGTTCAGATAGAGCGGAATGCTGGAGTGATCGCCTAGTCTTAGCCTCACGAATCCCATACGTGAAGAGAAGCGTCAGACAGAGCGTCCCGAAAATCACGAGAAAGACGTGCGAGTAAGAAGAATAGCTGAGAATGACTCCACCAAGAATCGGACCTGAAAAGAGGGCGATTTGATTAGATGTCTGAATCAGTGAATTGGCTTTAGTGAGTTGTTCTTTCGGAACGAGTGTAGGCAGTAAGGAAGCATTCGCCGGCGAAAAGAATGCATCCACACTACCGAATAGAAAGGCGAATCCTAAAATCGTCAGCAATGTAAGCTGATCGGTATGAAGTAATGCGAGAAGACAGAGAATGAAACTGATTCGTAAAGCGCTCGAGATGCGCATGATCGTCGAACGTTTATAGCGATCGGATAAGACGCCACCGAATAACATGAGAAAAATACGGGGTAACAAGGTGGCCATGAGGACGAATCCAAGATATGAAGCCTGGTTTAGCGTATGGATGACATACCATTGTTCAACAAACAGATAGGTTGATAGGGAGAGGGCAGAGCACATACCGGACCCCCATAAAAATAAAAAAGATCGATTTTTAAACAGCGATTGTTGCGTATCCATTTCAATAGGCAGCATGTGGCACCTCCGGTTTAGACGTCGTCATTCTCAAATAGTGGTTCATCAATTGCAAAGGCAGTCGTCATGATATAGAAGTGTTTTTTATCTTCTTCGTCTAGTGAAGGGGACCGTGTGAACTCGTCCAATAGAGCACGATATTTTGTAGCAAAGCGTTGAAAATTGGCTTCAGACATCGTCAGTTCCTTTTGAAGCGATAAGCTCATCCAGTCCTCGACGTTTGAAGACACAGGAGAAAAAGCAGTAGTTGGAGCGGTGAGGACGCGTGTTTTTGCCCGGTCCAGTACTTCAAGATACGATTGCCGAGTCGCTTCTTTCGTCTCGATGAAGTTCAGAAGATGATCAGCAGGAATGTATCCTCGGGCAATCGCTTGATAGTATTTCAATAGATTGCCGCCTTGTTCTTCTGTTCGAACGAGGCGAATCAAGTCATGCTTTTCAAGTTCCCGTACGTGATAAAGGACCTTTGCGCGCGATAACGTTAGCAAGTGGGCCAACTGATGCACCGTATGCGGTTTTTCGACGAGAAACATGAGAATTTTTGTTCGCAATGGATCACTGATCACTTTTAACTGTTCATAGTTCTCTAATATATGAATCGCTTTTTGTTCCATTCAATCATCTCCTTTTTAACCGGTTAATTTTTATTAACCGTAAAGCAAAAGCTTCTTTTTGTAAACGATTACAAATTTGTGTAAGGGTAACGGCAAAGGATAAAGCAGTTGGTTTACATACAAAAAACTGACTTCATTGACATCTCGATCCTCCACCTTCTACTAGAAAGTACGGGAAGAACGAGATGTTTGAAATCAGTCTCAGCTACTGTATGTGGTTCGAGGCGGTTAGACCGTCGTCGTATCTTTCCATTCCTGTTCGATGAAGGCATCACGACCAGAAGCAGCACGATCTTTTTTGTAGTGTTCTGGATTTTTCTTATGGAAGTCTTGGTGGTACTCTTCCGCTGGATAAAATTCAGAAGCAGCATCGATCCGCGTCACGATTGGCTGTTTGAAACGGTTGCTTGCAGCAAGAGCGTCACGAGAAGTAATCGCAGCTTCATGCTGCGCATCCGTATGATAGAAGATTGCTGGCGCGTACTGCGTACCGCGATCTTGGAATTGACCTTCTGCATCCGTCGGATCCGTTTGGGGCCAGTAGAGTTCAAGTAAACGCTCGTACGGGAACAGGCTCGGATCAAACGTGATTTGGACGACCTCGAGGTGTCCCGTCGTTCCTGTTTTGACTTGCTCGTATGTCGGGTTATCGACGTGTCCGCCCATGTAACCTGATACGATTCCCTCGATTCCTGGTAATTCTTCAAATGGTGTCACCATGCACCAAAAACATCCACCTGCAAATGTTGCTTTTTCCATCTGTCTCTTCCTCTCCGTGGGAAATCCCCATTGTATGTCTGACAGCGAGAAAACGAAAACGACTCCTTCGCTTGGTTGCAAAAGGAGTCGCCGCTTTTTATCAACCAAAGCTTTCGCTTTGCTGGTCGTAGCACCTTGCTATGCGCAGGTTGCTGGGACGTCATCGATCCAGATCTCTCGGTCCACTCTTGATAAGGGTATATGAAGTTGATGTCATTCGTTATCATTGTTGTGATGATACCATTCACAAAGAAATAAAGTCAATCCTTAGAATTTAAGGCACGTAAAACGGTTGCTCCAAGTGTCTTCGCACCGATCAACAACGCTTGTTCATTGATCTCGTACTGTGGATGGTGCTGCGGATAGTTGACGCGACCGTCCGTATAGCCAGAGCCGGTAAAGAAATAACTACCCGGGACGTGTGTTAAGTAATGTGCGAAGTCGTCCGCCGCCATCATTGGTGTGAGTGCCCGGACGGATGCTTCCGGTAAGAAAGCAGCAGCTTCCTGAACGAGTTTTGTCTCATCCGGGTGATTCCAGAGCGCCGGGTAACCAGTCGTGAAGTCAATCGAATACGAAGCACCGATGCCGGCACACGTCGTCTTAGCGACAAGATCGACTTCTTGCCGGAGCTGATGCCGAAGTGTCTCATTGAACGTTCGGATTTCCCCGACAATGCGTGCCTCACCCGTAACGATATTTGGTGCTGTTCCTGCATGGAAAGAACCGATTGCGAGAACAGCCGGCTCAAACGGATCAACCCGTCGACTAACGAGATGTTGTAAGTTGCAGACGAGTTGCGCTCCAGCGACGAGAGCATCTTTTGTTTTATGCGGTGCCTGGGCATGACCACCTTGACCATGGACGATGATTTCGAATTCGTCGATCGCACACAATGTATGTCCTTCCCGGAACCCGATCGTGCCAACCGGTAAATCATTTTCGAGATGTGTCGCGAAAATTGCATCGACCCCTTCGAGGACGCCGGCTTCGATCATTTGGATTGCTCCACCGGGAAAGACCTCTTCTCCATGCTGGTGGATGATCCGAATCGTTCCTTGCAATTGATCGCGTAACGGATAGAGCGTAGCAGCAAGGGCCATCACGATCGCCGTATGACCATCGTGTCCACAAGCATGCATGACCCCGGGATGGATCGACCGGAAGGCAAGCGTCGTCTCTTCTTGAAGCGGTAAAGCATCAAAATCGGCACGGACAGCAATCGTCGGACCAGGCTGTTTGCCTTCGATCGTCGCGACGACACCACGACCTCCGACGGCTGTTTGATGAGGAATGCCCTGTTCTGCGTAAAAGTTTGCAATTCGTTCTGGTGTGCGGACTTCCTGGAAAGAGAGTTCCGGGTGTCGATGAAAATCGCGACGTAACGCGATCATTGTCGGTTCGAATTGTTCGAGTGCTTCAAAAAGTTGAGTTTGCATGTTCAAGCTCCTTTAACGTGTGTCTTTTCGTGAAAATGGGTACAGATACAGGTAATCACGAAAGGGGATAATGTAACATGGGAGAAATCGTCGTCAATGCTGTACTTACAATCAAAGCTGGACTTGCGGATCAAGTCTTCCCGATTTTACAAACGGTTTATCATGCTTCACAAAAAGAAGAAGGATGCTTACGTTATTCCTTGCACCAATCGATCGAGGATGAGCATCAATTCATGTTGTATGAAGTGTATCGGGACGAGGAAGCGCTTGAAGCGCATATCGCATCCGACCACTATAAAGCCTACCGTGAACAGATCGAATTATACTTGATGGACCGACAAGTGGCGAAATACGTCGAGATGACTTTCTGACGTGTTGCGATAAGAAGAGACGAACCCGTCGAAACCGACGGATTCGTCTTTTTTATTACATCGATTTAAAGCCGAGGAAATGCTCCTGCCAACGCGGTTCATAGATTGAATTGATTTGCAGCTGTGAACCACCCGCATGGATGAAGTGTTCGTTATCAAGCATGATTCCAATATGCGATGGACCGTCTGTATAGGTGTTCTGGAAGAAGACGATATCTGAGCGTTTACCACTTGAGATGCTCGTCCGGCGATTCGTGAAGAACGCACCATACCAGTAGCCACGAACGTTCGTCCGACCACCGTATTTTCCGGCCTTGTTCGTCGCGTAGTGAATCAAACCGGAACAGTCAAAACCACCGTTCACGGCATCTTGCGAACCCCATGTGTAGGGTGTGCCGATATGTTGGACGGCTGCTTGGATCAGCTTTTCACCACGCGTATTGTTCTTTTTGACGACCCGTTTATCGGACGTGATCGTCACAGCGGATACAGGAAGATAAACAGGTGTCCAGCCTGACTGGATGACATAGAAGTTTCCGACTCGATGACGCGGATAAACCCGTTTGCCTTGTTCAACAAGTCCACTGCCTTTTGGGCTCGTCGGACTTGCGAAAAAGGATGTCGTCTGTTTGACGGTATAGATTTTCGCCCGGTCGATCGCTTTTTGTGCCAGGCTCATATCGGGTTTATTCGTGCTGATATAAGGGTTGAGGACATAACCGGTTTGACCACTGACTAAGCGGACTTGCCAAAAGTCATCATCAATCGATTTCAAACCGACTAATTTCGTCCCTTTCTTCAAATAAGCGGCCGGACGACTGTAAGCGACGTCGGCAGAGAAGAGGGGAGTTTGATCTAGATGAACATAAAACGTCGTCCCTTTTTTTGCTTTTGCCATCGGTTTGTTCAGTCCGATACGACTCGAATCGACGAAACCAAAGGTATTTTTGTATTTGACACGTGTATAATAACCGCTTTTTCCGTAGATCGAGATCGAGGCCCCTTTTTTTAATGTACCGATTTTTTTACCCGACAGTTTTGCCTGCGACCTGATGACGACGTCGTCTTCTGTCACGTAACGTTGACCAGAGACATCATACAGATCCGGCTTTTTTGTCACGAGATCCGTCGTCTTGACGTAACCGTAGATCGATCCTTTTTTCAAGCGTGTGTAACTACCGCTCGTTCCGTAAATCGTCAATTGATCAGCCCGTTTAACAGTATAGACTGTTTTACTGCTCGTCGAAGCCGACGTATAAACAGACAGGTTGCGTTTCGCGTATCGTGTCCCGGTTGATGCATAGACTTTTCCAGTACCGAGATCAGCTGTCTTGACGTAAGCATGAATCCCGCGGAAGATGATTCGACTATAGGCACCGTTCGTCCCGTAAACGGTCAGTAAAGTATTCGTTTGATGTTGCTTTAAGATAGGACTTGAAGATTTGGCATCCGAATAGATGGGTGTAGCGCGCTGAACATAGAGGCGTGCGGTCTTCGGATAGTACTTTAGTGTCCCAAGATGTGCCGTCAACACATAGGCGTAATCGTCGTTTCGTTTGATTCGTGTAAACGAACCCTCGATTCCGTACGTCTGAAGCGAGGTATTTACAGAAATCGATTGAAGGACTTTCCCTTTCGTAGTCGCAGTAGCATAGACTGTCGTCTGCTGTTGGACGTAACGCACTCCTGTTTCCGGATGGTTCACGACCGGCGCATCAGCTAAATCAGTCGTCAATACGAAAGCGTAACCCGTTTTAGTCGCCACACGCGTAAAAGTACCCGTCGTACCAAACGTTTCGAATACTTGATTTTGAACGATGGCTGTCTTCGTACTCGTCGTCTTCGGCTCAACGAAAAGGGAAGTTGCTCGTTTAACATAACGCAGTCCTGTTTCCGGATAATTTTCGACCGGCGCATCTGCTAAATCAGTCGTCCATACGAAGGCATAACCTGTTTCAGTCGCCACGCGCGTAAAGGTACCCACCGTACCGAATGTCTCGAATGATTGATTTTGAGTGACGGCTGTCTTCGTACTCGTCGTCTTCGGCTCAACGAAAAGGGAAGTTGCTCGTTTGACGTACTGTGTTCCAACCAATTTCGGAAGTTGCTCGAGTTGTGTCGTAGGTACGTAGACGTATTGCTCTTTCCATTTCAGGCGTGTGAACGTGTCAAAAGTGCCGTATGTATCGATTCGCTGATAAGCGGGAAGTGTCGTCACGACGGTGGAGTCAAAAGGTGAAGCGACTAATGAGAGTGGACTTTTCGAAGTCAACGTTGCTTGTTTTTGGAAGACAGGCGCTGTTTGCGTTAACGCACTTGTTGCGACATAAGCAATTCCTTCTTGCCAACTGACACGAGTGAAGTCACCGTCCGTATCGAGCGTCTTGAATGTCATTCCTGCTGGTAGTTGTTGGATGACAGCGGTAGAGTCAGCTGTTTGTAGCAATGCGGTATTCTCTTTCAAATAAGCCGTTCCTGTCGTTTCTGTGACTGTTTGTACTTCTGCCGTCGGTTGAGCAGGTGGCGATTCAGCGAAAGCAGGTGCGGGTAGAACCGAGCTCAACATCAATGTTGCAGCGAGTCCAGCAACATGAGCAGTCCATTTTTTCATCAAGAGGTTCACTCCAATTCTTAAAATTTGTCATTAGGAATAGTGTAGCATGCGCTTGTTTAAAAATTGATGAAAATCAAAAAAATAGGAGATTGGGCATAAAAAAACGGTATGCCGAAGCACACCGTTTGAAGTCATATTTTAGTCATCGTCCTCATGATCGACTTGCCATTCCCAGTCGAGCATGCCGTAAATTAAAGAGTCGCGCCAGTGGTCTTCTAAATAGACCGTCTCGCGAAGCTGTCCTTCCTTTGTCATACCGACTTTTTGTAAGACACGTTCAGAAGCGACGTTCCGTGGATCACATGTCGCTGTGATTCGGTGTAATTCTAGTTTTTCAAAACCGAATTGAAGAAGGAAAGAGGCAATTGACGTCGCGTACCCATTTCCCCATTCATCGGGTGAGAGGACATATCCGATTTCGGCGATTTTATGTTCCACGTCTGTAATGACGAGTTCACCGGCACCGATGACGACGTCACTTGGAAATGTCACGGCAAAGACATAACGACGTCTTGGTGTCTCGAGTTCACTTTCTAGTGCATCGTGCAGGAATTGTTTCGTATCGGTCTCGGAATTCGGTCCCCACGACTGAAATTGGCTGACGATGGGTTGTGACGCATAGGCGTGGACCGCTTCTACGTCTTCCGGTGTAAAACGACGAATCCGAAGTTGGTCATTGATTTTATAACGCATGCAGCATCCTCCTCTTTCAGATGAAGTCACTTTAATTCTATTAGACAAATCGAAGACGAATTCCTGTTTGACACGGGAAAAAGGGCGTGCTAGGGTGGACGTATCGAATGAAATAGGCAGTATCCTCTAGGGTTCCGTACGGCTGGACCGAGGGAGGAACATGGACGTTTGTCCATGCAACGGAGGGATAAAAGCCCGGGAGTAAAGCGAATCGTCTCGCTTGCTCCCGGGCTTTTTCATTTGAAATCATCTATTAGGAGGCAATTACTATGGCAAAGTATTGGATCGGGATCATTATCGCAGCGTGTTTTGAAGTCGGTTGGGTCATCGGGTTAAAACATGCGGCAACACCATTCGAATGGGGAGCGACAGTCATCTGTATCATCGTTAGCTTCACCGTATTGATTAAAGCAAGTAACCATTTACCGGTCGGAACGGTCTATGCTGTCTTCGTTGGTCTCGGGACGGCAGGGACGGTCTTGACGGACATCGTGTTGTTCGATCAAGCGGCTTCCGTGATGAAATTAGCATTGATCGCTGTCTTACTCGTTGGCGTCATCGGTCTAAAATTAGTCAGTGGAGAGGAGAAATCAGCATGAGTTGGGTGTATTTAGTCATTGCCGGAATCTTTGAGATGTTTGGTGTCGTCTTGATCAATACATTTAATCAAAATAAGAATGCGAAGAATCTACTGTTGATGGGAACAGGGTTCGGACTCAGTTTTCTATTCTTGACGCTTGCAATGAATGGCTTACCGATGGGAACAGCGTACGCGGTCTGGACAGGAATTGGAGCAGCGGGCGGAGCGATTCTCAGCATGGTGCTTTATAACGAATCAAAAGACTGGAAACGGCTCGTCTGTATCGGTCTTGTCTTAAGTGCGACGATCGGTTTAAAACTTGTCGGCGAATGACCGTTTACATGTCAAACAGATGACGTTTTAACGGAACGCATATTTTTTGGCATATTTTAATGCAAAAGAGGAAATACTCCTTATAGAAGCCACGCATGACAAATCGTGTTAATAAGGGGAGAACATCCATGAAAACGAAACAATATATCGGAACGTTCTATTCAGAAGACGAATTGATCTCAAAAATGGACGAACTACACATTCAAGGACATCGGGAAGAAGACTTTTACGTGATCGTCAAGGAGAAGTCGAATATCGCACTCGTCCGTAGCCAGATGGACGCAGAAATCGCGACAACAAAACCGTCTTGGATGGACCGGATTCGTGGGAACAAAGGTCGTGATCAAGAAGTCGATGATCTGTTCGAGTCACTTGATCTATCAGATAATGAAATCGAACAACGAAAAACGGAAGTCGAAGGTGGGGGCTTTGTTCTGTTACTTGAAGTCCAAGACATCCAGTTCGATCCACATTTAAATACAGACAACACACATCCTGATGTAAAAGTCCGTTATGGTAGTGGAGAAGAAACGCATACGTCATCAGACGCTAATTCTAACGCACAGCTTGGCTCAGGTAATTCGCTTGACGTTGATAAGGATTCAAAGGAAGAGCACGCGGAGATTGATTTGCATCGCGCAGGTACCGATAAGATGCCGCAAGACGAGCAAGCAATCGATCATTCGAAAAAGCTCGATGGAAACCGAGAACCGAATATTGCGATGCGTCGGGATGATGATTTCCGGCGTCCAGAAACAGAATACGAGGAAAAAGAACAGGATGCAACGCAAGACGGTGAAGAACATCGTCAATCCAAACATCAATCGAATGACATTGCCAAGCAAGACCATGGAAATAATTTAGACCGCTAAAATAATAGAATGGAATCACACGTCAGGGTCATAATCGAAGAAGGTACCTTTCGGATAAAATCTGAAAAGTACCTTCTTTTTGTATGGAGATAAAACGAGAATCGTCTCGTTTTATTTATCATCCGGATTTGATCCTGTACGCACATTAGCGTTCAATTGATCAATCGCTTGCATATCCGTGTCTGACAAGTTGAAGTCGAAGACATCGAGATTTTCGTGAATCCGGCTTGGTGTGACGGATTTCGGAATCGCGACGATGTCATGTTGCAAGTGCCAACGGAGAACGACTTGAGCAGGTGTTTTCTGATGACGATCGGCGATATCGACGATGACCGGATGCGTCAACGCATCGCGTCCTTTCATCAACGGACTCCATGCTTCGACGATGATACCTTGCTTGCGGCAAAAGTCTCGAATCGCTTCTTGGCTAAGAAACGGATGGAGTTCAATCTGATTGACGGCAGGAACAACCGATCCTTCGGCTAAAATTCGTTCCAAGTGAGGAATATGGAAGTTCGAGACACCGATGGCACGCGTCTTCCCTTCTGCATAGAGATGCTCGAGCGCTCGCCATGTCTCGACATAGCGATCTTCTTTAGGCATTGGCCAATGAATCAGATACAAATCAACATAATCAACGCCGAGCTTTTGCAGACTCGTCTCAAAAGCGGCAAGTGTCTCTTCGTAGCCATGATCGGAATTCCAGACTTTCGTCGTCAGAAAGATCTCTTCCCGGGGAATACCCGAGTCACGTAGAGCACGACCGACGCCTTCTTCGTTCTCATAAATCATCGCCGTATCGATTGAGCGATACCCGGCGCGAAGCGCTTCGCTGACCGCTTCATATACTTCTTCTTCCGGTACTTTAAAAACACCATATCCGAGTTGGGGCATGCTGATACCGTTATTTAACGTGATCTGTTGCATCGATTCATCGACTCCTTTATAGTAAATTCTTTTCTTGTCTAGTGTACGCGCTCCTCCTATAAAAATCGAATGATTGCCGAAGCGCGTTCTTTTGCGTATACTGAGCGATAACAAATATTAGGAGGCGATTCTGTGATTCGACAAGCTGTTTTACAATACATACATGAGAAACACGCACTCGATCAACTCGAAGAAATAATAGGTAACCGTTCGGCAGTCCTGATTCATGGACGTCAAGCCTACGAAGCAGCTGCTTTTGCTTTACCGGATATTCCCCGCTTTTTATTTGAAGGACATTGTACGGATCAACAGGTGGCATTCTTCAAACAAGTATGTGCTCCGTATGATGTGATTCTCGCACTCGGAGGTGGGAGTGTCATCGATACGGCAAAACAGGTCGCGTTTCAATTACAACGTCCTGTCATCGTCATTCCGACGATTGTCTCGAACTGTGCCCCGTGGACTCCGCTCAGTGTCATGTATAACGAACAGGGACAGTATATTCGATTTGACACGTTTCCTGTCGTGATTGAAGCTCTTTTACTCGATCATCGTATCATCGCAACGAGTCCGTATGATTATTTTGTCGCCGGACTCGTCGATACGCTAGCAAAATGGTATGAAGCACGTGCCTTGAGTGGGTCTACAGCAAGCGATCCCGTCATCGAGACGGCACTCCGGACAGCTGAGCGATGCAAGGACCTCATTTTGTCGACGAATGTGACAGAAGGGCGTTTTCGTGAATATCCAGCTGAAATCCAATACCTCGTCGAGACCGTCATTCCATTAGCTGGAAGCATTGGAGGTTTTGGTGATGCGGCGACACGCGGTGCAATCGGACACGCGGTACATAACGCATTGTCTCCTTATCCAGAAACACATGCGTTCTTACATGGGAGTAAGGTCGGTTACGGGTTACTCGTCCAAGAGAAGCTGCTCGGACATGATGATGATTATATAGAGTTGCGTGACTACCTTCTTGCACAAGAGCAGCCAACGACCCTCACTGATTTCGGAGTTTCGCTCAACATTGTCGAAGCACTTGCTTTTCAAACATCGAAAGAGGAGCTGTGCCGTCTGTTGCGTCCAATCGTATCAGCAGAACAACTAGTCGATGCCATCACACAGAACGAGACAGTTTCCGTTTCGACTTCTTAACCTAAAAATACGCACATGTTCCGTCAGACGGTCCATGTGCGTATTTTTATTGTGCTTTCGCCAAATGAGCGTAAGGAGTGGGACGACCGAGTAGGTATCCTTGACCAAGATCAAAGCCGAGTTCGCGGCAAAAATCGAGTTCTTCTTGACGTTCGATGCCTTCAGCTAAGATTTGAATCCCCATTTCTCGCGTTAGATAACGGGCTTTTCGTAAGAACGCTTCGTTTTCTGAGTTCGTATCGCAGTGATCGATGAAGGAACGATCGATCTTAATATAATCCGGTTGAAGCAAGGACAACATATCAAGTGTTGAGAAACCAGCGCCGACATCGTCTAGTGCCACTTGAATGCCTTGCTTTTTATACTGTTCGAAGACGTGTTTCAAATGGTTGACGTCTTCAATTTTTTCCGTTTCGACGACTTCGAAGACAAGCCGACTTGGATCAACTTGATAACGCTCAACGATTTCAAACGTATGGCGCAGGCAGTACTCCGGATTATAGATCGTCGAAGGGAGAAAGTTGATGAACGTTTTTGTTGTGCCACCGATATGATGTGTCGCGCGAATCGCTTCTTCGCGCGCCCGTTGATCAAGCCGAGAATGAAGCCCCATCTTCGATGCTGTTGAGAATAGGACACCTGGTGAGATAGGAGAGTTGTCATCTGCTGCTCGCAGTAATGCTTCATTCGCAACGAGTACATTTTGTTGAATATCATAAATCGGTTGCAAATGGCTCGTCATGACACCGTGTTGGATAAAATCAATTGCTGACCGATGCTTTAGTTGTTCTAGAAGTGCTGAAGCTAGAATGGGTGCTGTCACATAACGCGATTGTGTGGCGCGACAGGATACCGAATAATCCGCTACACGCAAGAGCGATGTTAGTAACTGTTCGAGTTGTTCGAACGATTGATAGGAATAGATTTCTGGTGTTGGTGATTGGATATGGAGTGCTCCAGCTTCGACGAAACGGATTGATGTCGTACATTCGGCGCAAGGATGCCACATAAAAGATGTCCACCTCTCGATACATCAAAAGATGTATTTATTAAATTGGTTAAACTCTTTACCCTGAGAGAAAAAGAAATTAAACCTATTTTTCATAATCATTGACCTCATATAAAAAAGAGAAGGGAACGACGGATGCATTTCCGTACGTTCTCTTCTCTATCGGTCACATGATTTCATTGTGAAGTGTAAAATATCCAGAAAGCGAGATGCAACACAGCTGCAAGTGGCACCAACCATTGAAATTTCGCTTTCCGTGTCTTGTGCCGGACTGTATACATACCGATCCAAGAACCAAGCGCACCACCGAGAAAAGCAATCGTCAATAGTGTCGCTTCCGGTGTCCGGTAAGCATGTTGTCGTGCTCGACGTTTATCCTGCCACATCGAGCCAAATCCGATGAGTGTCAGGAGGATGTAATAGCCTAAGATAATCCTCATGAAAACCGACTCCTTTTCTAACGTTCGGCACCACCGCCGCCGGAACTTCCGCCACCACCACGACTACCGCCGTTTCCACCACCGCCACCGCGCATGATTGCGGAAAAAATGTTCAAAATCGCAAAGAAGAACATACCGCCAGTGAACTTCATATCGAGGAACAATAAGATCAGTAATCCGGCACCGATCAGAATCTTCGTCCACAGCGGAAGCCCACCATCATTTTGAGATTTCGGAGGGTCTTGCGACTCAAGCGACTGATCTTTTGAAATGACACTGACGACAGCTTTGTATGTTTCGCTTGCTGCTTTTCCATACTGACCATTCTCTTTATAAGGAACCGCGTATTGATCGAGGATACGACCGGCCGTGATATCGGTCAGAACCCCTTCGAGTTTATAACCGACCTCGATCCGAAATTGGCGATTCTTTTCGTTCGGAGCGACGACGACGAGTACACCATTGTCTTTTCCTTTTTGACCGATTCCTTGTCGCCGGAATGTTTCATTGGCGTAAGAACTTAAGTCCTGTCCTTTTAGATCGGGAACCGTCTTCAGCACGACTTGCGCCGTCGTGTACTGTTCGAGTTCCTGACCGAGTTGCGCGAGTTCGGCTTCTTCCGACGGTGTGAGCAACTGAGCATCATCTTGAATGAAAAAGGCTGCTCCCGTTCGTTCTGAAACGGCACTAGCCGTCGGAACGAAGAGGAAGAAGACGAGGAACGCGCTCAACAGAAGTCGCGTCCACCGCCGAATCATTTCGAATCACTGTTAAAGTCGACAGTCGGATTTTCTCGGTCGCTGTCTGAAATTTCGTAATACGGCTTTTTCTCAAATCCGAATGCAGAGGCATAGAGTGCTGTTGGGAAGCTCCGACGTTTTTTGTTATAAAGCGTCACGGCATCGTTGTAATCCTTGCGGGCGATCCCGAGACGATTTTCTGTTCCTTCCAGCGTATCCATCAATGATTGGAATCGTTCGCTTGATTTTAGTTCCGGATAAGTGGTTTGCAAAGCAATCAATCCACGAAGCGAAGACGTGACTTGTTGATCGGCTTCAATCCGTTGTTCGGTTGACGCGGCGCGCGCAAGACCAGCTTGAGCTTCAGCGACTTTGCCGTATACTTTTTCTTCTTGACCCGCGACACCTTTGACCGTTTCGACGAGGTTCGGAATTAAATCCGCACGACGCTTGATCTGGTTATCGACTTGCGACCATTTATTCGATACATCTTCTTCTACATTGACGAGGCTGTTGTATTGGCCGATTGCTAAAAACGCAATCACGACGACGACAACGACTCCGATGATTAATGGGAGTTTTGATCGACTCCGACTTCTGCGTGCCATATGGCGTTCACTCCTTTAAGTATGTCTCATCCCTATATACCCTTAACCGAATGAATTAGTTTCAAAAAAAATAAAAAACCGTCAGCTAAAATAGCTAACGGTTAGAATTTACATGTAGACGATGACAGCAAGAACAGCTGCTAAGACAAGACGGTAGATCGCGAACGGGACGAGTTTGATCTTGTTGATCAGCTTCAAGAAGAAACGAATCGATAAGAGGGCAAACACGAACGATGCGATAAATCCGACGGCATAGAAACCGAAATCACTCGCATGAATGTTATCCCAGTTCTTAACGAGTGAGAGGAAACTGGCACCGAACATGATCGGTACGGCCATGATGAACGTGAAGTCAGCTGCCGTCCGGTGATTCATGCCGAGGAAGACCCCTCCTGAAATCGTTGAACCAGAACGGGAGAAGCCAGGCCAAAGGGAAATACATTGGAACAGACCGACGAATGCTGCTTGGCGATATGTAATCTGATCAAGCGATGTCGTTTTCGGTTCCTTTGGTCCGAGTTTGTCGGCTGCAATCATCAAGAGGGCACCGACCGCAAGACCGATGATGACTGTTTCAATCGAGAAGAGGTTCTCATCGATGAAGTCTTCGAATAACAATCCGAGAATAGCAGCAGGTAATAGACCGATCAAAACGTGACGTAGTTTTAACTTGTGTGTACCCGTCGCATCGTGTTCTCCTTCAATTTTATACAGACCAATCAAACTGAAGAGACGTTTCCAAAAGACGACGATGACCGCAAGGATTGATCCGAGCTGGATGACGACCTTAAAGGTGTTCGCTGAGTATTTACCGAGAAATTCGGTTGTTTGTAACCACATGTCATCAACGATGATCATATGACCTGTTGAAGAGACAGGTGCGAATTCCGTCATTCCTTCGACGAAACCGAGTAAAAGAGCTTTCAAGAGTTCAATGATATGCATGGTAATCTCCTTCTATAATGATGTGCTATGTAAAAACATATCATGTTTTATTCTTGTGAGATAGAACCAATCGGAATATCGGGCGCAGGTCTGAGGGAACGTGACCAATCTGATCCGTGAAGACGCACTTCGATCATAGAAAGCAAGAGAGACGAAATACTTAGGACAGCAACGCAAACTTCAAGACGAAGTTTGTGTGTAGGACGGCATCTTGAATAAAATCCTCCGCTTATCACACAAGGTCAGGACAACTTCAAATTGAATAATGATTCGAATGGGAATAGATAAACGAGCAGTGGAGGATTCAATCCACTGCTCGTTGCTTTTGAGCTCAACCTAAAGCGACATCGAGAATCATCATGACCGTGAAACCGACCATTAGACCAAGTGTCGCTAAATCGGATCCGTTCTCTGCTTGTGATTCCGGAATCAATTCTTCGACGACGACGAAAATCATCGCACCAGCAGCAAACGATAACGCATATGGTAGAAGTGGTTGAACGAAGAAGACAGCCGCCGCACCGACCATCGCGGCAATCGGTTCAACGATTGCTGACAATTGACCGTAATGAAAGGCACGCCGGCGCGACATCCCTTCACCGCGTAACGGAATCGATAACGCAGCACCTTCGGGCATGTTTTGAATGCCAATCCCGAGTGCGAGTGTCAAAGCCCCGGCGACGGTCGCTCCGTCCATATTCAAGGCAGCGGCACCAAAAGCGACACCGATCGCAAGACCTTCCGGAATGTTATGCAACGTGATCGCAAGAAACAGCAACGTCGTTTTCTTAAGTCCTGTTGAAGGACCTTCAGCTGTTTCAAGTGGTGCGGATAAGTGCAAATGCGGTGTGACGAAGTCAAGGAGACGGACGAAAAATCCACCCGCAAGGAATCCAATTGCAGCAGGAATCCACGCGATGCCACCGTCCTGCTCCGTGAATTCGATCGCTGGGGCGAGCAAAGACCAGAATGAAGCGGCGATCATGACACCGGCTGCAAAACCAAGCATCATGTTCATGACGCGTTTTTCAATCGTTGTAAAGACGAAAACGAGTGCCGCACCAAGTGCGGTTAATCCCCAAGTCATCATACCGGCAAGTAATGCTTGCACGACGACGGGGAGGGAAGTGAACCAATCCAACATGACTATTCCTTCTTTCCGGGCACGATTTGAAGCGGCTATCTGTATGAAAGCTTACCCGTTTTCGATCCGAACGATTCGTGTGAAGGAGATTTCTACTGCAACACGACCACGCAGAAAGAGAACAGAACGTTCAGGCTCTAGCCGTTCAACAAAACCGACGACCGTCACGTAGCTACTTTCCTTATAATACGTGATTTCGAGTTCGTTTCCTTCTATTAAAGCCTCTTGAAGTAGAAAGTGCCACGATTCTTGCAGTTGTTCATCGATTTCAGGCAAGTCGAGCTGATGCATTTGGACATAATACTCCCGGAGCAATTGCAAGTGCTCCGGCATGAGAAAAGGGATCCACTTTAAATTCCCTCGATCACGATACGCTGTCATGAAGATCACCTCCTGGATGACCGCCAACGAAACGAAGCCGCCGTTTGGCGATGCTCGTATCGAGAAACGAGACAGCGAGACGAATCGTTCCTTTTCCGTAGCGGAGGTTAACGATGTCCATTGCTTTTAATAACCGCCGCCGCTTCCAGAGTCGCGTATTATCCTCGAACAAGGATAACTGTAAGGTGCCTTGATCGGCAGTTAGATGTCCCACTGCGACAGATAAAAAACGAACGGGTTCCCCGTCAAGCCAATTCGGTTCGAATAATTGTAAGACATGACGCAGAATGATTCGCTCATCGGATGTCGGATAAGGCAACCGGACTTGACGCGAGAAGCCACTTCGGACGACGTTTCGAGAATAGCGGACACCGATATGAACAGTCCAACCGACTTGATTCGAAAAGCGGCAACGTGCCGCAACATCCTGCACGAGTTCGTTGAGCACATTCCGGATACGTTCGAATTGATAATAGTCCTGCATCAAGGTCACACCGTGTCCAATCGTCCGTTGAGGGGCTTTCTCGAACAAATGGCGAGGGGCAAGCAGTGTCGGTGACGCGTCAAGACCCCAAGCGTGGTGCCATAGTTCGGCGCCGATGACACCGAAGCGTTCATGTAACTCTTCGACTGGGCGCATGGCAAGGTCACCAATCGTTTCAATCCCCATCATCTGCAGATGTTGTTCCATGCGGTGTCCGACTCCCCACATCTTCCGAATCGGAAAATCATGGAGACGTCGTGCGACATCAGCGTATCCACATTGTGCGATGCCTTCTTTTTTCCCGATTAAGTCAAGCGTCAGTTTCGCGATGACGTTATTTGGACCAATCCCGATGCGGACGTGAATGCCGGTCTGCTTCAGAATCGCTTCTTGAATCTTTTTGGCAGCTTGCAGATCGGAACCAAACAGGCGATCGGTTCCAGTCATGTCAATGAAACTTTCGTCAATCGAATAGACACGAATCGCTTCAGGTGGGGCAAATTGATGCAGGACATCTAAAACACGAATCGACGTTTTCATATAAGCGAGCATGCGCGGTTCGACGAGTTGAATCGTACGACGAATGGCGTAGGGTAATTGCTCGATTTCGTACAGTCGACCGGCTGTCTTGATTCCAAGCGCTTTTAAGGCGGGAGTAGCGGCGAGAATGACGGATCCGCTTCGTTTTAAATCGGAGACGACCGCAAGACGTGTCGTTAAGGGAGGGAGATTGCGATACTGGCATTCACAGCTGGCGTAGAAGGAAACACTGTCAACACAAAAAATACGTTTATTCTGTGGTAAAACGACGGAAGGAAACATTTGAATCACTCCTTTACATAAAAGAACATATGTTCTTATTTTGATTTTCTTTGACTATAGCATGGTCTCAAAGTGTCTCAAAATAAAAAACTGTTGAAAAAAGAGGGATTTCGAACGATTGACCCTTATGCAAAAGGAGTTTGATACACTAAAGGAGAGAAAAAGGGGGAATTTTTATGAAAGAGATCGTTATCCGTTTACCAGAATTACCGAAAACGCTTCAAGCAGAGACGTTCGATCAAGTCGAAATCGACGATCCATATCTGAAAGGAGCACGTTATGAAAAAGAGTCGATGCCTGTCGAACTGACGGAGCGTATCGATGCCTATCAAGTATGTTTTCAAAATGTCTCGTTCGCGAACCTCACCTTTGACCGCGGTTCGTTCGAAGATATTCGTTTCGAGCAATGTGACTTAACAGGATGTCACTTCCAAGAAACCCGTTTTCACCGCGTGTCTTTCGTCGGATGCCGGATGACGGGTGTTCAGTTTGAAGATTGTACGCTTGATCATCTGACGATCGAAGAAGGACTCGCAGACTATGCCCAGTTCATTCGTAGTACTGTCCGTCATCAGCATTGGAGTGAAACGACGATGAAAGAAGCACAGTTCTTCGAAGTGAAACCGACCCATTGGAAACTCGAAGCGGTCCGGCTTACTGATAGCCAATGGATTGAAACACCATTAAAAGGTCTTGATCTCCGGCAGACGGAACTCTCTGGTATCACAATCGATCCGCGATTTTTACCGGGCGCAGTCATTACGGAAGAACAAGCAGTCGCCTTCGCTCGATTATTAGGATTGGTCATTCCATGAAAAAAGTCTCTTTTCGATGAATTTCGAAAAGAGACTTTTGATTTGTTCTTAAAATGACATCGTTTCGCCATCTTCCGGAATGAGGAAATGGGCAGAGAGGTGGAAAGCAGCTAAAAAGTCAGCAATCATGTCGCGCCGTAGGAGACAGTGATTGACGGACTCGAGGTGCGAGACGATGATCGTTGCTTCCGCTGCTGCTTCGTGTACGGCAAGGAGATCACGCTGCGACATCGTGATCGGTTCTCCCGTCAGGAACTGGGCAGCCCCACTGTTGACGACGATGATATCTGGTGTATGTTGTTCAATCGCATGCGCGACCTCGTCACACCAGATCGTATCACCTGCGATATAAAGCGTCGGTTCGTCCGGATGCGTGAGGACGAGTCCGGAGACATGTCCCATTCGTTCACCGATTTCACCGACACCATGCTGTCCACCTGTTCGATGGACCTGGATATCACCGATCGTCACACCGGAATCGAAGGAAGAGACGTTCGTGAAGCCGGCTTCTCGGATTTGCCGTGCGTCTTCTTCTTGCTGCGCATAGAATGGCAAATGCTTGGGTAGAAATTGTTTTGCAGCATCATCGAAATGATCCGCGTGCAGATGCGTGACGAAGACAGCGTCAGGATCGAGCAGTGTCTTAACATCGACCGGTAAGTCGACGAGTGGATTGGCGACGGCATTCGGCGTTTGACCGAAAGGAGGTAAACTGCCTTTTTCGCCGAGAAACGGATCAATCAGTAAAACTTGATTGGCATACGTGACGACAAGCGTCGCATTACGAATTTGTTGAATATCCATTAGGTTCATCCTCTCTCAATGACTCGGATTGATTATTCCCCGTCTGGCATTCAATGAATCCTATCGTAAGCGTTTCTCCATCGCCATGACGTCGACGTATTCGCCGTTCAAGCGACCTTGTTCCTTAAATGTCCCAACAATCCGGAATCCGGAACGGATGTAGAGCTTTTGTCCGATTTTATTGAACGGGAAGGTAAAGAGAATCAGCTTATGCATCTGATGATCGCGCGCATGTTGTTCGGCAGTTTCTAACAACTGTGTCCCGATCCCTTGTCCGCGATGTGTTCGAGTAATGTAGACGGAAATCTCACCAACTGTCGCATAGACAGGACGCGGGTTATACGGATCAAGAGAAATGAAGCCGAGGACACCTGTCTCATCTTCTGCGACATATCCAGCGTAGCGATGCGTACGCTCTGCATACCACTGGGTCATGAACGATAAATCTTTTCGATCCGTCTCAAGCGTTGCGATTCGGTCTTCGATGCCTTCATTATAAATGGATAGAACGGCGGGTAAATCATGTTCCGTTACAGGACGAATATGCATGTTGCTCACTCCCCAATCGCTTTTCCCTCATTATATCTGTTACGTGTCGATGTAGTGATATGTTTGTGAGATAAGAAAAAGCGCCGATTCTCCTTATATAGAAGAAATCAACGCTTTTGTCGTTCTTAAGAGACCGTGGATGTCTCGTTCTCGTAAATTGGAACCCAGCCATCCGTCGTGACGAAAATTCGAACAGCGACGACTTTCCGATCCTCTTGGAGCGTAAAGTAGTGGCGTGTATTGACAGGAACAGAAATCAAATCACCAGGATTGAGTTCGATGTTATAGTAGCCGACTTCTTCGTCTTTGATCGCGAAGACGCCGTGACCGCTGACGATGAAACGGACTTCATCATCCGTGTGATGATGTTCTTTCTGGAAGTTGACGAGCAACTCGTCAAGGTTCGGTGTCGTATCCGAAAGTGAAATGATATCAGCTGTCTGATATCCACGACGTTCTGATACGTCTTTGATTTCTGGAGCGAACGTATCGAGAATCGTTTGTTTGTCGGCATCCGTCAGTGTGAAGTTCTCGACGAGAGGTGCTGGTAGTTTTGAGACGTCCCATTGTTCGTAAAGAACGCCGCGCGATGCGAGGAAGTCAGCGACTTCCGTTTGATCCGTATACCGTGTGTTTGTTTCTTGGAATAAGACTGTTGCCATGAGATGATTCCTCCTTTTAATAGATAGATTGACGGCATGATTGCAACGTCAACGTATAGTTGAATAAAAACTCGAAGGCTTCGAGGTGTTTCTTTGCTTCAAAGGCGGTCGGTGCCCAGACCGTGATTCCGTGATTGCGAATCAGGACGGCACCGCTGTCCGCTGTGACATATGGCGCAAAAGCAGCAGCGAGTGTCGGGATGTCCGCGTGATTCGGAATGATCGGCACCGTGACCGTCGCACCTTCTTCCCAGTGACCGAGTGCCTTGATGATTTCTTGACCGGAGAAGGTGATACTTCCCTGATCGCCATATAACTCCGAAATCACATTGTTCGCAATCGTATGGACATGCAGGGAACATCCGGCGTTCGTTCGGTTGAACACTTCGACATGGAGCAATGTCTCAGCAGAAGGGCGCCCGGATTGCTCGCCGATCAATTGACCGGTCGCATCGACATGAACGAAGTCGTCAGGAGTCGTCTGCCGCTTATCTTTCCCACTTGCCGTCACAAGAAATTCAATCGGAATACCGGACGTCCGAATGGCGAGGTTACCACTCGTACCAGGGAACCAATCGCGCGCTGCAAGTTCTTGTTTGATGGCGCGTAGTTCTTCATACCGTCGCATGAATGTCATATCGTCACCTCCGATCGTGCTAAATCATGAACGATATCGTGGAACGTCTCAAAAGGTGTATAGGCGATATCATTTTCTTCACACAACGTGATCAGATAATCACGGGCATAGACACGATCCGCTTGTTTTGCGAGTTCGAAGTCCGTCACTGAGTCACCGATGACGATGATGACGTCATCGTCTTTGCATAATGTACGGGCAACGGATGTTTTACAACAGCCGCATCCATTCGTGCAATGGGCATCGCAGGCGTGTGGCCAATCGATGTGGACAAATGGACCACTGAAATCGGCAATGTTACAGTAAATCTGCTCTTGCTCGAGGAACGGTGCTAAGATCGGTTCGACGAAAAAGTCCATTCCACCGCTAACAATCGAAAAATGGATTCCTTGACGACGACTGTACTGAAGCAACTCCGAAAATCCTTCGCGAATGACGGCGCGCTCCATCAAGAAATCAAGATAGTCCGCTTTACCGTCGGACGGCAGAAGCGCGAACATCTGCCCGACACCACTTTGGATCGATAACGTCCGGTCGAGCACGCCGCGTTTCAACGGTTCGAAGTCATTCGCTGGTGCAAATGCCTGCATGAGTGCAATGATATTATCCTGCGTCGTCACGGTACCGTCGAAGTCACAAAGAATTCGTAAGGTCATGACTTGATCCCCCAAGCGTCGAGCGCGACTCGTAATTCTTCATGTCGTGACGCAGCATTCGATAGGGATTCATTTGCGAGTGCCGCATCAAGTGCTTGACGAAAAGCGATAACACCAGCCGCAGCACCTTGTGGATGACCATGTACGCCACCACCAGCGTTGATGACGGAATCGATCCCGAAGTTGCGTACGAGTTGAGCGACGAGTCCTGGGTGAATACCGGCTGAAGGGACAGGGAAAATCGTTTTCGTCTGACCGAGGCGAGTCGCTTCGACCGCGATGCCGCGGGCGACGTCCTTCGGAAGAGCGACATTGCCGTAAGGTGACGGGAATAGCGTTAAATCTGCACCAGCAACGCGCGGTAATGTGCCAAGTAAGACAGGCGCTGCAACACCGTGGTTCGGGCTGGCAATCAATGCACCGCTGTAAGCCGGATGATTGAAAATGGGAACGTTGATCTCCGGATCACTTGCCAATTCACGTAAGACGTCGAGTCCGTATGTGAAGGTATTCAACAAGAAAGCAGTTGCTCCAGCGTCAATCAATCGTTTGGCTTGATCCTTGAGCGTAAAGACGGGACCACTAAGTGTGATCGCATACAACGCACGTTTACCGGTCCGGTGGAAATGAGCATCGATAACCTCACGTCCGATCCGTGCCCGATCAATCGTTGGTGTCAACGGATTGTCATATAGGATCTCATCGTCCTTGACGAGATCGATCCCACCAGCAAGTTGTCCTTCGAGTTGATCACGAAGGAACGATAAATCGCGTCCGATGACCCCTTTGAAGATGCTCATTAACAGTGGACGATCTTCGACACCAATCAAGGAACGAACCCCTTCGATCCCGAACTTCGCACCTGGAAAATCCGACGTGAATGTATCGGGTAGTAGCAATTCTGTTAATTTGATTTCACCGTCGAGTGAGAGTTTTCCGAAGACGGTCGTTAAGATCGCAGAAAAGTCGCGCGATACATTGTGTTCCGGGTAACGAATCGTGATATAGCCTTTACCGTCGCGTTCTTCCGTATGTACGACTTCTCCTTTGAACGAAGCGAGTTGTTGTTGCTCAAGATGATTCAGCTCCGTCCAGGAACCAACCGTCAGACCAAGCGCGAGTTGTTCGGCGCGTTGCTCCAGTCGATCGCGGGCGGTCAATTGATAAGTAGCTGTGATGTAAGCCATGTCTTTCCTCCTTCAATAAAAAAATGGTCTCTCGTCAGCGACAAGAGACCATGAATGATTCGAACGTGGACTCTTATCTGTCAGCTTAGTAGCTGCAAGAATTAGCACCGTGCCAAAAGGTCGGTTGCTGCGACATCGTAGGGCTTGTCCCTCCGTCTGCTCTTGATAAGAATTGGATGAAATTGTGAAATCTAATTGCAATTTTTACATGAGAGTCACGACTTGTCAAACTATTTTTAGAAAATTTATTTTTTTGAAAATACTCTTTCTATATATGGAGCGAAAACGATATCCGTTTCTGCTTGATTTCGATTTGACAGCAGGGAAGAGGATTGCGTAAGATTCAAATCAATATCACACACGACAACTACATACGACTCTTATCGCGAGTTGGCAGAGGGAATTGGCCCGATGACGCCGCAGCAACCGACCACTTGGCACGGTGCTACATCCAACAGACGTTTCGTCTGAGAGATAAGAGGACGCAGTGACTTTCCTGCGCCTCTTTTCGATGACGAAAAGAGGCGCTTTTTCGTGTATCACATAGGGGGAACTGAGATGACATACAAAGCATTTACAGAACAGGACGCGATCGAACGGGTCCGCTCACTAGGACTGATCGGCGACGGAGCCGTCGAAGCAGAAGAGATTGGCGACGGCAATCTCAACCTTGTCTTTCGAATTCGAGAAGGTGAACATCGATTGATTCTAAAACAAGCACTCCCGTACGCGAAAGTCGTCGGTGAGAGCTGGCCACTATCACTCGAGCGGGCGTGGATCGAGCAATCCGCACTCCGTGAATTCGCCCGGCATGCCGTGCCGTTCGTACCGCGTGTTTTTCATGCTAGTCACGACGAGGCGTATACGGTCATGGAAGATCTTTCACATCTGACAATCGTTCGAAGCGGTTTACTCGCAGGTGAACAGTATCCGTTGCTTGCGGAACATATTGGTTCTTATCTCGCTCGGACTTTATTCCATACATCGGACTTTGCGCTTGGTCCGGTTGAAAAAAAACGTGTCGCCCGAACGTACTACAATCCGGACTTGTGCGACATCACGGAAAAATTAATCTTCACGGATCCGTTCCATGACGCGGAGACGAACGAGATTGAAGCCGGGCTTGAAGAAGAGGTGGCACGTCTATGGGCGGACGATGAGTTGAAACGCGAAGTCGCAAAACTCGAAGCGCTTTTCATCACGAAAGGAGATGCGTTGCTACACGGCGATCTACATACAGGAAGCATCTTTGCTTCGGCAACGGAAACGAAAGTCATCGATCCAGAATTCGCCTTTTATGGTCCATTCGGATTTGATGTCGGACAGTTCATCGCCCACTTATTCTTTGCTGCATACCCGGATTATTCAGCACTTCGTGATGCCCGGATTCGCGACATCGATACGTTCTGGCTGACGTTCGCTTCGACGTTCCGCGCCTTATGGGAACGCGAAGCCGTCGAACCATTCCGGACATCGGGACTCGTCGACGATGTACTGAGCACGATCTTGCAGGATGCCCTTGGCTTTGCCGGTTGCGAACTGATTCGTCGGACGATCGGACTCGCACCGGTCGCTGATTTAGAAACGATTAGTTCTATGACGGAACGACTAGAACGAAAACAACATGCTTTACGTTTAGGATCGGCGTTAATCAAACGTCGGACCGAGTGCCGGACATTTGATGATTTACGAAACTTCGACGTAACGGAGGAACTTAGCCGATGAGTACATTCGTTCAAAGTATTCGTTATGAAGATCGTGTCTTGACGATTCTCGATCAGACACGTCTACCGCAGGAAGAACACTATGAAGTCATTACCGATCTTGCACAAGCGGTCGAAGCGATTAAACAACTGCGCGTCCGAGGGGCGCCTGCGATCAGTTTATTTGGCGGATTCGTACTCGTTCAAGAGGCGTACCGGTTTGAAGCAGAACTGTCGATCTATAAGCAGATTTTGCTTGAGACATCAGCGACGTTACTCGCGACACGACCGACGGCTGTTAACTTACGAAATGTCCTTGATCAATTGAATCCAATCATTCAAGACGGGACGTCGGTAGAAGAGATCCGCGAACGGCTCGAGCAGCGGACGATTGCCTTATACGACCAGGATGCGCAGACGTCACGTCAAATCGGGATTCATGCACTGGAATTGTTCCAGTCAGGCAACCGGATCCTAACGATCTGTAATGCTGGATCGATTGCGACCGCTGCTTATGGAACAGCACTTGCGCCGTTCTATATCGCAAAAGAACGCGGCATTGAATTATCTGTTTTTGCGAGTGAGACGCGACCATTACTGCAGGGAGCACGACTGACGACATGGGAGCTACAACGTGCCGGCATCGATGTCACGCTAATTACAGATAACATGGTCGCCCATACGCTGAAAGAAAAACAGATCGATGCAATCATCGTCGGGGCGGACCGGATTACACGAAACGGAGATACGGCGAATAAGATCGGAACGTTCCAACTAGCATTACTCGCTCAAGCGTTCGGTATCCCGTTTTACGTCGCAGCACCGCTCTCGACGTTTGATTTCTCGCTTGTTTCCGGAGACGCGATCGAAATTGAAGAACGTGATCCGCAGGAAGTGACGACTGTCCAAGGTGTTGCGACAGCACCAGAAGGAGTTACTGTCTTCAACCCGGCCTTTGATGTCACACCACACACATTGATCACGGGCATCATTACCGAACTTGGTGTTATCACGCAACCGAATGAAGAAACGATTGAAAAATTAACGGGGCTTCAACCCCTCGGATAAGGAGACAATTCATGAAAAAACTAGCTTACGCCGTCCTAGCACCGGCCTTATTACTAGCGGCTTGTGCGAATGGAGAAGCGACGACGAAAGTCGTCAAGGATGTACCAAAAGGAGTTCAATCGGACGTCAAGATCGCCGTCATCCGTAACCTCGCATCGGACGACCATACGAAACAATTCCTTGATGGCGCACGAAGTGAAGGAGAAGCGCTCGGCTTTAAAGTCAGCACGTTCATTTCGGAAGGTAACGATGTCAAGTTCAAGGAACTGGTCGCGCAGGCGATTCAGCAAGATTATGATGGGCTCATCATTTCGCACGGTAAGGAAGACTATGCCTATGACATGATCAAACCAGCAGTCGATAAAGGACTAAAGGTCGTGACGTTCGATACGGTCACGAAGAAAAAAGGAGCATCTCTACAAGGCGTGACGGAAACGTTCCAAAACGATCATCAACTTGCGAAGCTATCACTCGATGAAGTGACGAAGGTGACGGACAAAAAGCCGGTCCGTGTCATCAAACTCTGGTTCGGACCAGGTTTTGCTCCGCTCGATCGTCGTCAGGAAATCTATAAGACGTACGAAGCAGACGGAAAAATCAAAACGCTTGAGACGGTTGGACCGACGAACTTCCAAGATGTCCAAGGGGATATCGCGACAAAGATGAATGCCATTCTCGCGAAATACCCGAAAGGAAGCGTTGATGCCGTTTGGGGAGCATGGGACGAAGTCGCAAAAGGCGCTTACAAATCGCTCAAGGATAATAAACGTCAAGAAATCCCATTGATCTCGATCGATGTCTCAAATCAGGACATCAACCTGATGCGTGAGAAAGGCAGCAACTGGGTTTCGACGAGTGCGGTGGATCCATTCTTGATTGGACAAACGGACATGCGACTACTGGCTAAGAAAATCGCCGGAGAGAAGACGCCGGATAGCTTTGATCTCGATGCGAAACTCGTTGAGCAGAAAGCATTGAAGCAAGACACAACGATGTATAATCTCGATACGATCATCAAAGGTTGGAGTACGTCGGATAAATTCAATGAGCCGTGGATGGACCGGTTGCGTGACGTCCATAAAAAACAATGACGTCTATCAATCATCACCTGGAGATGACTGGGATTTCACTTGCTTTTCCGGGAGTCCAGGCACTCAAGCAAGTCTCCTTTGAGGTGAAGTCTGGTGAAATTCATGCGCTTGTCGGTGCGAATGGTGCCGGTAAGTCGACGCTGATGAAAGTCTTATCCGGAGCGGAAACAGCGGATGAAGGCATCATCCGTCTTGACGGAAAAGAGCTGTCAATTCAATCTCCGCGTGATGCAAAACGAATCGGGATCGATCTCGTCCAACAAGAGGTTGATGTGGCACTTGTCCCGTATTTGACGGTTGCTGAGAATATCTGTCTCGATCTGTTGACGGACGGAACAATGACGGGTTTGGTATCCCAACGCCGTTACATACAGCGTGCAAAAGAAGCGTTAGCGACATTACAGGCGGATATTTCCGTCAAGACACGTGTCGAAGAATTACGTCTTGCTGAAAAGCAACTCGTATTGGTTGCACGCGCCCTCGTTCAAAAACGTCGTTTTTTAATTTTGGATGAACCGACGGCACCTCTCAGTCAGGCGGAAACAAGCCATCTCTTTTCAGTCGTGCGTCGTTTAGCGGAACGAGGACTTGGGATCATTTTCATTTCCCACCGTCTACAAGAATTGTATGACATTTGCGACTCCATCTCGGTCATGCGCGACGGTCAACTCGTCTCGCGACATCTTTTGACAGACATCACGAAGGAAGCTGTCGTTGAGCAGATGCTCGGGCGTAAGCTTACGTCTGTCGCGAAAACGTCACGGGTCAATGCGACGAACGTACTGACGGTCGAGAGTGCCACGAATGCGGACGTCCACGACATCTCCATGACGGTTCAAGCAGGGGAAGTCGTTGGTATCGCAGGTCTTGTCGGTGCCGGTAAAACGGAATTATGCAAAGCATTATTCGGTGATCGCCCGTTTCAGGAAGGGGAGGTTCGTATAGGTGGAAAAGCCCATCGCCTTCGCAATCCACAAGCTGCGATTCAAGCGGGAATTGGTCTCGTTCCGGAAGAACGGCGAAAAGAAGGAATTCTTGTTGCCGATTCTGTCGCAGAAAACCTGACAGCAGCGGCAGCTCATGATTTCGTCAACCGCTGGGGACTGATGGATCGTCGTAAAGAAGTCGAACAGGCATCGAAATGGGTCAAGGAGCTGGGCATCAAAGTGGCAGACGTGAAACAGGAAGTAGGTCAACTATCCGGTGGGAATCAACAAAAAGTCGCCATCGGAAAATGGTTACTGACCGATGTTTCTGTCCTCGTCTTAGATGAACCGACGAAAGGTGTCGATGTCGGAGCTAAACAAGATATCTATCGTCTGATTGACGAACTCGCGCAACAACAAAAAGGGATCCTTTACGCGACGAGTGAATGGGATGAACTTTTGACCGTCACGGACCGAATCTACGTCATGTTCGATGGACGGATTGTCCATGAAACGAAGACGGCGGATACATCAGAAGAAACCTTGTTGTGGTATGCGACAGGAGGAGGGTAACGATGAATGAGGTAGTATCAAAACAAACGAATCGGGGGAAAGGTTTACGTCCGGTCCTTGGATTCTTGAACGACTGGGGGATCGTCCTCGCGATCCTTGCCCTCGTCCTGTTTTTTGCGACGACGGCTCCAACATTCCTACAAGGGACGAATTTGATTAATATTTTACGAAGTATCTCCATCGTGACGATCATCGCGATTGGTTTGACGGTTTCATTGACGATTAATGGATTTGACTTATCCGTAGGATCAACTGCAACACTTGCAAGCTCCTTCGTCGTCTCATTCTTCGTCTGGTACAGTCTGCCACTCGGTGTCTCGATTGGTCTAGCACTCCTTCTGTCTTTAAGTGTCGCCTTGTTGAACATCTTACTTATCGTCTGGTTTAAGATTCCGGATTTGTTTGCGACGCTTGCGACGATGTTCATCGTCGAAGGTGCCGCGATGACGTATACTGGTGGTGGTTCAATCAGTGCCGGAATGCCGCGCTTAGACGGTACACCAACAGTCGGCACAATTCCGGAGGCGTTCGCGAAAATCAGCCAGGCACCTTGGATCATCGTCATCATGCTCGTCGTCGTCGCTGTGACACATGTCTTTTTAAGTCATACGCGACACGGTCGTTTTCTCTATATCATCGGTGGGAATCCGGAAGCCGCACGACTGACGGGAATTCGTGTCAACCGCTACCGGGCACTCGCATATCTGATTGCTGGGTTACTTGCTGCAATCGGTGGGATTTTGCTTGCGTCACAAGTCGGATCGTCGCAAATCAACGCCGGGTCCGGTTACTTGATGCCAGCGGTCGCAGCTGCCTTCATCGGCTCGTCGTTCGCAGGGCAAGGAAAACCGAATGCCCTTGGCACACTCGTCGGGGCTTGTCTCGTCGGGATTCTTGAAAATGGTCTTGTCATGTTGTCTGTTCCATACTATTCGTTGAATATCATCAAAGGGCTGGTCCTTGCGGTCGCACTCGCGACGACCTATGCGCGGTATCGGAAAAAATAATTAAAATTCGACGTTTCGTTTATAACATATTCGGTAATATTCAATATATGAAAGGATGGTGATGCACATGAATGATTACCAATGTAGAGGGAACGATCGCATGTCGCTTCTGAAAGAAGAGGATCACCGGACTTGACGAACGTTGTCCATTGACACGGATGTATTCGTGTTTTACGTGCAACTGCACGGTTCAAGAACGGATCACGGCATGTGTTCGTTCCTGAAACAAATAAGGGGAAACGCTACGGCGTTCCCCCTTTTTCACGTGCTTGAAACTGCTCGTATTTCTTTAAAAGTATAGCGGAATATGAGATGATATAAAAAGTCAGAAAATTCAACTACTATGAGAGCAAGGGGCCTGACAATGCGAACATACACTAAGGAGATTCAAGCGATTATCGACAACGTAGAGAAAGTCATCATCGGTAAGGAAGATGTCATCACACAATCATTGGCAGCATTACTAGCGGGCGGTCACGTTCTATTAGAAGACGTACCGGGAGTCGGGAAGACGATGCTCGTCCGTGCGTTCAGCCGATCGATCGGGTTGACCTTCAAACGTGTTCAGTTCACGCCAGACCTACTTCCGTCAGATTTGACGGGTGTATCGATGTATAATCAGAAAACAAGCCAGTTCGAATATAGACCGGGTCCTTTAATGGGAAACATCGTCTTAGCCGATGAGATCAACCGAACATCACCAAAAACTCAATCTGCCTTACTCGAGGGAATGGCGGAAGCGAACGTCACCGTCGATGGTGAGATTCATACGCTTCCGAATCCTTTTTTCGTCATGGCGACACAAAACCCGATTGAACATGAAGGAACGTATCCGTTACCAGAAGCACAACTCGACCGTTTTCTCGTCAAAGTCAAAATGGGTTATCCTGATTTCCAGCAAGAAATGAAGTTGCTCACGCGTTTTGAACGGGATGAACCAATCGAAACACTCGAAGCTGTAATTGGTCGCGAGCAATTGCTCCAAATGAAAGAAGACGTCAAGAACGTCCATGTCTCACAGCCTGTCAAAAAATATATCGTCCATCTCGTTCAAACGACACGGACGAATGGGTCACTCTACCTCGGCGCGAGTCCTCGTTCTTCGATCGCCTTGATGAAGGTCGCGCAAGCGTGGGCGTACATGGAAGGACGCAGTTTCGTTTTGCCGGATGATGTTAAACATCTCTTGATTCCAGTCCTGTCACACCGCCTGATTTTGACAGCGGATGCGCGTTATCACGGTCAATCGTCGGAACGGATTTTAGAACAGATCAAAAAAGAGGTTGCTGTACCGATCCAACAAGACGTGGAGTCCCTATGACGAAGTGGCAAATTGGTTGGCGTTACGCTGTATTACTTTTGACGACGGCAGCCTTATGGGCATATGCGCGCGTTGATGGCGGAAATGTCGCTTCCTTGCTGTTTTACGTCATGGCTGGTCTGACCGTCTACTGGACGCTCTTCCTCGTTTGGCCCGTCACGCAGGCACTTGCGACGCGCGAAGTATCGAACAAGATGCTCGTTGCTGGAACCGATATCCCGGTTTCCTTACGGGTTCGTCGACGTTTTCCGTTTCTCGTCGGAGCCGTCGAAGTGACGGAGGTGATTCCGAACGAACTCAGTGAAGAAAAACTCGATATCAGCCGTCCACTCCGAGCCCATTATCGGAAGACGGAGCAAATCGATTACACGATACCATCGATTCGTCGAGGGGTGTATCAGATTCCAGGCTGTATCGTCGAAATCACGGATCCATTCGGGTTATTCAAGCGGAAGCGGATGTTTCCGGTCGAGACGTATCTTGCGATTGAACCAGCGCGCCTTGCCGTTCAGCTTCCCCATGAGGAAGACCGTGGCGATGGCGGGATCTCACCGGTGTCACTTGATCTTCGCCAGTCGTCCTTTACCGTCGTCGGGGTCCGGGAATACGTCAGTGGGGATCGGATGAATCAGATTGACTGGAAAGCGACAGCGAAACGCCAAGGGTTGATGACGAAGACGTTCGAACGAGAGCAAGAACGGGAGACGACGATCGTCTTTGATGAGGGAACGGAGGCGGGTGAAGCCTTCGAACGTGTCATCTCGATGCTCGCAGAAACGACGGATCAGTTGAACAAACGACGACTGAGCTATCGGATCCATCTCGTCGGGCATGCCGTTCAATCATTGTCGTTACCACTTGAAGGAGCGAAACTGACGCATTACCTGATGACGGCGCAACCGAGTCGGACGCGGACGTTCATCGAGTCATGGGAGTACTCGTCCAAGGCGCTTCGATTGAGCGGGAATGTCCTCTTTATCACACCGGATCTTGAATCAAACAATGAACTATGGATTTCGAAGATTAATCAAGAAGCCACCGTTCATGTCTATACACCAGAACGGAGGGGAGTGCGATGATACGACGATTAATCTGGAACGCCATCGCAGCAGCCCTTTTGACTTGTTTCATGCCACCACTTCTCGAACTGACTACATTCGAGCATCTTTGGTCCTTCTTACCGATGCTGTTCCTGCCTTTACTGTTATCGCATCTCGCGCGACGTTACTTCTTACTTGGCAGTCTCGCGGGGCTACTATTGTCGTTCTACTTGATTTTGACACCGGGTTCTGCACCGTGGGGAATTTTTACGGAAATCAGCTCGGATATTCGAAGTGTCATCAATGGTGAATTACCGGGACGACCAGCCTTTGCGCTGTCGATTGGTTTGATCAGTTTCTTGATCGCTTATCTCGCGCGCCGGACGTTCCCGAATCGTGGGTTCGTCTTCGGACTTGCCTTCGGAGTCATCGGGTTCATCGCCTATTGCGATACCTGGACGGATTACTCGGGAGAGACGTTCATTCTTTATCCGATCATCTTGTCTTTGGTATTGCTGTATGCGACGGAGGTCAATGAACGACCGCGTGCTTCCTACGTACGCCCACTAAGTGCCTTATTCATCATGGGGGCTGTTATCGTCGCTGCTGTCCAAAGTCCTGTCATCAATGCGACATGGCAAGACAGTTGGTATGATTTGACGTCTGATCTTGAAGGGGAAGGGGAGCCGACAAATGCGATTCAAAAGGTCGGATACGGTAACAACGATGAGCAACTCGGAGGACCATTCCAAATGGACGACCGGGAAGTCTTCCAAGTCGAAAGTGAAGGGAACCGCTACTGGCGAGTCGAGACGAAAGACATCTATACTGGTAAAGGCTGGGTCTTATCGAAGTCAAACCCTGAAATCGATGGACGTGGTTTTTTCTCGACCTTCGGTACAGAGGTCAAGACCCGCGAAGAGACAGCAACATTTGAAATGGCGCGTGAATTACCATTCGTGCCATATAATGGTGACAATGTACGGGTCGAAGTGAATCAACAACGACAAAATGTGTTGGTTGACCCCGAGAATCAAAAAATTTCGTATCTCGACGAGGCGGATCGTCAACGGAACTATCGAATCGACTATTCGTACCCACTCTTTACGGAAGAACAGCTCCAGACAGATGAACCCGTCAATTTATCTGAGAATGAAACGGAGCGGTATCTCCAACTGCCGGAAGGTTTACCGCAACGAGTTCGTGATTTAGCGGAACAAATCGTCGAGGGTGAGGAGACACCATGGGACAAAGCACGGGCGATTGAAAATTATTTCGAAGAAGAAAACTTTGAATACAATACAGAAGATGTTGCTGTACCGAAAGAAAATCAGGATTACGTCGATCAGTTCCTGTTCGAGACGAAACTCGGATACTGTGATAACTTCTCGACATCAGCCACTGTATTACTTCGGGCAGCTGGGTTACCCGCACGCTGGGTGAAAGGATTCACGGGGGGCGAATCCGACGTCATCGGAGCTGCCGTGACGAGTTATACAGTACGCAATAAAAATGCCCATTCGTGGGTCGAAGTTTACATTGAAGGACCAGGCTGGGTACCACTTGAACCGACAGTCAGTTTCGATGGAGCAGGACAATACACGATCGATCGGGAAACGAACAACGAGACGGAACAAGCAAATCCGCAACGTGAGACAGAAGATAATACGGAGACAACGACGCCAAATCGTCCTCAAGAAAATCTTCTCGATGAAGAACAGACGACTAGCGCCGGACAGACGGAGCAGAAGTCAATTCCATTTTGGCCAATCTTCCTGACGGCACTTGCTCTCTTGTTCCTCTACTTGTTCCGAAAACCGATTATTCGGACGCTTGCGATTCTCTTCTTCCGGAGACAGATTGAACGACCGGAAGGATTCCGACGGATGTATCGGTATCTCTTGCGGCGTCTTGATAAAAAAGGATTCCATTATCAAGATGGTCGGACGCTTGCGGAACTTGCTCACGAAGTCGATGGGTACTACGAGACGTACGCGATGCGACCGTTGACGGATGCTTACGAGCGGATGGTTTATGGTGGAGAATCATTATCGGCTGATAAAAAACGTGAATATTTCGAAAATATCATTCGTCATGTAGAGGGTTGATATTTACGAAACGATACAGGTACAATGGGAACAACGTAAATCACACACATGCAATCTCCTTTGTATATACTCGCGAATATGGCGCGAGAGTCTCTACCGGGTCACCTTAAACGACCTGACTATGAAGGAGCAGACCCTTCGTATACATTTTTTTGTGAAGCGGCCTGCTCTTTTTCCATTTTATCCATGGGCGAAGAGCGGGCTTTTTTCATAGGGTACGCATGAAATCAGAAAGGCGGGAACAGATTTGGAAGCACATTTGGACCAGGAAATGATTCTCGTCCTCGATTTTGGAGGACAGTACAATCAATTGATCACACGTCGTATTCGGGACCTTGGTGTCTACAGTGAATTGCATTCGCATAAAATCACTGCAGCTGAAGTAAAAGAAATCGCACCTGCTGGTATCATCTTCTCAGGTGGTCCACGTAGCGTCTACGCGGAGGATGCGTACCGGTGTGACCCGGAAATCTTCGACCTCGGTATTCCAATCTTCGGAATCTGTTACGGCATGCAGCTCATGTCACAACATTTCGGCGGAACAGTGGAACGTGCGGGACATCGTGAATATGGAAAAGCCACATTGACGTTACAAGACCCGTCACCGATGTATGCGAACTTACCGCTAGAACAAACGGTCTGGATGAGTCACAGTGACCTCGTCACATCTGTGCCAAACGGATTCGTTATTGATGGGACGAACGTGTCATGTCCAATCGCTTCGATCAAGAACGAAGAGTTGAAAATGTATGGTGTGCAGTATCACCCAGAAGTAAACCATACGGTCTTTGGAAAAGAATTGCTCAAGAACTTCCTCTTTGAAGTCTGTAAATGTGCAGGCGACTGGTCAATGGAGAACTTCATCGAAATCGAAGTAGCGAAGATCCAAGAACAAGTCGGCGATAAAAAAGTTCTTTGTGCCCTTTCAGGTGGTGTCGACTCGTCTGTCGTCGCAGCCTTGATCCACAAAGCAATCGGTGATCAATTGACATGTATGTTCGTCGATCACGGTTTACTGCGTAAGGGAGAAGCGGAAAGCGTCATGAAGACATTCGCGGATCACTTCCACATGAACGTCATCAAGATTGATGCTCAGGATCGTTTCCTCGATAAACTCCGTGGTATTTCGGATCCGGAGCAAAAACGTAAAATCATCGGCAACGAGTTCGTCTACGTCTTCGATGAAGAAGCTTCGAAGCTGACGGATATGGACTTCCTTGCACAAGGTACACTCTATACGGATATCATCGAGAGTGGTACGGATACGGCACAAACAATCAAATCACACCACAACGTCGGTGGACTGCCGGAAGACATGCAGTTTGAATTGATCGAACCGATCAACACGTTGTTCAAGGATGAAGTCCGTGAACTCGGGAAAGAACTTGGTCTTTCTGATGAAATCGTCTGGCGTCAGCCGTTCCCAGGACCAGGTCTCGGGATTCGTGTCCTTGGTGAAATCACAGATGAGAAACTCGAAATCGTTCGCGAATCTGATTTCATTCTTCGTGATGAGATTAAAAAAGCTGGACTCGAGCGCGAAATCTGGCAGTACTTCACAGTCCTTCCTCCAATCCGTTCGGTTGGTGTCATGGGCGATGAGCGGACATACGACTATGCTGTCGGAATCCGCGCTGTTACGTCAATTGACGGGATGACTTCAGACTGGGCACGTATCCCATGGGACGTGCTTGAGAAGATCTCGGTTCGAATCGTCAACGAAGTCCAGAACGTCAACCGCGTCCTATACGATGTGACGTCGAAACCACCTTCAACGATTGAGTGGGAGTGATTTAAGAAATTAAGATTAGTAAGTGGCTGAAAAACCTTGTATATCAACGGTTTTACTTTCAAAAACTGATCCTGCTTCTTTTCACCTACGACTATTGACTTCTAAAAATACTCTCTTTTATTTGTGTTACTTCGCAAATAGAAGGGAGTTTTTTTGATGGTCAAACTAATTGAACTGATTGATGATTTTCAGCTAAATCAAAGAATCGAAGGGAAAAAGCATTTTTATATTAGTCTTTGTAACACAAGGCTGACACGATGGAGAACATATGTAGAAACAGAATTTCAAATAGTTGATTTAGAGAGCGTGAGACCCACTCACATCAAAAGTTACATTCAAGCATGTCAAGGTACTGGGAAAGAAATCAACAGCACGATAAACGGTAGTATAGCCACTCTAAGGGTATTCTTTAATTCATTAGTTGAAGAAGAGTATTTAAGTGAGCATGAAAATCCAATGCGTAGAATCAAAAACTTAAAAGAAGATAAGAAAGTGATCGTGACATTCAACGATGAAGAGGTGAGCCGAATATTAAACGATGTAAAAGAAAACACGTACTCAAATATCAGAGATAAGCTCATTTTAATTTTTCTGTTTGATAGTGGAATACGAGTGAGTGAACTTTGTGATATTAAAACAAACGATATTTCTAGAAAGCATATTCTGATTCATGGAAAAGGTTCAAAACAACGTCTTATTTACATTTCGAAGCTCATGCGAAAATACATGCGCAAGTTTGAAATGATTAAGAAAGAACGATTTAACCATAGACCTGATGATGAGATAGGAGAGCATTATTTTCTAGATCAAAGCGCAGAACGGTTATCGAGATCGAGGATTAACCAAATACTAAAAGAGCATTGTAGAAGAGCGGGAGTACGAAAAGAAGTGCGCTGTAGCCCACATGATTGCAGACATTATTATGCGCAAAAACAGCTAAGAAACGGAATAGATATTTATAGTCTTAGTAGGTTGATGGGGCATTTTGATACACAGATCACTTCGAAGTATCTAAGAGGTCTAGAACAAGAAGAAGTTCTTAGGATTGGAAATATGACTAGTCCGTTAAACCATTTTAAGATGAAGAGAAAAAAACTTCCTTAAGCAGGAAGTTTTTTAATATTCTGAATATTCATCATGTGTGTTTGATTTATTTGACATAAAAAAATTAAGGTGATATATTATGTTTACCGAAAGGGAATAATCACATATAACTTTATATTAATTTAAGTCCGTTCTTTTGTCAACAGACATTTTTGGAATGAAAAAATTAGAAAGGTTATCAAGAAGGAGAAAGTCATGAACGACGAAACTAAAAATTTAAAAGTAAAAAAACGATTAATCGAGGAAACGAATTTGTTGGAAGCTGAAAAGCTACTTTATAAATCATGCGAGAGTGCATTTAATCGAGTGAGAAACAAAAAGAACAAAGTATATCAAGGAGTGCAAATCGAATGGAAGACTGCTAAAAAAATGAAAGAAGCTTTAATGAATAATGATGAATTTTGGAGACGTTGGATTGATTTGACCGATACTTATATGAAGAATGAGAAAAATAGACGTTTGAGACCTACCCTAGATAGAATAGAGTCAGATTTTTTAAAGGGTGGGCACTATTACGAGGGTAATTTACGTCCGCTTACAAGCAGTGAAAATTCAAGATTAGGTAGAACTATTCCTAATGAAGTACTTTTAATACATAACAAGCAACCTAAATTGCTAATTAAATCAGATTCTATACAGGGTACGCATTCTAAACTAAAGGTAATAACACAAAATAACATACATAATCAAAAAAGAAATACAGGACAGTTGTTGAACATAAACAATGAATATTCTATGTTCATCCAATCATTTGATAAAAATAATATTAATAACCTTGGTAATAATCATATTGAGGGGAAGTACAAAGCGAGAATTAACAAGATGTTAGTGTATACTTCTGCTCAAACTGGAAAAGAAACTATACTTACAGTAAAAGATGAAATTTTGATTTTTGACGAATTTTACTTTCAAGATAGTGGGTGTGCATCATGAAGATAAAATTTATGATGGATACAGTTGCTTTAAAATGTAAGCCTTGTTCGCATGAAGTATCTAAGATTAATAGACGCTTACTAGAAAACTCAGTATACATAAGTGTGGAAAAATTTGCGAAGAGGGTTTCTGCTGGGAATAACTTTATACCTGCTTTTTTTGAAAAAAAGGCAGGTATAATCAAGCGCAGAAAAGAATGGTGGAAATCTCAACAAATTATTGCATTGGATTTCGACAACGGACTGAGCATAAAAGAAGCGATAGAAAAGTTTACAGATACTGCTGCTTTCATCTATCTCACTCATTCACATACAGTTTCTAAGCCGAAGTTTAGAGTAGTGTTCATTTTAGATAAGCCTTGTTTTGACTTTTATGAAATAGAAAACTTATTAGGAAGGCTACTTACAATGTATCCAGCTGCGGATCAAAAGTGTAAAGATTGTACACGATTCTTCTATGGTGGAAAACAACTGATTGAACTGAACTATAACAATAGAATAAATATTGATAGCTTTAAAACACATAATCAGAAGGTTTTTTCCGGGACATATGATTGTATAACTGATATATCCCGGAAAAAACCTAAACAAGCGTCTCACAAATATATACATAGTAAGCCTAATGAAAAAATTTCAAGTTCAGAAGCACGAAATATAGATTTGATTAGGTCTCAAAATATTCATGAACTACATAATCGAATAGTACCTAGTAAAAAGCAATTTTATAGTGAAGCAGATATAGTTGATTATCTTAAAAAACAAGATCTAAGAAAATATTTAGGAATCGAAACTACTGGTGCTTTTACGGATATCTTTTCAAACGATAAAAATCCGAGTGCTGGCATATATTTATCATATGAAGGAAACGGACATCAAATGTATACATGTCACTCAGAAAATAATTCATTTTCAGGCACTATCTTTAATATTACTAAAAAAATATGTGGTGGAAAAAATGATGAAATTCTAGAATTTTTAAAAAAGGTATACTTAATTGAACTTATAGAAAGTCCTTATCAGAAAGAACTGCTCTGTAAGATTGAAGATTATGAAAGATACTTGTTATCAGATGAATTTAAGCATGCAACTCCAAACACTCATAAGATACTACGGAAACGAAATATGTTAAAAAACTTTCTGGTTTTGTTAGATATTTCGAAATTACATCTTCCTCAAGACGAGAAGAGTGGAGTGTTGTTTTATCATTCTCTTGAAACTCTTGCTAAGAGAATGGACAAAAGTAAAAGTACGACTCATAGGTACATTAACTTATTTGTTATCCTCAAAATGATTAAAAAACTTGACGATTTAGAAACTCCACCAGAATTATTATCATTACATAAAAAGACAAAAGCAGATAAACAATATAAATATTATAGTTCTACATACGAGCTTGTGTTACCTAATGAAAAAGCTTTTTTTAAAGAAGTAGAAAAAATGAGTACAATATGGATCGAGAAAGGTTTTACTCTTGATAACGTTAATTATGAAAGTATGTACAGAAACTATGGGGCAGAAGAAGCTAATAGAGTATATCCCCAAGACAAAAATAGAGAAATTCCGGAACTTAACGAGATTGTTACCAAGTGTATTGAAGAAAAAGTTCTAATATTAATTGAAAAAAATAACTGGACTACTGAGGCTAGGGTTTTAGAGGAAGTAAAGCTGTATTTTAGAGGACAAAAAAAATTCAAGGAAATACAGTTTAAAAAATGTATATCAGATACTATGGATAAGTACGGTCTGGAACGCATTCGTTTAAACAAAATTTTAAAGGAGGAATTGGAAATCGAAAGCAATGGCTTCGGTAAAATAATACGTAAGTTAACACAAACACAAACACATGACACCAACAAGTAATACGAATTATAAAATTCTGGATTAACTTTAGGTGAAACACAAAGATTAACTCAAGATTTATCCAAACATAAAGTTAATCGAGAATTTTAAATTGAAAGCCAAGCTTTTTATTCCATTTTAGAAATAAAAGCTTGGCTGATTTAATGTAATTTTGTCCGTTGTAATACAATCTCAAGTTACTCTAAAAATAAAAAATTTTCTGTTCTTTTTATTCCATTAATCTGATCCTGTACATCGAAAATAATTTCTTTTTTATTTAGGATAGTACCGACATATTTAATTAAAGCTATGCCCACATCAATATCAAAGGTAATGATATCTCCACTAATGTTGTACTTGCTTTTGAATACTCTTATATCATCGTCCAAGTTAATTTCCAAGTAATTATCGTCCTTTAGAGTTGTTAGTGGAAATTCTTTAACCATGGCGCTTTCGACATTTCCATTTTCATAAAATCTAAAATATGTTTTACGCTCTTTTTGATCTGAAAAATAAACACCATTATAAATAAGCGGGGGAGTTGATTGTTTTAAAGCTTCATACGCTTCTTCAAGAATTTCTGATTCAATTTCAATTTCGAGTATTTTTTTTGTTTTATAAAGAAATTGTGAGAAAGAATACATCCAAAAAGATACTCCCGCTTTATCTTTTATTTCTTTAATTAATTCTTCTTTTGGTTTTTCGATTCGGAGATCTCTACTATTTTTATCTGCATAACACCAATCAGATTTTAAATCATTTGTAATAAAAATTATTGGTAATTGTTCTTGTGAGGCAAATTCAATGATCTGATTCCATATTATTAAATCGCCGTATTTTTGAATCCCGACTTTTTTATTACGATCTTCATCCTCATATCCTGGAGGTATTTTTTCAGCATATCTTTTTTTTCCTTCGTCCATAATGTTCTCGATTTCGTCGTATGAATATTCTCTCCCAGACTTAAAATACTTTTGAATGTCTTCAAAAACTGTATCTGTATGAATTAAAGATTCAATTTCTGATTTTCTGATAGAAAGTTCCTCATCTATTTCTTTAAAGAAAATATTAAAATCTTTTTTTAAACGCTCAATCACTTTTTCAAAATCTGTATAGATTTCTTTTTTCATATAAGGATGTGTTTCATTTTCGTGAGTTCTATTTTTTAAGTCTATAAAATTATTTTCTATATCTTTAACTTTCTTTTTTAAAGGGTTGATTTGTTCTTTTTCTAATTTTCCGTATTTTTCTTCAATAGGTTTCATCATCGTTTTTTCTCTATTAATTAAGTATTCATACTGAACGTGATGAGGTATCCATAATCTGTTTTCAAGTTTGCTTAAGATCTTATCAAACAACTCCATTTGAGATTTTTTAGATAAATAATAAATATTAAATAAAGCAGATGTATCAAAAATAAATATACAATTTCCAAACATTTGTTTTTCTAGTTTATCTGACAAAATGTACGAATCTATTGTTGAAAAGCAAATGTTTAATTTATTTGATTTCTCCAAAATGATCTTCTCCTTTATATTTAAAATTTTTTAGATATATTCTTAGATGAAACATTTTTCGCTACCTAGTATATTCTCTAAAATAAAAATTATTCCCCTAATCTAAGTTGAAATTAAAGTAAAGTAGTCATCATATGAAATAAAAATCTTTAAAAATAAAAATTCTCAAGAAATAAATTACCTCTATTAATTAATATTTTTACGAGATTGCTTGTTTATGTAGTTCTAAATATATTAACTGTTACCTTTAGACTACACTTAAACGGTAACAAATACGAGAAAACAGAAACCCTTTAGTACCAAGGGTTTTCTTTATGCTTTTTATTACCGTTTGACTGTTACCGATTTACCTGAGTAAAATTAAGTTAATAACTATTATCTTGGAGGTTAATCGTATGAGAATTATTGGTTATATCAGAGTAAGTAGCGAAGGGCAGAATATAGCTAGGCAAAAGAAATCTTTAAAAGATAATGGTTGTACGGAATTTTACATTGAGAAAATTAGCGGTGCTTCGATGGATCGCCCACAGCTAAAAGAGATGTTGGAGAGCCTGAACGCAGGTGACATGATAATTGTTCATGAAATAAGCCGTTTATCTCGTTCGACAAAGGACTTATTAACGATAGTGGAATTAATAAAAGAAAAAGAGGCGAAGCTAAAGTCTGTGACTGATAGTTGGTTGGACTTGTCTGACGATAATCCAATGAGTGAATTGTTGTTCACGATTTTTTCGGGTTTGGCTCAATTTGAACGGAAGATGATTAAGCAACGTCAAAAGGAAGGGATAGAGATAGCTAAAAGTGAAGGGAAGTACAGAGGTAAAAAGACTAAATTAGTCGAAGGGGGTAAAGAAGAACAGAGAATGAAAGCTATTCTTGCTGCCTATAAGCAAGGGAAATCAATAAATGATATCCGTATGACATTCAGAGTAGGTACAGGTACTATTTATAGATTGCTTGAGAGAGAAGGTCTTAAAGATTAAATTATTATGCTGATACCTTAGTAGGGGGTACTTCTGACCAATTTGTTTACTTCGAGTGTGAGTATAAGTAATAGCACTCTTACCCCCGCATTCTTTTTATTAATATCGTTCACGTGAGCAAAGTACTTAAAATCCGCTTTATAGAGGTTATTTTAACTGAATTACTAGATATGCTCGTGAGCAGAAATTAGAGGATAAAATTAAAGTTTTATAATGTTTTAATTTTCAAAAAATCAATTTAAAGCAAAATGTAGTAGAGATACCATGACAAAGTTTAGAGTTTCTATAGGAGAGTTTAGAGTAGAGATACTGTGACAAAGTTTAGAGTTTCTATAGGAGAGTTTAGAGTAGAGATACCATGACAAAGTTTAGAGTTTCTATAGGAGAGTTTAGAGTAGAGATACCATGACAAAGTTTAGAGTTTTTATAGGGGAGTTTAGAGTAGAGATACTGTGACAAAGTTTAGAGTTTCTATAGGAGAGTTTAGAGTAGAGATACCATGACAAAGTTTAGAGTTTTTATAGGAGAGTTTAGAGTAGAGATACCATGACAAAGTTTAGAGTTTTTATAGGGGAGTTTAGAGTAGAGATACTGTGACAAAGTTTAGAGTTTCTATAGGAGAGTTTAGAGTAGAGATACCATGACA
>Ga0308157_10000386_pt1 | contig 153691 bp, 139 predicted proteins | sample PhyBR1_FD_201035 | JGI IMG/M metagenome (GOLD analysis project Ga0308157, IMG submission 201035) | Phyllosphere microbial communities from UC Gill Tract Community Farm, Albany, California, United States - DLSLB.R1 | ecosystem: Host-associated > Plants > Phyllosphere > Unclassified | place... | reverse complement strand
GGAAAAGATTATGATCAGGAATATTTTGACGGAGACGTGAAATACCACTTAGGTCTTACATCTGATAAAGTTACTAAGTCTGGAAAAAAAATAAACATCAATTTAGCTCCAAACCCTTCTCACCTTGAGACAGTAGGTGCAGTAATCGAAGGAATTACCAGAGCTAAACAAGATAAATACTTCCCGGAAGATTTTACTAAAGTATTGCCAATTGCCGTTCACGGTGATGCTGCAATCGCAGGTCAGGGTATTCTTTATGAAATTATTCAAATGTCCTTGCTTGACGGATACAAAACAGGTGGTACAATTCACATCGTAATCAATAATCAGGTTGGTTTTACAACTAACTACTTAGACGCACGTTCCTCTACTTATTGTACAGATGTTGCCAAAGTAACGCTTTCACCAGTATTGCACGTAAATGCGGATGATGCTGAGGCAGTAGTTCATGCAGTATCTTTCGCATTAGATTACAGAATGCAATATGGCCGTGACGTATTTATCGACTTATTAGGATATAGAAAATATGGTCACAACGAAGGTGATGAGCCTCGTTTCACTCAACCAGTTTTATATAAAATCATTGCAAAACATCAAAATCCAAGAGATATTTACGCTGAAAAGCTATTGTCAGAAGGAGTTATTGATGCAAATTATGTTAATGCAATAGAGAAAGAATATAAAAAAGATCTTGAAGAAAATTTAGAAGCTTCACGCAAAAAGAACTTAACAATCATTACTCCATTTATGCAAAATGAATGGAAAGGATTCAATCAGGTTTCTGATGATGTGATGTTGAAAAAAGTGGATACTTCTTTTGCTAAAAAATCATTGGATTCCATTATCAAAACGGTATCGACCTTGCCATCTGATAAAAAATTCATTAATAAAATAACCAAAATTGTTTCTGACAGAAAAGCAGGATACGATAACAATACTGTTGATTGGGGTACTGCTGAAACATTAGCTTATGGTTCACTTTTATCTGAAGGATTTGATGTTCGTATTTCAGGCCAAGATGTTGAGCGTGGTACCTTCTCTCACCGTCATGCTGTTGTTAAGGTAGAAGATTCTGAGGAAGAAGTAATCTTGTTGAATACTATAGAAAACAAAAAAGGGAATTTCAGTATTTTCAATTCACACTTGTCTGAGTATGGTGTTCTTGGTTTTGATTATGGTTACGCCTTGGCAAATCCAAATGCATTAACGATTTGGGAAGCACAATTTGGAGATTTCAGCAATGGAGCACAAATTATGATCGACCAATATATTTCTTGTGGAGAAGACAAATGGAACAATCAAAATGGATTGGTAATGTTGTTGCCACACGGATACGAAGGACAAGGAGCAGAGCACTCTTCTGCAAGAATGGAGCGTTACTTACAGCTTTGCGCAAGACATAATATGTATGTAGCCGATTGTACAACGCCAGCTAACTTCTTTCACTTGTTGAGAAGACAAATGAAAACGACTTTCCGTAAGCCGTTAGTGGTTTTCTCTCCTAAGAGTTTATTGCGTGATCCAAGATGCGTATCTACTGTTGAAGAATTAGCAAAAGGAAGCTTCCAGGAAACTATCGATGACAATATGGTAAACAAGAAAGATGTGAAAACATTGGTTTTCTGTACAGGTAAATTCTACTACGATATTGTTGCCGAAAGAGAAAACAACGGAAGAAATGATGTTGCCGTTGTAAGAATCGAGCAATTGTTCCCTTTCCCAGCTGAGCAAATCAAAGAAATCATCGCTAAATATCCAAAAGCTGATGACTATGTTTGGGCACAGGAAGAGCCTAAAAACATGGGAGCTTACAGTTATATGTTAATGAATTTCGATTTTATCAAATGGAGATTGGCTTCATTAAAAGCATATTCGGCACCAGCTTCTGGAAGTTACACACGTGCAAAACGTCGTCATGCAGATGCTATTAAAATGGTATTCGACAAGAATTTATTTAGATAATGCCAACGATATTAATTATTGATGGATTTAGGTTTTTCTTTTATAGTAATGAACATTTGCCAAAACATATTCATATAGAGAATGCCGAAAAAACAGCAAAATTTAATATTGAAAATATAGAGTTAGTTAAGTCGTCGGGATTTAATTCGACCCAGTTAAAAATATTGCGTAATTTAGTAGAAGAAAATCAGGAACTTTTAATACAAAAATGGGATGAGTTTTTCAGTAATTAGCAAATCAAAAAACGCAATTGACATTGTTTTTTCAGATTCTAAAATGATTGTCTTTTTAGAAGATGGGCGTGAATTAGCAGTGCCTTTAGAATGGTTTCCAAGATTAAGGAAAGCTACAGAATCTCAACTAAAAAAGTGGAGATTCATCGGTAAAGGACAAGGTATACATTGGGAAGAAATTGATGAAGATATTTCGATTGAAAATTTATTAGAATAAAATAACACACAAATAAAATTATAAAAGATGATTTTAGAAATGAAAGTCCCATCACCAGGGGAATCAATCAAAGAAGTAGAAATTGCAACATGGTTAGTTAAAGACGGAGATTATGTAGAAAAAGATCAAGCTATCGCTGAGGTTGATTCTGATAAAGCAACTCTTGAATTGCCAGCTGAAATGAGTGGGGTTATCACTCTAAAAGCAGAAGAAGGTGACACAGTAGCAGTTGGAGCAGTAGTTTGTCTTATTGATACAGCAGCAGCTAAACCATCTGGTTCGGCTCCAGCAGCGGCTCCAGTAGCTGAAGCGCCAAAAGCAGCACCTGCGCCAGTGGCTCCAGCTCCAGTAGCAGCAGCGCCTGCACCAGCAGCATCTTATGCAGCAGGGACTCCATCTCCGGCAGCTAAAAAAATATTAGACGAAAAAAATATCGCTCCAGCAACTGTATCGGGAACTGGTAAAGGTGGAAGAATTACTAAAGATGATGCTGTAAATGCAGTGCCTTCAATGGGAACTCCAACTGGAGGAAACCGTGGATCTGAGCGTACAAAATTATCAATGTTGCGTCGTAAAGTGGCTGAAAGATTAGTTTCTGCTAAAAACGAAACGGCTATGTTGACTACTTTCAACGAAGTAAACATGACGCCAATCAACTTGATTCGTAACGAATACAAAGACGCGTTCAAAGCAAAACATGGTGGTTTAGGTTTAGGTTATATGTCTTTCTTTACTAAAGCGGTTACAAGAGCATTGGAATTGTATCCAGACGTAAACTCAATGATGGATGGAGACTACAAAATCGCTTATGATTTTGCAGACATTTCAATTGCAGTTTCTGGACCAAAAGGTTTGATGGTTCCTGTAGTTCGTAATGCTGAAAATTTGACTTTCCGTGGCGTTGAAGCTGAAATCAAAAGATTAGCGCTTAGAGCTCGTGACGGACAAATCACTGTTGATGATATGACAGGTGGTACTTTTACAATCACTAATGGTGGTGTATTTGGTTCTATGTTATCTACTCCAATTATCAATCCTCCTCAATCTGGAATCCTTGGAATGCACAACATTATCGAGCGTCCGATTGCTGTAAACGGTAAAGTGGAAATTCACCCAATGATGTATGTAGCGCTTTCTTATGACCACAGAATTATTGACGGACGTGAGTCAGTTGGTTTCTTGGTTGCTGTAAAAGAAGCATTGGAAAACCCATTAGAATTGTTAATGGGAGGAAATGCTAAAAAAGCATTGGAATTGTAATGTTAGATCTGATATACTTAAATCCCGTTTCAGTTTTGGAACGGGATTTTTTTTTGTTCATATCATTCTTGATATATTTTTTCCGGATATATACGAAAGCATTTTTTTTAATTATATTTTTACTAAGCTTTAAAAAACAGAAAAAAACTCCATGATAAATCAATTAAATATTTTAGAACTTGCAAAAGACTGTAAAGATCTGGATATTGATATTTTTGATATATCCAAATATGGAATTATTAAGGTATATGAAAATGAAGGACATCCTGCATTGTTTTTAAAAGAAATTGAATTTTTTGATAATGAGACTTTAAAACAAATTGCAGAAATACAACATATTTGTTGGAATTTTCAAAAAGTGCTCTTCCTTTATGTTTACACAAAAACTGAAATCAGAATTTATAATTGTTCTCAAAAGCCTTTCAGTTTTAATGATGAAAATCGTCAGAAAGTAAATTTTGACAAAGAACTTCAGGAGCTTGAGATTTTTTCTTGTGAAGAAAAAGACGCTTCAAAATTAGATACTCTTAATACTCTTTTTTCAAGATTAGCAATTGATACAGGTTTTATTTGGTCTTCATCAGAAGCAAAGGAGATTAAAGAAAAATTAAACCTTCAAAATAGAGTTGATAAATATTTAATCAAGAGTTTGATTAATGTCTCAGAAAAATTAGATAAAGAAGGTTTAAAAGATAAAGATATTGTTCATAAACTGGTAATGCGTTCTTTGTTTCTACTTTATTTACAAGATAAAGGAGCAACTACAGCTGAGTTTTACAATACTTTTTTAGATAGCGCGGATTCGTATTTTAAAATTCTTAAAAGTCCCGAGGCAACTTATCGTTTATTTGAAAGGTTGTCTAATGATTTTAACGGAAGTTTATTTACTGTTAGTGATGATGAAAGAAAACTTGTTAATTCAAAACATTTAGAATTAATTGGTAAATGTTTTATTAATGGCTATGAAGATAATAATCAAATTACCCTTTTTAAAGATTGGAGATTGTTTGATTTTAAAGTTATACGAATAGAATTGCTTAGTGAAATCTATGAAAACTTTTTGTCCGAATTAGATAAGAAAGGGAAAAAAGATTCAGGTACTTTTTATACACCGCCTTCCTTGGTAGAATTGATTCTAAATGAAAAGTTGCCAATCAAAAATAATGAGATAGAATTCAATGTAAAAACACTTGATCCAAGTTGTGGTTCTGGAATTTTCCTAGTTCAAAGTTTTAAAAGATTAGTAAAGCGTTATGAAAACAAGTATAATGTTAAGCTAAATGATTTTAATATTTTAGTAAAAATATTAAAAGACAATATTTTTGGAATTGAAATTGATCCAAAATCAATAAAAGTAGCATCTTTTAGTTTGTATTTGACCTTATTGGACAATCTTGATCCAAAAACAAGTTGGTGGAATGGTAATGTAAAGTTCCCTTATTTAATTAATGACCCGGAAGATAAAACATTATCCAAACAAGGATTTAATCTTTTTAGTAGAGATACTATTTCAGATTTTGAAATAAAAGAACTGCAAAATTTTCAATTGGTTGTAGGGAATCCTCCATTTGGTAAGTTGTTTACCGAAGATAATGATATTGACGGTAAACAAAAAAACATTAGATTTTATTGCGAAAAAGAAGATTTTGCTAAAGAAATGGTTTTACCGTTTATGCATAAAGCTACTTTATTAGCTCCAAAAGGAGAAATTGCTTTGATTTTTAATACTAAAGTTCTAACTAATACAGGAAGGACTTATCAGAATTTTAGACATTGGTTATTCAATGATAATTATGTAGAAAAAATATATAATCTTTCTGTTTTAAGAAAAGCTCCTGAAAATTCAGGAGGTCAACTTTTTGGTTCAGCAGTTGTACCTATAAGTATTATTTTTTATAAAAATGAAACTCCTGAAAATCCAAATGAAACCATTACTTATTATGCTCCTAAAACGTATATAAAAAATGATGTTTTAGAAGGAATTGTTATTGATTCATCTGATGAAAAGCATTTACCAAGAACTGAATGTGAAAAGAAAGACACTAAAATTTGGAAAATTGCGATGTGGGGCAGTTATTTTGATTTTGAGTTGATTAAAAGAATCGAATCAAAATATAAATCACTTGAAGATTTCATTGAAAACAACAAAAAAGATTGGATTAAAGGCAGTGGAATTCATTCTCCTTCAAAAGTACAAATAGAAAAAAACAAGTTTTTTATTCCAATTGAAACTATTGAAACAGGATTAATTGATAAATATTATACTTCGAAAAAGGCATTATTACCAAATTCTAAACTTTATAGACCTACAAATGAATTACTTTACAAAAGCCCATTTTTAGTAATTAAAGAGGGTCAAAAAGACAAAGAATATTGTTCAAGTATAGTTGATTTTGATTGTTATCACAAGGCTTTTAGTGTAGTTCATGCCAATATTGATTTTTTAAAAGTATTATCTTCTTTTATAAATTCTGTTTTTACAAATTATTATCTTTCATTGAGTTCTTCATCTTGGGGTATTGAAAGAGAAAGAGCTCAATCAAATGAAATGTTACAACTTCCAGCAATTATTGAAAATATGGAAGAAGAAAGTATTATTAATATTTCTTCAAAATTTGACGAAATAATCTCAATAAAAAAGTTAGATGAAGAAAATAGTTCAAAAACTGATATTTCTCATTTAGAAAATCAAATAGATCAAATTATTTATAATGACATCTTAAAATTAACTCAAGACGAACAAATTATTATTCAAGATACAATAAATTACAGTCTAGATTTATTTGAAAAACAAGAGAATTCTAAAGCCGTTTTGCCTGTTAAGGAAATAGATGTTTATTCTAAAAGATTAACAGAAGAACTAAATAATTGGTTAGATGATGTAGAATTAAAGGCTTCAGTTACTCATTATAGTATTGATAGAAATTGTCCTTTGTATATGGTTAAAATTTCTTTTGGAAAAGAATACAAATTGCCGACTCTTTCTAAAGAAATTATTTATAATGAATTAAAGAGATTAGATCAAAAACTTTGGGATGAAGAACATCAAAATATATACTTTAGAAAAAAACTGAATTATTATGATAATAATGATGTTTACATCATAAAGCCAAATCAAAGACGTTTTTGGAGCCAAACCGCTGCAATGGAAGATTGTAAATCATTATTAATTGAAATTGCAAATGGCTAAAAATGTAAGTTTAATTAAGAACGTTAATTTAAGTTTTGAAATTAAATGTTTAACTGTTTTGGTTAAATCATATAATACTTCAATTGGAGAGAAAAAATATTCTAAAGATTGGGAAGAAAAAACATTTTCATCTCATTTAGTTAGTCTGATGAAAAAATGTGAACTTGCTATAAAATACAATCTTACAATAACGAAAGAAGAAGAACTTGAAGATGATGAAATCGACAATGGTTTAAAATCTCCTAAAGAAGCAAATCCAATTGATATAAGATTTCATAATATTTGGCTGAATTTAAGATTAGACTATAACATTGAAGCAAAAAATATATCCTTATCCGAATGGAAAAAATCAAATGGAAATAAAGTTAATGCTTCTCAACAGCAAACAGAATATATCTCTAAAGGAATTGAAAGGTTTTTAACAGGGCATTTTAAAGATAAAAATGGCTGTATGCTTGGTTATCTTGTGAATGGTGAATTAGATGATGTTTTAATGAAAATCAATTCAAAATTAAAATCTCAAAAAGGGGATAATGAAATTTTAAATTTGTCAAATACTGTTTTAAATGATCATGTAATTTTGGAATCTGTGCATAAGGAAAGAATTTTAAAGCATTTGTTTTTTAATTATTGTTAGAATGAATAAAATAGAAATCAAAATTAGAAAAGCGTTAAAAACTAATAAACTAAATCCTCAAATTTTAGGAGAAAGAAATTGGTACAGTTATTTTATCTCCGTAAATAAGTTAGTTTGGGCAAGAAATCTTTGGGATGGCTATGAAATTCATATTTATGGGGATTCTTCTAAATCACAACATTTAGGAACAGTAATAATTTAAAAAGCATTGGAATTGTAATTAATAGTCTTTTCAATAAAAACCCCAAATGATTTTCATTTCATTTGGGGTTTTCTTTTTATATTCGGGAAATAAAAATTTAGATATGAAAATAAAGCTGATAATACTTGCCATTATTTTTGGTTTGAATTTTGTTTTTGGAAATCCGCCAGCCAAAAAACGTATATTGGTTTATACGAAAAACGGTAAAGGATATGTGCATAAAAATATTGCAGCCAGTGTGGAGGCTTTAAAGAAAATTGGCGAAACAAATAATTTAATTGTTGATGTTTCAGATGATCCTTCGGTAATGACTATCGAAAATTTGGCAAAGTACAGTTGTCTTGTTTTTTCGAATACGAATAATGAAATCTTTAATAACGAAGAACAACGGCAGGCTTTGGCAACTTATATTCATAAAGGAGGAGCTTTCGTCGGGATTCACAGTACTTCAGGATCGGAGCGTGCTTGGCCTTGGTTTACGGCTATGGTTGGTGGTGCATTTAAAAAACATCCTGCGTTCCAGTCTTTTGAAATAAAGGTAATTAATCAAAACCATCCTTCGACTTCGATGTTGCCCGAAACATGGAAAAAGGAAGACGAATGTTACTATATGGAGGAACTAAATCCTAATATCCAGGTAGTATTGGCCGCCGATCTGCGAACGGTAAACGATAGTGAAAAAGGAACTTATCCGGGACGTATTTTTGGAGATTACTTTCCACTGGCTTGGTTTCATGAGTTTGAAGGAGCCAGAGTGTTTTATACGGCTTTGGGACATGATAGCAAAGATTATTCAGATCCTGTGTATATCCAGCATCTTACAGGTGGGATTTTATGGGCATTGGGAGAAAACCCAAAAGGAAAGCGTTCGAATAAAAAATCAGGAAAATAAGCTATCTTGAAAGGGAACCTTAATTGTTTTTAAGCTTATTTGTATTTAAACCATTGCAATCAGATATGACGAATGCTTGTCTGTTGGTTTCAGTGGAGTAGTTTTAGAAAGCCCATTTAGAATTGTTAGTGGATGGAAATGTTAAAAAAAGTATTGAACTTTAAGTTGAATAATTCTTGTAAATATTTAAAACCTATCCATTTGTTTGAATAGGTTTTTTATTTTAAATATATTAGCATGCTATAAATTGGCTACAAAGTTAATGTATAGCATGCAGATTGTATATAACCAATAAATAGTTACCCTCTATGAAAAATCAAATTAGGATTTTATTTTTATTAATGACAATGCTTACTTTTCAAGTTGGCTTTTCCCAAAAGAAAAAAACGAAGGCAAAACCTAAAAAAGAAGCACCAGCTACTCTAAAAGGAGATCCTGATGTAAAGGAGTACATTTCAGATGTGCAATTGACAGTCGCAGAAGCACCAGCTGCTATTCAGGGAGATGGAAATTACAGTCGTTATCAAACTGAGAAGATTAATGACCAAACAGTTTGGGTTTACGATAAATACCATACAAACAATGGATATAAATATGGAATAAAAAAAAGAGGAGAAATTCTTTTGCCAATGATTTTTGAAAAAAACAGTTATAATGTCGTTAGTGATAACAATTCCTTTATTATGGGAATAGGAAATAATTTCGGACTTTATAATGTTGAAAAAGAAATTTGGGAAATTCCTATGGGTTATTATTCATTGAGTAATATTGGAAATGATCTTTTTCTGGCACGAACCAAAAGTAATAGCTATGGAGTAGTAACTCGAAACAATAAGGTGTTAATCCCATTTGAATGGGATGATATTAGAACTATTAATGGAGCAGATAATTATTTTATTTTACAGGATAAAAAGAGTTCTTTAAGAGGTATTTATAACTTGATAAGCGGGAAATTTGTTATTCCTTGTGAGTATAATTATTTGGAAACCGTAGAGAATAGCAATTATTACAAAGTAAATAATCAGAAAGGATATAATATTGTTTCGATTGATAATAAACCGAAATTCAAAAATTGGTATACAGAGCTGAATACTGTTTATAATAGCAAAAATTTTATTGTAAAAATAAACGATAGAATGGGGATTATTGATGAAAATGAAAATATAATTCTCCCTATAGAATACAAAAGCATTGCCACGTCTGCCTATAATGATGGCTCATTCTTGGCGGTTAACAAAGAGGGTAAATATGGTTGTGTTTTAATAACAGGAAAAATTTCTCTTCCATTCGAATATGATTTCATCAATAACAATTATTCAAACAGTTTAAAAACAATTAAAAATAATAAATGTGGATTGATTCAGATAAACAGTGGATCACCTTATGAAATTGTGACTTGTGAGTATGATAATATAGACATTAATAATGATACGTTTGTTGTTAAGAAAAATGGCCTGTTTGGAATGCTTGATTCATTTGGTAAAGTGTTAACACCCTGTGAGTATGGGTCTATTGAAAAGGTTTCGAAAAAAGATGGTTATTCCAGAAGCTATGTTTACATTGCCCAAAAGAATAAAAAATTCATTTTATTGGATAAGAGCGGACAACAGATTTCAACTAATGCCTTTTTGGGACTTTCGCCAGTACCGTTTATAAATACAGGCGGGGGATATGATTCTGAAGGAAGATTTAGTTATCTGTCTTATCAAAACAATAATAAAACAGGGCTTTTGGATATGCTGGGACAAGAAGTTTTAGAAACAAAATATTCAGAGATTGTTGGCGAAACCAATAATAATTTATTGGTAAAATTAAACGGTAAAATGGGTATTTACAATTTACTTGGTAAAAATGAAATTATCCCTTGCATTTATGATCAAATTATACTTGATAAAAACGGGTCATACGGAATTCAGGGGAATGTTGTTTATTTAATAAATATTACTGATAATTCAAAAACCGTAAAATTGTAGTTCTATAAAACGAATGAAGGTATTTGATACAAGCTGTAATTCAAATTCTTTTTTCGATTTAACCAGAAGCCGTCTCAAATTTTAGTTTTGAGACGGCTTTTTTTGTTTATTTGTCATACTAACTAATATTATTTATGTCTTCCAACAAAAAACAAGCCGCTATCAGTTTTATTTTTATCACCATGTTAATCGATATTACGGGTTGGGGTATTATCATTCCGGTTATACCAAAATTGATTAAGGAATTAATACATGGTGATGTTAGCGAAGCTGCAAAATATGGTGGCTGGTTAACCTTTGCTTATGCAATAACCCAATTCATGTTTGCACCGCTGATTGGAAATTTGAGTGACAAATTTGGGCGGAGACCCATCATTTTGATTTCGCTTTTTGCTTTTTCACTGGATTATATTCTATTGGCATTTGCCCCGACGATTACATGGCTGTTTGCGGGAAGAATAATTGCCGGATTGACTGGAGCAAGCATTTCGACGGCTTCGGCGTATATAGCCGATGTGAGCACGCCAGAGAATAGGGCCAAAAACTTTGGGATGATTGGTGTGGCTTTTGGACTCGGTTTTATAATCGGGCCGGTTATTGGTGGCCTTTTAGGACATTACGGATCTAGAATTCCGTTTTATGCGGCTGCAGTTTTGTGTATGCTGAATTTCCTCTATGGATATTTCATTTTGCCCGAATCACTATCGAAAGAAAACAGAAGACCATTGAATTTGAAAAGAGCCAATCCAATTGGCGCCTTTTTGAATTTAAAGAAATATCCATCGCTGTACGGATTATTAATTGCCTTGTTTCTGATTTATGTTGCATCACATGCGGTCGAAAGCAATTGGAGTTATTTTACAATGTATAAATTTAGCTGGGACGAAAAAATGGTTGGGATTTCGCTTGGTATAGTTGGCGTTTTGGTAAGTCTTGTTCAAGGCGGATTAATACGATGGACGAGTCGGAAACTAGGAAATGAAAAGAGTATTTATATCGGGATGACATTATACACTATCGGAATGTTTTTGTTTGCTATTGCATCGGAAAGCTGGATGATGTTTCTCTTCCTAATTCCGTATTGTCTTGCAGGGATTGCCGGGCCGTCATTGCGAGCTATTGTTTCAAGTCACGTTTTACCAACCGAACAGGGTGAAATTCAGGGGACAATTGCAAGTCTGATGAGTGCTGCAACCATAATTGGACCACCGATAATGTCGGGTCTTTTTTATTTTTTTACACATAAAGGCGCACCATTCGAATTTGCGGGTATGCCATTTGTTCTGGGCGGGGTGTTGATGATGGTTAGTGGTATTGTTGCTTATTTTTCGTTGAAAAAATATGCTATTTCAAATACAGACAATGGTTGTAATAATCAATAATCCCTTTGCCTTTCATCAGGACATCAGCACCTATAATGCCGTGAACCGGTTTTACTTTGTATTGGCTTAGAGCTTCATTAACATGTGATAAATCAAAGATAACGAGGTCAAAAGCATCATCTTTCCATTTGTTTAATTGCAGATTGTTTTTTGTAGACATTTGGGTTTTCATGCCAGTTGCCCCAGCTCCAGAAGCTTTGGTTTTGGATTTTGTAGCTTCCAAAGTAAAATAATCGATGCTTTCAAATCCTACGCAGCTGTTGGAAGCACCTGTATCCAAAATAAAATTGCCCTTTATACCATTGATTTTAGCTTTAATCAAAAGATGCTGTGTTTTGGTAATTTTGAATTTAACTTTTTTATAGTTTACCTTCTTTAGTTTTTCGTGTAGGTTTTTCATACTAAGTAGCTATTATTGCAAGGTAAAAATAGCATTCCTAACGTTACGTTCTCTTTTTAAACTGTTATTTTTCTTTTTGAATACGTTTTGCAATGAGTTTGAATAAAATGAAACCTCCAATAAGGATGGCCAAAATAACAAAACCTACCAATAGATAATTGTTTTTATCCTTGTTTTCTATACTTCCGTAATAAACAAAAGAAGCCCAATAATAAGGTGATTTTTTAGCATTTGAAATGTTTTTGTCTGCCAAATAATCCTGTTTGGATTTTGTATTGGCTTCAAAATAGGATTCATTTTTTTTGATGTGATTGTAGAAGTTTCCCATAAATACGGCTGTAGCATAATCATTTACTTTCCATAGCGAGAATAATAAATTTTGTGCTCCCGCAAATTGAAAACCTCTTGCCACACTCATTGCTCCTTCGGATTTGAAGAGTTTTCCAATTCCAGTTTCACAGGCACTCAAGACAACCAAATTGGGATTGATGTTTAGGTGGTATAATTCAGAGTACAAAACTTCACGATCATAAAATTTAATGCTGGCCGGTGTTTCGATATTGCCCGCAGATGCGTGAGTTGACAAATGCAGTATTGAATAAAACGGTGCGCTTTTTTTGAAATTTTGAAAAGTAGCATCGGAATTTTGAAAAAATTTACCCTTGAAACTATTTCTAATGGATTGTAATTCGGTTTTGGAATAGGTTAATGTATAATTTGTTTTCTCAAAAACCGGAAAAACACCCAAAACGGTTTTCTCTTTTGGACAAAAGGGTTTGGCATCCAAATAAAAACTGGCAGAATTATTGTATCCAATATTGAAATCATTCAGCAAATAATGCATTTTGGAAAAATTAAGTGTATTGGATTCCTTGGTTATCAAGGCTTCGAATGGGAGAAAGTCAAGCAGGCCATCCGGGACGATGATCAAGTTTTTGGAAGCCACGTTTTGAGGCAAGTGCAATTTGTCATAAGCTATTTTTCCAAAATGATTGTATCCTTTTATATCATTATTAATAGCATTGGCATCGTTGAAATAGGCGATAAATTGCCAAAAAGAAACGGAATAATGGGCATTGTTGCTAAAAGAGTTCAATGTTATTTTTTCGTTTTGGTTGCCACCCAAAGTAAAATAATACATTTTATCTGAGCCCGAAAAATAGTAAATCATAAGAGCATTATCTGATTCCAGTTTGGAATACAAGGCATTGATGTCAATGAAAGTTTTGTTTTCTTTTGAATGGCTTGATTGGAATTCCTTTAGCGAAAGCATGGTTTGATTTTGCTTTTTGATGGCTATGTTTATTTTGTAGATATTGGCCAATTCTCCTTTTTGTTGTTCTTTCAGGATTTCATTGTTCCAAAATTGAAATTCCTCCATTTTTTGTTTTTCCTTTTTTGAAGCGCTACGGCTTCGGGAAAGTTCACTTTTTAAAACACCCGATTTTGTCTGTTCGGCAAGTTGAAAAGCTTTTTCGATATAACTTATTTTATGCTCTTTCCGATATAACTTTTCATAAATCGCAATGCAGTTATACGTGCGATTGCTACTACGAACCTGATTGATGATTTTGGAGTTTTCATAAAGCAGCATGTTGCTCATTAAATCCTCAATTGGGAAGCATAGCGCATAGATTTTCAAAGCCTTTTGTAATTGGTTTTGTTGGTTGTAGATATTGGCCTGCAAATCCAATGCGTCCAATAAAATTGTTTCGGCATACAATGAACTTTGTAGCGGAATGTTTGTTTTATGATTATCGTATAGCGGAATCAGGATTTGATACACCCGTTGAATTGATTGTAGCGCCTTGATTGTTTTTTTTTGCTGATAATACAACAAAGCTTCTTCATAATACAATTTGGCAATGGATCGAACATTATGATTTTTGGATGCAAAAAAAAGCGTTTTACCCTTTTCAAAATATGAATTGGCTTTTTCAAAATCACTTCTTTGTCCATTAAGGGAAGCTAGATTTCTATAGCAGTTGGCTAAAGCTTCGGATTGATTTTTTTCGTTTTCCAAAAGCTCGATGGCTTTCTCGTAGCAATTTTCAGCTTTTAAATATATTTTTGGATCAAAAGTTGTCGATTGGGCATTTATCAAATAATTATTTCCGAGATTATTCCATAAGTTTCCTCTTTGAATCGGACTAAGTTTTGAAGTTTTTAAGATGGTTTCCACTAATTCTATGGCCAAGGCATTCTTGCCGGAATTTTGATATACATTGGATAAATTAAGAATTGCGGAAACTTTTTGCGGTTCGTTATTTTCTTCATTGGCAATAAAATAATAGTGCTTGATAGTGTTTTCGGCATTATTATAATCTCCTGTTATGGTGTATAAATTCCCGAGTGGTTTGAGGCAAAACTCAATTATGTCATAATCGGTAAGTTGGTAGGTTTGATACGTTTTCCATGCTTTTTCATAGCTGGAAATGGCTTGGTTTGTCTTTCCAAATTTATTTTCAAAATACCCTTTGTTGCAGTTAAGCACAACAATGGACAGTAATGCTTCTTTTGTTTTTTTATCCTGGCTCTTCCAAAAAAGAGCTTCAATGTTATTTAGGTTTTTAATGCCTTCCAATGATGGGTTGGCGACAAAATAATCGATCGCATCATACGTGATATCTTCTTGAGAATGCTTTTGTGCAAAGAGACTCAGGGTGGTAAAAAGATAAAATAGAATGCTGTTTTTTAACATAACTTGTGACTGTTTGCTATTTGGGATGAGTATCGAATGTCTTAAAAAATCAGGCAGTAAATTTTATTTTTTGCCCAAAACTCTAAAACTTCCAAATAGCATATAACTGAAAATAGTTGAAATTATTGTCAAAGTTAAGTACATAACGCGCTCCCAAACTTGGACCAATTCGCGCAAAGCCCGCTGTAAAATCAAATAAAAGCCCTGATTTTAATTCGGTAAATGAGTTTGAAGTTGTGACAGTCGAGTAAACGGTACGTAATAATAATTTTTCTGAAGTCCCTTCGTAGATTTTGGTTTCGATGTTTTGGGTTTGCTTTTCGGAGACATTCATGTTAATTTGAGCTCCAGCTCCAATGCCAAAATAGGTGGAAATGTTATATCGAAACAATATTGGAATTTCCCAATTGATGTTTTTGTTTTCAATAGTTGCCGTAACTTGGTTTAATTGTACCGTTCCAGTATCCTGATTGAATTTTTGAGTGACGGTAGAACCGCCATCATAAGAAGTTACACTGTTTAAAAATTCGGCTTGACCATAAAACCGATACGATTTAAACGGGGAGATGGTTGCTCCCACAAAATAACTTTTGGAGTTGTCCAAATTTGGATATATGTTGTAACCGGCTTTGGCACCAATGGATATTCCGGGAGTGAATCGGGTTGTGGCATAATTGGTGATTATAGGTTCGTTTTTGTCGAAAATAATGGCAGTTCTACTTTTGGTTTTTATTTTGTGAAAGTCTTCGTTGAATTTCATGGAGTATTTTACAAAACCTTTGGTGCTGTCAATTTCCTTTACATTTTTTTGATTACTACCAGGCAAATAGATGTTTCTGAAAACAAAGAATATTTGGGTTTCTCTTTCTATGACATCCAAGCAGCTTGTTGTGGCTACTTCTCCTTTTGGACAAATAGGGTACTCGGGATACATACCTTCAATTTTCAAGGTACTTTTGTCAAACATATCTGGGATGTCAGTTTCCAATTGGATTTTTCGAGCAGGACCTTCTCCGTTATTTTGAAAACGGGTTTTGAATTTAACTCTTTTGTATCGAACAAATCGATAATTCATAAAACTTCCATTGGATCCCATTTTGTTAGGGTCGTGAGAAGTAACGATTTCCATTTCGAGATTTTTTATTTTATGGTTTTTAAAGCTTCGGTTAGGGACATATATGCTACGCATGGTTATTGTTGCACTGGTATCCTTAATCATTTGTGGAGTAGTTTTGAAAGAGAAAAAAACATTTCGGGTTTCTCCGGGATTGTGATTGTCTATTTCTAAAATGCTGACATTTTTATAACTGTTTTTTGCTTTCAATAAGGTAGAATCCAAATCGGTTTCGTTGGTTGTTCCCCTGTATTTTTTGGCAAATATCAGAGTTTCATTCGATGCCACGTACCGATTTGAGTTGTCAATATCATCTGCTAAAACCACATTGTGTTCCTGAACAATTCGTTCATTGGCATACGGTCTTACTTCTTCCAGGTCAAAGTTGTTGTTTTTGAATTGCTTTTCATTGTAAAAAAGATATAGTTTTCCGTTGGTCACATAGTTTTCCAAGTTTTGATAACTCACTATTACCTGCATTTCCTGTTCGGGAATGGGATCACAATTTTTTTGAATAGTCAAACCATTTTGATCGGCAATAGAGGCAATGTCTTGAAAAGCCGAATCTGAAATATCATTGATTACCACTTTTTTTGGTCGGGTAGCAGGCGGTTTTCCATTGTCGTAATTATTGGTTACCGTAAGTCGGGCAGTATAGGTTCCCTTGTTTTTATAGACATGTTTGGGTTCGGCTTCCTTACTGAGATGACCGTCGCCCAATTCCCATAAATAAGAATAACTTGGTTTTGGAGCACCCGCAATAGGAATCAATGGCGGTGTCTCGGGTTTAAAATCAATTGTATTTCCTTTTTGCCTGTAGGTTATGGTTGCTCTTCTGGTAACAGTATCTTTTACCTTGGTTTGAGCATAAAGAAAAATTGTATTGATGAAAAAAAAGACTAGTAACGATTGTTTCATGTTTGGTTATTTGGGTCAGTCAGTATATTTTTTAGAGCATTTATAAACGCAATTTGAATTCAAATAATTTTTAAAAGTAAAAAAAAGCGGTGAGCAAATCACCACTTTTTCTTATTAATTGAATCTGTAACTTATTGAATAGCATTGATTGCGGCTATCAATTGTGCTTCGGTGCCTACGGTTGTTTCGGCCAATGTGAAAGTATAAACCGCATTTGCAGTTACTGTAACAGCCTTGATTGCATATCGCCATTGCCCGTTATCTTCGGTGGCAAAGATTATGTGACAGGCTAGTCCAATTGGAATTTGACCGTAATGTTCGCTGAATAAGCCTGCAGGGGTGTAAGTGTCTAATTTTGCCAATGCGTTTTTGCCTTCCCCATCATAAGATAAATATATAGCACTGTTCGTGTTGTCATATCCATCAGGGGCATCAGCAAGAATGGTTGTTTTTGGTCTTGGATCGCTGTAAAATTTATCTACGTTTGTCCAGCCAAAGTTCCCAAAAGAAACATAATAACTGTTGCCTTCTCCTTGTACGCCGCCTTTTCCTCCTGCGGTTCCAGGGTCTGCGATATTTCTCCAAACCAGGTTTTCCGGATCATCCTGAATGCCTACCCAAAGCTGCATTCCTGTTTTTAATCCGCCTGTTAAGCTTGTCGGGACAACAAGACCCATTGTTCCTAGGGTTTCCAACGCAACTCCTTCGTGGGTGGCCTTGATGTAAAATTCACCGCCGGAGATTAATAAGTTTTTCTTTCCGTCTGTTGTTAATCCCATGGTTGGTTTGTTGGCAACAAGCATATTTCCCTTGTCAAATATTTCGATATATTCGATATTGACAGAACCGGTAAAAACAAGACCATTTTTTCTAAGATTGTCTCTGCTAATCATGAGTTTTACTCCGCTGGCCGAAGTTAGGGTCACAGTCCCAGTGGCTTGGGTGATAGTGAAGTTTTGTTTTAGTTTTGTAAGCGCTTCAGTTCGAATGGCTTTAAACTCGGTTGCAGTTGCCGGAATAATTGGAGTTTCCGTTTTTGGATTGTCCTCGTTTGTACAGCTTACCATTGCGATTGCCGTTAAAAATAAAAATGCGATTGATTTTAAATTTCTGTTCATGATTTCTAGTTTTTTTGAATCGGTCTTGAAATGGTCAAGAGTTGTTTTGATTCTGGTTGTTAATTATTGTTTCTTTTGTTGTATATCAATTAAGGTTTGATATTGTTACCCTTGTTTTCCTCACCCCAGCCCTCTCCAAAGGAGAGGGGGCTCGAATTGGATTTTTATCTTGTAATTAATGCCCAAAGTTTACTGAAGAAATTGGCTCCGAATTTTTTGATGTTTTCCATAATCTAAAAGTTTTAAAAAGTTCTAATTATCGATTTATAGTGTTATATCCAATTGAGTGTATAATTGTTACCCCTGTTTTTGAAAATTTTTATTTTTTGGCAGAAAATCTCTGGTTTTTCAGTTTGCGTAAGGGATAGAAGCTTGCTACCGAAGTAGCGCGGATAGCCCGACCGCATTATGGAAAGAGACCGAATATGCGCAAAGAGAAGTAGGTCTCTTTTCATAATGGGGTTACGCCCAAATAATTATTGGTATTCATAAAAGAGAATGTGGAGTGGTTTTCTCTCTTTTTTTAGTATTTTCGGAAAAAAGTTTTATGGCGACAACGGCTGTTCATTCTGATCAAATATATATTGAGGGGTTGGCGAATAATGATTCGGCGATTATTCATGCTATTTATAAAAAGTTTGTACCAAAGGTGGTTTCGTATATAAAGAATAATTCTGGTGATGCCGATAAGGCGCAGGATGTGGTTCAGGAAGTGATGATTTTGCTTTTTAATCAGGCGAAAACGGAGGAGCTGAAATTGACTTGTCCCTTTGATGCTTACTTTTTTTTGTTGTGTAAGCGAAAGTGGCTCAATGAGTTGAAAAAACATTCGAATAAAGGGGTAACAATTAAGGAGGAGTTGACATCTATACATGAATCTGCGGATGAGATGGTTTTGCAAACCGAGCATTTTGATGAAAAGCAGCAATTGTATGATTTGATGTTTCAAAAGCTGGGGGAAAAATGCCAAGAGTTGCTGAAACTGAGTTTTACACTTCCATCGATGGATGAGGTTGCCGAAAAACTGGGTGTAACGTATGGTTATGTTCGAAAGAAAAAATCGCTGTGCATTGGTCAATTAACGCAGTGGATTCAAGAGACTAATCGCTTTAAATCTTTAAAAAAATAGCCATGAAGGAAGAACACTTTTTAGCATTTGATGAATATCTTCGTGACGAAATGAGCGATGATGATAGATTGATTTTTGAAAATCAATTGAAAGAGGATGCAGAATTCGCTTCGGCTTTTGAAACTTTCAAGGGATTGAACCTTCATTTGAAGAATAAATTTGGAAATGCTCCCGAATTAAAAGATTTTAAAGAGAATCTAGAAGCAATTTCCAAAACACATTTTGATAAGCCAAAAGGCAAGGTGATTGTTCTCAAGCCTTGGTATTTTGGGGTTGCGGCATCGGTTGCGGTTTTGATAGGTTTGTTTTTTATGAATCAAAATTCGGATCCTACGTTTGAGGAATACAATAATTCCGAAACTGCTTTTTTTACAGAACGTGGAGCAACGAATGATACCCTGAAAATGGCTCAGGATGCTTTTAATGCCAAAAAATACAAAGAGGCAATTCCGTTTTTTGAAACTATCTTGAAAACTGAAAACAGTTCCGAAATTGAATATTTTTATGGTATGAGCTTGCTCGAGGAAAATAAGTTTATTGAAGCAGATGCGGTTTTCATGACTTTAAAGTCAGGTAATTCAACCTATAAGTACAAAGCGACTTGGAGATTGGCCTTGAGTTTATTGAAACGTAAAAAAGACAAGGAAAGCAAGAAAATGTTATTGACCATTCCAAAAGATTTCGAGGATTATGATCAAGTAGAGTCCTTGTTGAAAAGATTGGATTAGGGTTCCAAAGTTTATTGGTCTCAAAATAGTTAAAACTATGCACTTTAGTGCATTTTGCTTTCGGCTTCCAAAAATGTTTTTCACCATAAATGGTATAAATTTTCACAGATTAATTTGTGGAAATTTGTGCAATTTATGGTTGAAATAAAGTTTTCCAACCTTGCAGAATTTCAGTCTGCCAAACCAAATTTATGGACTTTCATTCATAGTGGTTTAGTTTAAAAATTCGCAGAGATAATAAGGTCTTTGCGGATTTTTCTTTTTTGGAGAATTTGCGTAAAAGCTTTTGGTGAACATTTCTTTGTGCAACTCCTTTTTTGTAAAGCTAAGTTTTTAGAGTAATTTTGCAGCATTAAATAGTACACTTGGAAACAAAAGCAATATTTACCGATACTCACACTCATTTATATTCAGAAGAATTTGATTTGGATCGAAGCGAAATGATGCAACGCGCTATTGACAATGGTGTTTCTCGATTTTTTATTCCCGCAATAGATTCGACTTGTACGAAGGCCATGTATGATTTGGAACGTAATTATCCCGATAATGTGTTCTTGATGATGGGTTTGCATCCTACCTATGTAAAGGACAATTATAAAGAAGAATTACAACATGTGGAAAATGAATTAGCCAAAAGAAAATTCATTGCAATTGGTGAAATTGGCATTGATTTGTATTGGGATAAAACACATCTGGCAGAACAGCAATTTGCCTTTAGAAAACAAATTCAGCTGGCCAAACAGTATAAACTTCCTATCGTTATTCATTGTCGTGAAGCTTTTGATGAAATATTTGAAATTTTGGAAGAAGAGAAATCACCCGAGTTGTTTGGTATTTTTCATTGTTTTACAGGAACCTATGAGCAGGCTCTACAGGCTATTTCGTATAATATGAAATTGGGAATAGGTGGCGTAGTTACTTTTAAAAATGGCAAGATTGATCAGTTTTTGAACCAAATCGATTTAAAACATATTGTTCTGGAAACCGATTCTCCTTATTTGGCGCCGATTCCTTACCGAGGCAAACGCAATGAAAGCAGTTATCTTGTTAATGTCGCAGATAAACTAGCCCAAATATATGGCGTTTCTATCAATGAAATTGCAACTATTACGACACATAATTCAGTAGAAATATTCAGCATTTAATGTAGAATTTCTTTAACTTTAATATTTTTTTTGTTCTTTTGTCCAACTAAATTGAAAACAAAAATGAATAAATTTGATGCGATCCGGTCTTTTTATGATTCCGAAATAAATGAAGGAATAATAAAGGTAATTGATCATCCGATGATGAAAGCTTTGATGAACTTTTGTTTTCCGGGAGTAGACGATGAAATTTGGAAAGAGCAACTTCGTAAAACACACTCTATTCGTGATTTTCAATGCAATTTTATTTATCATGGAGTGCAGCAGGTGTTGGAGAAAAGTTCCGAGGGTTTAACTACTTCGGGCTTTGAGAAGTTAGAAAAAAATACCGCTTACCTATTTGTATCCAATCATAGGGATATTGTTTTGGATACCACCTTGTTGAACGCTTCCTTGTTCGAGTATGGCTTGGATATGACTTCATCAGCTATTGGCGACAATTTGGTTCAAAAATCATTTTTAAAAATATTATCGAAATTAAATAGAAACTTTTTGGTTCAGCGCGGATTGTCCCCAAGGGAAATGCTTGCGAGTTCCAAATTGTTGTCCGAATATATGGCCCAGTTGCTGTTGCATGAAAATCGCTCGGTTTGGATTGCACAACGTGAAGGTAGAACCAAGGACGGGAATGATGAAACCAATCCCGGTGTTTTGAAAATGATAGCCATGGGATCTGATGAGCCCAATATAATGGACTATTTTAAGAAGATTAAAATCGTGCCTGTTTCTATTTCTTATGAGTATGATCCTACTGATGCCTTGAAAATGCCACAATTATTGGCCGAAGCTAATAATGAGATTTACATTAAGGAGAAAAATGAGGATTTCAAGACTTTATTGAGCGGAATTATTGGACAAAAGAAAAGAATTCACATTCATATAGGTGATGTACTTGATACCGAAATCGATGATATTATTAAAAATGTCGATACTACCAATAAGCAAGTACAGGCATTGGCACAAGTAATTGATGATTCCATTTTGGTTAATTACAAGCTGTGGACGACCAATTTTATTGCGTATGATATTTTGAATAATTCTACTCGATTTTCACATTTGTATACCGAGAACGAAAAGTTGCTTTTTGAGAGAAGGCTTGAGTTGAGAATTGATCATGAACATCCGGTTGCCAAGCAAGGCTTTTTGGATATGTATGCAAATCCAGTTGTCAATAAATTAAAATATGTTGATGCCCTTACACTCTAAGCCCAGAATTCTTTTAATTTATACTGGTGGAACCATCGGTATGAGTAAGGATTTTGAAACAGGAGCACTGAAGGCTTTTAATTTTGGAAAACTCCTGCATAATATACCCGAATTAAAATTATTGGATTGCGAGATTGACACTTTTTCTTTTGAAAATCCAATAGATTCTTCCAATATGAATCCCGAGCATTGGACTCAAATTGCTCACACAATCGAAAGTAATTACGACAGTTTTGAAGGATTTGTGGTTTTGCATGGATCGGATACTATGTCCTATTCTGCTTCGGCATTGAGTTTCATGTTCGAAAATCTTTCAAAACCAGTCATTTTTACGGGCTCTCAGCTGCCTATTGGTGATTTGCGAACTGATGCCAAGGAAAACTTGATTACTGCCATTCAAATTGCATCATTGCAAGAAAACGGCAAACCAATTATTAAGGAAGTTTGTCTTTATTTTGAATACAAATTATACCGTGGCAACAGAACAACCAAGATAAATGCCGAACATTTCAGGGCTTTTATTTCTCCTAATTATTCTTTTTTGGTGGAATCTGGAGTGCATTTAAACATAAAGTCGGAGTTGTTTTTACCAGCCAATGAAGAAGCTCCCTTGAAAGTTCATACCCATTTGGATAATAATGTTGCTATTATTAAAATATTTCCTGGGATAAACGAAAAGGTATTAACTGCCATTTTGAATATTGATGGATTGAGGGGAATAGTTCTAGAAACCTATGGAGCAGGAAATGCCCCGACAGAAGAATGGTTTTTGCAATTTTTGAAAACAGCTATTTCCAAAGGCTTGCACATCGTTAATGTGACACAATGCTCAATAGGAAGCGTGAGTATGGGGCATTATGAAACCAGTACCACAATGAAAAAACTGGGAATCATTTCGGGAAAAGACATAACTACCGAAGCCGCAATTACCAAATTAATGTATTTATTGGGTCAAAATATACCGCAGGAAGGCTTCAAAACTGTTTTCGAAACTTCTTTGAGAGGAGAAATGCAATAATATTTAATTTTTTATTTTCGAAAGTCATTTTTTTTAGTGTTATTTGCACTCCGAAATAAAGAGAGGTGTCCGAGTGGTTGAAGGAGCTAGCCTGGAAAGCTAGTATATGGGTAACTGTATCGAGGGTTCGAATCCCTTTCTCTCTGCCAGAGTAAATATCAAAATGAATTAAAACCCTTTAAACTCAATGTTTAAGGGGTTTTTTCTTTTCACCGAATAACCAAATTATTCATGATTTCTCAAAAAATAGGTGCACAATCGGTGCACTTTCAAATGAGAACCGCTGCACCGAATTTTGGCTTAATCCCAGTAAAACAAAGAGGTAAGAATTTAATTTTAAAATCATACCAATTTTAAAATTAGTGTTTTTCTTAATTTAAAAAATAGTTAAAAAATAAAATAAGCTTAATCGCTATTTTAAAATAAGCCTATAATTTCAAATAATACTTTCGCTAATTTAAAAAAGGACTCTGTTTTAAATTACGCCTTTTCTTATTTTAAAAAAGCAACATTTTTTAAAATAATACACTTTCTTATTTTAAAAATACATGCATTATTAAAATAAGGGTTATATTTGTTTTTAGGAACAATCGTAATCAGATAAGTCCCCAATAACAAAAGGCGACAACCGATGACCAACAAATCAAAAAATTATTTCAATATGAAAGGGAGCATGACTCTAAATTGGTTGCACACAATCAATGATAATATGTGAATTACATATGACCACTAAAAACAATAACATCGACATATGAAAGACTACAAATCAGGGAGTTTTCAAAATCAAGGATATTATAAAAGTTTCCAGCCTTCATTAATAAACAAACATTGGTTGTTGGATGATATGGAAATTCAACAATTACTTTCCAAAGCAGACAGACAATTGGGGCGTTTGGATATGTATTCCGAATACATTCCAAATATTGATTTGTTTGTCAGTATGCACGTACTGAAAGAAGCAACCCAAAGTAGTAAAATTGAAGGAACCCAAACCAATATAGAAGAAGCACTTTTGGATAAAGAAGACATTGTTCTGAACAAAAGAGACGATTGGGAAGAAGTTCAAAACTACATTGAGGCAATGAATACTGCCATAAAACAATTAGAAACACTTCCGTTTTCTACAAGATTAATCAAAGAAACACACAAGGTGCTTTTGCAGGGAGTAAGAGGACAAAACAAGTTACCGGGTGAATTCCGTACCAGTCAAAATTGGATTGGCGGTGCATCAATTAATGATGCTACTTTTGTTCCTCCCGTACACAATTCAGTGCCGGAATTAATGAGTGACTTGGAAAAATTTGCACACAATGAAGAATTTTATTTTCCTGATCTGCTCAAAATAGCACTTATTCATTACCAGTTCGAGACAATTCACCCTTTTTTAGACGGTAATGGCAGGGTTGGAAGGTTACTCATTACGTTGTATTTAGTAGATAAAACAATTCTAAAAAAACCAATTTTATATCTTTCCGACTTCTTCGAACGAAATAGGGAGTTTTATTATGGTAATTTGATGAATGTGCGAACCAAAAATGATTTAAAACAATGGTTTAAATTTTTCTTGGTTGGAATTATCGAAACGGCTAAAAATGGTATCGAAACTTTTGATGCAGTTTTGAAACTCAAAAAAGAAGTAGAAGAAAAAATACAAAATATAGGCAATCGTAGCAGTCATTTATTGACAGTTCTGGAATTCCTTTATCAAAAGCCTATCGTTAATGCCAATAAAATTGTAACATTAACGGGTGTGTCACAGGCAACAGCTTACAAAATCTTAGACGAAATGGTAAGTTTGGAAATCCTGAAAGAAATAACGGGAGGTAAAAGAGGGAAAGTATATCGATTTGATAATTATATTAAATTATTCAGTTAACACTTTTTGTATATAACAAATTTCCTGCTTCACAATCTAATTTCCTACTTTTAGAAAATCTAATAAAAGCGTTACCAAATGTCATTATTCCAAAAATCTGTTGTTCTAAAGTATTTACAGTCCCAAAATAAAACCGTTTTACAGGACAAATGGCAACAGTTCCAGAATCATTTCCACAATCCAACCATACAGGAAAATATTCGAAACAGCAAAGAAGAGCAATATCAGGGAGAATTCCTGATTGACTTATTTGTGTCTATTTTGGGCTATACCAAAAATCCACAGCCAGATTTTAATCTGACTACCGAATACAAAAACGTAAAAGACAGCAAAAAAGCTGTTAATATCAAATCTCAAATTGATGCAACCGATAAGGAAATTGATAGAATGGTTTATGAGTTGTATGGGTTGAGTGCGGTGGAGATTGAGATTGTTGAAAAATCTTAAAATATGGGAAAAAAGAAAAAGCAAAAACAACAAGAAAAATTTAACCAAGATTGGTCTGAATATCGAAATTCCGTTTCAGAAAATAAAAGCAAAAGTCAGGATGATTTTGAAAAATATATCAATCTTTTGGCTTCGGGAGGTATAGTGTTATCTATAACATTCTTAGAAAAGATTATCGCAGTGGATAAAACTATTTGCAAGGCTTTATATGTGATAGGTTTGGTTCTACTGATTGTAACTTTGCTTTCCAATCTTTATTCACATCATAAATCGATAAAAGATTCGGATTTAACTATTCAAGAAATTGACGAAGGAAAATATGACGATGTTTTTACAAACATTGGTAGCCGAAATAAAAGTATTAACTGCTTAAACGTAATTTCACTCTTGAGTTTAATAATTGGAATCATTTCTATTTTAACATTTGTATCTATAAATTTATTTAATATGAACGACAATCAAAAACCACGGCCTAGTGACAGCCCTAAACCGCAAACTGAAGAAAAAGGAAGAACTAATCCAACACCTCCACGAACTAATCCAGCTTCAACACCTAAAAAATAAAACTTATGGATAACGAAACTAGCAAAAAAACTAAAGTTTTATTAGACTTGGCGGAGAAATTAAGTGCTATAGAAACCAATCGTAATTTTGAACATAATATAATGGCAGGTCGTGTTAATCCTACACCTTCATTTTCATTAAATCCAAAAATTATTGTAAAGCCTAAAAAAGACCAAGAGAAATAGATCTAATAGTTTGTCATTTGGTTGAAAGACTACGAGACTTGTATTGTTGGAATATAGGCCTTCATACTTTTAATTCAATAATAGTTAGAGGGCTAAATTTAATGGTTTAAACAAAACAATGGAAAAACAAATAGTAACTATATTAGAAAATAAAAAACCCTTTACGCCTTTTTATTTTTATACAGATTTCATAAAACGAGTTGCTGACTTTTATAAAGGAACAGGTCGTGATGAAATTATTCAATTTAATTTGATTCAAGAAAATGATTTTGAAGCATCTTTTTGTATTTATTATTTTGACCCGATTTCAATTCCTGTTTTTTTAAGTCTTTGTGAACAGTTAAAAAATTATCATGGTCAATCGTTACCACTATTTTTATCAAATAATCATGGTATAAATCAAGTTCTAGAATTTCTGTATAGAGCAGACTTTTTTTATTTGGCTGGAGATAATGCTAATCCAAATTACCCTATTGGAAAGAAAATATTTTCCTTTGCGGAAGGCTACTTAGGAAACTTTCAAGGAAAAAGTCAAAGAGTTGAACATAAAGTTAGGAGTTATTCAATTGGTGATGATAGTTTAATTAATATAGTAGAGAGTGAGATATCAGATGAAGAAAAAAGAGATATTATAAATGAATATTACACTATAAAAGTACAAAATCAATTTTCAGATTTATTATTTGAAAATTCTAATACTGAAAAGTTACAGAGCTTTTTTGTTGAAGTTCTTGCTGAATTAATAACTAATGGTGTGTTGCATTCTAAATCTAATGTTTATGCGCTAATGTTCTTAGATAGGTACAAAACTAAATTCTCAATTTCTGATAATGGAATTGGATTGTCTAGTTCTTTGAATGAGAAAAAGGATTGTTTCTACTATACAAAATTTGAGTTCTCTAATGAAGTCTTAAAATCAAACAAGATAAAACTAAATGTGGATGAGAATATAAAGAATAACCTTTTTGCAATTTTTGAAACATTATATTATTCAATGTTAAAGAATAGAAAGGGTTTGTTTGATTTGATGTGTAATGTAGTTTTAAGATGTAATGGATATTTTAGGCTACATAACGAGAATAGTCAAATTATTATCTCGCAAAGAATGGCTAATGATTTGAAAAAACTTTTTGAAATGAGGAATGAGGTTTTAGATATTCATTATGAATTTTTGTTTGAAAATAATGAAGAAAAATATCAAACAGATTTAATGAGAATTGTTCCAAGATTAAAAGAGTATTATACCCAATTTGTTTTCAATACTATTGAAAAGTATAATAATGACATTAAATTTTCTTCAATTAGATTCTATGGCGTAAAGTTTAAAGGAGTTCATATTGAAGTTGAAATCCCAAATTCGAATTAGTTATGATAGTTTCAAAAATTTTTTGGGGAGATACCGTTTGCTATAATATGCACGTTGAGCAAATTATTACCAGCACATACTTGGATGATGGAGGAAGGGGTGTTGAGGACACAATACTAACAATTGACACTTTAAAAAGGATTCTAGATGATTGTTCAAGTTCTTTTTGTACAATTTTAAACTTTGATAAAATAATTTCATTTCAAAGTAATTTGATTACAGTTTTAAAAAATATAAAGGATGCTTCTAAAAATCTTATTCTTATCAATGTTGCAGATGAAATTGTTAATGGGCAACATTTAAATACATATAAAAATATAAATAACATTCTAATTAAAAATACTTATAAAGTGCTTTATATGGATGATAATAATTCCATTATAGATTATGATTTTTATAATGAAGAACTTTTTAAACTAGATTTTAAAGAAAAATTGAAAAGACATATTGATTCATCTAATAAAAAGGCTCACACCTCATCATCTGTTTATCTAGAGTCATATGTTGATGTAAAAGAATTTATATCCTTAGATTATAATTTTACAATTTTTTCAGTATATAAATTGGCGTTACAACTGAAAGAAAAATGGCTGTCTATGCCTACTTTTGATGATCCAATTTTAGTATGTCAAAATTCAAATAGTGCATTTATAGCATCGTTATTATCGGGGTTATTAAGTTTAGATATCTTGATTTTAGATAAAATAGGCCCAATAAATAAATTATACAAAAGACTTGGAAGTACTATAATTGAAAATAAAAATTATATAGTAGTTTCCGATTTCGTTTGTTTAGGTACAGAAGTGAAAATTGTAAAAAATCTTATTGAATTTTCAGGAGGAAAATATTTAGGGAATGTATCACTCATTAGAGTAGAAACATTGGAATCAACTGACAAAACTTACAAGGATGCTTTAAGTGTATTTGAAATAACAAAAGCAAATAATAAAGACCTAAATTATTTTATTTCAACTAACTTGGAAAGTTTAAAAAATGAATAAAATTATTATACATATTTCTGATTTACACGTGTCATTACACGAAAATTTAAAAGGTGCCCCAGTAGAATTAAATTCGTGGCTAACAACTGATAGTAAAAACAAGGATTCTGAATTCTTTATTTCTGAGTTTGTAGGGTTTATTAATAAATATTATGAAAGTAATGAAAAGTATTTATTAATAACTGGAGACATAGCTAATAAAGCAGAAACTTCAGAATATGATTATGCATTAAAATATCTAGAAAAATTAACTACAGAATTAAAATTAAAAAAAGAAAATATTTTTTTAATTCCAGGAGATCACGATGTTAATAGAAGAATGTGTGAGGATGCTTTTAGAATTGGAAAAGAAGCTGGAGATAAGCGTGAACCGTCTGAGTATTTTGAAGAAAAATACAGGAATTTTTCAAATTTTTATAATGCCTTTTTTGATAAAAGTTTCAGTCATAATGATTCAATAATAGATTCTAAAATAATAGATTCTAAAATAATGTTGATTGGTATTAACTCTAACTTTAAAATTGATTACGAAGGAGGTGAGGGATTTATAGATACTGAAAAATTTGAAAAAGAATTAATTGAATTAACTACATTAAATTCTTCAATAGTGAAGATTGCGGTTTTTCATCATAATATAATTTCAAATTATGAAAATAAAAATGATGGTCAATGGAATTCCGATAATAGAAAGCATATCATAAGTTTGCTTGAGAAATTTGATATTAAGTGTGTTTTAAATGGTAATGAACATACACGTGGTTCCGATTACATGACACCAAATATAATTGTTAGTGATAGTGGTTCATTTACCACAAAAGACGAACAGGCAAGTTTTAAATGTTATGAAATAATAAATAATGAAGATATTATAAAATTTGTTCAAAGAATTTACACAATTCAAAAAAGAAGTGGTAATGATGATTTGAAGCCTGGGTATTGGGGTACTCAGAATCCGGAAGAAATTAAAGAATTAACTGAATTTGTTTTATGGTCGAAAACTGATGAAAAAATTATTAGTCAAGATATTTCTCTAGATTTAGAAGTTAGTGTTGCTGTTGAAAAAATTATTCCAAAAATTATAATGCAGTCTGTTATTAAAAAGAAATATAATGAAAGTAATTATGGGGATGAGTTATATAAGATAATAAAACGGGATAAATTATTTCATTCTGGTCATTTTCATTGGAGTAAAACTTCTAGAGCACATAATTGGATTGATGTTTCTAAAATATTAGAGAATAACGAACATTTACTTTTAGCAAAAAAATCAATTATTGATGTTATTGAAAAATGTGAGTTAACTGATCAGTTTGATTTTGTAATCGGTCTCGGAACTGAAGGAAACATAATTTCTACTCGAACGGTGATTAAATATAATAAACCATATTCTTTTTTGCCATATTCTTATCGTTATGATGAACATAATGAGTTTGAACAAAAATTAAACTTTTCTAATAGTGGTGAATTTAAAAATGTACTAATAATAACCGACGTTGTTAATGATGGAAGAACAATTAGGAAGCTAATTGGTAAGAGAGAAAAGGATTTTTTTAAAAATGTTGAAAAAATATATGTAATTACTCTTTTTTATACTGGCGATGAAAAGGAGGTTCATTCTAACATTTTAAATTATGATTTTATAAAAAAGTTTGATGCTGAAAATGACGAAATAATAAGGAATATTGAGTTTTATTCCGTACTAAATATTAAAGTTGAAAAATGCCCTTATGGTAGTGAATATGTAAATGAATGTTTAATTTATAGTGATGAGTTAGATTGTGTGCATCTTTTTTATGACGCTACGAAAGATTAAAAAAAGCTTTTTAACACAAACTCTTAATGTAATTGTGCAGTTAAGTAAAGGGTAACTTTCAATTCATAAAATACATAGGATACAGTTTTTGTTGACAGAAAATTTAAAATTAAGAAATAAGGATACAGCATAGAAAATGGAAAACTTAAAAGAATTAATAGAACGATTAAACTTATCGGATGAATGTACTGATTTGGATGCAAAGTAAAATTTAATTTGTATGAAGAAAGTTAACGAGAAGACTTTCGAATTAAATATTTACAAAGATTACCTGAAATGAATATTACGTTTTGCAATGTTTATATTTGTAAAATGATTTTGTTACAATAAAGTTAATTATTATAAATGAAAAAATGGATTCCTAAAGCATTAGCTTACCTAGAAAAATCATTAGGTAAAATTCCAAGTGAACTTAATGAAATAGATTGGAAAGCGACTTTATCACCTAAAAACGATAAGTTATGCAGACATATTTCCGCATTTGCGAATTTGCCTGGCGGAGGGTTTCTTGTTTTTGGGGTCGATGATAAGACAGGTGCATTGCTAGGCGTTGATAAAGCAAATGCTGATAATATTGTCGAAAGATTGGCTTCTTTATGCAGGGATGGAGTTGATCCTTTAGTGAGTATAGATCATAGTATCGAAACATTTAGAGAGCATGAGTTGCTTTTTATCCATATAAAGGAAAGTTCAGTTAAACCTGTACATATCAAGGGACAATCTATAGAAGAAAGTTTTGTGAGAAGCGGTGGCACTACCCGTAAAGCTTCTCGTCAGGATGTGGGTGCTTTGTTGCTTAACAGTAAATCGCCAACATGGGAAGAATTGCATGCTTCTAAATTATTGAATGATGTGGAAGTTATAACATTGTTAGAGTACGATAAGATTTTAGAACTTCTAAAAAAGCCGATACCATCTACTGTTGAGGAGATTGTCAAGTGGCTTGAAGATGAAAAAATGGTTGAAGATGTTGATGGTAAAGGGTATTATATAACCAATTTTGGAGCAATTGCAGCGGCTAAAGATTTAAATAAATTTGATGGTTTAAGCCGTAAAGCAGTTCGCTTGATAAAGTATGAGGGCAAAAATAAATCGGCGGGCAGTAAAGAATATCCTGGAACAAAAGGATATGCTATCGGTTTTGAAGGTCTTATTAAATATGTTAAAGATCTATTACCAGGCAGCGAAGTAATAAAGCATGCACTAAGGGAGGAAACAAGTGTATACCCTGAAATTGCCCTTAGAGAACTAATCGCCAATATTCTTATTCATCAGGATTTTACTATTCGAGGAACCGGCCCGATGATTGAAATTTTTGAAGATAGAATTGAATTTACAAATCCGGGTAAATTATTACCCTCTAAAAAGATTGACAGGTTGATTCGTACCACACCCGAATCCAGAAATGAAATTCTAGCAGCTGCTTTCCGTCGTTATAATATTTGTGAAGAAAGAGGTTCTGGTTTCGAAAAATCAGTGATTGGTATTGAATTATATGGTTTGCCACCCTTAAAGTTTGAAGAAACTGACAATTCGTTCAAAGTTACAATGTATTCGCCTCGAAAATTTGCAGATATGACAAATGCAGAACGTATTGAAGCATCTTACCAGCATAGCATTATAGAATATTATGGAAATGGCGGATTCAATAATGCGTCTCTAAGAAAGAGGTTTGGAATGCATGATAAGCAGTCTCCACAAATATCTAAATTGATAAAAGAAGCGATGGATGCAGGAAGAATTAAACTTAAAGACTCTGATAGTGAATCGAAAAAATTTACTTTATATGTTCCTTATTGGGCATAGCTGTTTATTTATTTTAATTTTCTGACTTCATTGTAAAGTATTGATAAATAAGGATTTTTTATTTATCTCGAATTCGGAAATTTTTTCTTGAAATTTGAATAAAAATTTAAATGAGATTTATCTCGGAAAATTTAGAATTGTGAATTAGCATCGGATTTCTATTTAAATCCAGATTCCGTTTTATTTAACTCACATCTCTAAAAAAGATATAAAGTCAATGTTTTCAAGGGGTCTTTATTTAACTCGAATTCGGAAATAGCTTTTTTCTTGAAATTTGGAATAGAAATTTAAATGAGATTTATCTACGAAAATTTAGAATTGTGGATTAGCATCGGATTTCTATTTAAATCCAGATTCCGTTTTATTTAACTCGCATCTCTAAAAAAAAATATAAAGTCAATGTTTTCAAGGGGTCTTTATTTAACTCGAATTCGGAAATCGCTTTTTCTTGAAATCTGGACTAAAAATTTATATGACATTTATCTACGAAAATTTAGAATTGTGGATTAGCATCGGATTTCTATTTAAATTCAAATTCCGTTTTAACTCGAATTCGGAAATGGCTTTTTTCTTGAAATTTGGACTAAAAATTATATGAGATTTATACTAGGAAATTTGAAATTTAGAATTCGTATAATATAACTTCAAAATTGTTGCTATCGTAAGTTTTCAAGTAATCAGAAATTCTTAGTGCACTACCTCACGAGCTTAGTACACTACCTCTTTGCTTAGTACACTACCTCTTGAACTAAAACAGCTGATAGAATCATTAGGAAAAAGAACGAACGATAAGGAAAAAATAACAGATGTTATTTTGCAGTTATGTGCACATAAACCCATGAAAAGTAAAACAATAGCACAGGTTTTAGGGAAAACAGAAAAGTATATTTTGCGAGAATTTTTGAAGCCCTTAATGGATGAGAAAAAATTAAACCATACCATTCCAGATATGATTAATCATCCCAATCAGGCTTATGAAACAATTGCCAAAATAGATGAAAAAGGAAAATAAGATTGCTTAGTGCACCAGTTAAAATTATTTACTGCACTACATCTTGCTTATTAAAAAATATTTAGAAACGATTTATGGAAATTCCGGAAACTTTTAAATTCGTATTCGGCACAGTATTAATTACTGCAATAGGAACGATCTTTGCTATTACAGGGAATTTCGTTAATATTAAAGACAGATTTGTAAAATGGACAGAATTAAGAAAAAAAAGTCTATGCAACAAGCTAGAAAACCAACTCCTGAGCATTGATGAATTCTGCGAATACACCAGTCTAAAATATGAACAAGGAGAGCCTCATATTATAGGGTAAATTGTTAAAAAAAGTCTTGTTCTTGATGTCGTTTTGTGTTTGTTAATTTGAAAAAATCCATATAATTTGATTAAATTTGAGCTGTCAATACAAGTCGTCAAATTGAGTCAAAAAAAAGGGTGCATAATTCGGTGCACTCATTTGATAAGGCATGAAAGCCCAATAAATACAGTGCTTTCGAAAGAGAATAGAATCCATTTCTCTCTGCAAAAAAAATCCCAATGGGTAACAAAACCCCGAAAGTCGTAAGATTTTCGGGGTTTTTCATTTAAGACACTTTCAAATAGTACATTCTTTGGATAAATCTCAAAATTAATTTAGGTACAGAAACAAAAGTCTAGATCCCAACAAAGGAGCTTAGTAGTGCAAAATACACATATATTGACCAATTGCAATCAAAATTCGCCCAAAGCAATAGTCTTTTACTTTCTTTTATTTTTTTTTCTTTTCTTTTCTTTTGTTTTTCTTTTCTTTTGTTTTACATTTGTTTTATGTTCACTTTTAATTTGTTTATATTTGTTATTCATATAATAAAACAGATAACATGTTAGCAAATCAACGAAGGGAAAAAATACTAGATCTTTTAAAGGAAGATGGTTTTGCCAAAGTGAACAATTTGGCCCGTTTATTCAAGGTAACGGAGGTCACCATACGTCAGGATCTCGAAAAATTAGAAAGTGAAGGGTTGATTCTTAAGGAGCATGGTGGGGCGAGTATAAAAAATGTTGAAGATCAAGTACGAAGTTTTTCCTTGCAACGTCAAGAAAATCTGGAACAAAAATCGGCTATTGCACAGAAATGTCTTGAATTTATAGAAAACGGAGATACTATTATCTTGGATTCAGGCTCAACAACAACAGAAATTGCAAAAAGATTAAAAGGTCTTAAACAATTGACAGTCATAACCAATGCGTTGAACATAGCTTTATTATTGGGAGCAGATCCGGATATCGAAGTCATTATGACCGGAGGCGAATTCAAACCACCAACATTGTCACTGACGGGGCAAAAAGCTGCAGACTTTTTTAAAGGATTAAATGTTCAAAAATTATTTTTGGCAACAGCAGGAATTTCATTAAAAGCAGGGCTTACCTATCCAAGTATTAGTGACCTTGTTGTAAAAAAAGCAATGATTGAAGCCGCAGAAGTAACGTATCTGGTAGCCGACAGTTCAAAAATGGGCAAAAGCGCATTAGCCAGTTTGGGGGCTTTATCGTTAATTGATTACATCATCACTGATGATAATATCGAAGAAAAACACAAACAAGTATTTCGAGATAACGAAATTGAAGTAATAGTAGCATAAAAAAACAAAAATTAATTAGTAATAATGACAACATCAACAATAGGAGTAATAATTGGAAATAGAGATTTTTTTCCAGACAGTTTAGTAGAAAAGGCGAGATTTGAAATTATCGAAGTTTTTGCAAAATTAAATATCAAGCCCATCTTACTGGATAGTACCGAAACAAAACTGGGTGGCGTGGAAACCTATAAAGAAGCCCAAAAATGTGCTGAATTATTTAAAAAACACCAAGATGAAATTATGGGAGTACTTGTTTTACTTCCTAATTTTGGGGATGAAAAAGGTGTGGCCGATACTTTAAAATTGGCTAATCTAAATGTGCCTGTTTTAATACAAGCCTACCCTGATGAATTAACAAAGATGAACGTAGTTAACAGACGTGATTCTTGGTGCGGAAAAATTTCTGTTTGCAATAATTTATACCAATACGGCATAAAATATTCCTTGACAAGCCAGCACGTAATGAGTCCGTCCGATCCTGTTTTCCAAAAAGACTTATTAGATTTTATTGCCGTTTGCAGAGTGGTAAAAGGAATGCGTAATGTACGTATCGGGGCTATCGGGGCAAGACCTGGAGCGTTTAATACAGTTCGTTATTCGGAGAAGATATTACAGAGAAACGGTATTACGGTAACTACGGCAGACTTATCTGAAATTTTAGGAAAAGCAAATAAATTAACGATAGAGGATGAGTCGGTTAAAAAACATCTGGAATCTATAAATGCTTATGTTCCTAATAGCAAAGCCCCGAATGAAGCGATGATCCAAATTGCTAAATTGGATGTAGTGCTTAAGGATTTCATGGAAGAACATGCTTTAGATGCCACTGCTATTCAATGCTGGACTTCACTACAGCAAAATTATGGCTGTAATGTCTGTACAAGCATGAGTATCATGAGCGAGAACATGCTTCCAAGTGCCTGCGAAGTGGATGTAACGGGAACTTTGAGTATGTACGCCATGCAACTCGCTTCGGGTTCTCCAAGCGCATTGGTGGACTGGAATAACAACTATGCCGATGATCCTGAAAAATGTGTTTTATTTCACTGTGGAAACTGGGCTAAATCCTTCCTTCCGGACATTCAATTAAGCAATGCTCCTATTTTGGGAACTACCGTGGGAGTCGAAAATACTTATGGCGCCCTTGACGGAAGAACACCGGCAATGCCGCTAACTTACGGAAGAATTAGTACTGATGACCCAAAAGGAATTATTAAGGTATATATTGGCGAAGGTGAACTTACTGATGATCCATTAAATACTTTTGGAAATAGAGCTGTTGCTCAAATACCAGATCTGCAAGGGCTAATGCAATACGTTTGTAAAAACGGATTTGAACATCATGTGGTAATGAACGCCTCAAAAACAGCAGCAATCCTGGAAGAAGCCTTAGGGAATTACATGGGTTGGGAAGTTTACAGACACTAAACTAAATTAATCACACAGGTTGCGAAGTTTACAAACACTAAATGAATTAAGATGCACATTGCAGAATTAAAACGGAAATCAATCGAGAGTAGAAAAAAAATACTCAAATATATTTACAATGCCAAAGCAGGCCATACAGGAGGAAGTCTGTCTATTTTAGATATCCTGAATGTTTTGTACAATAATGTCATGAACGTTTCTCCGGAGAATTTCAATTCTAAAACCAGAGATGTGTTTGTTCAAAGTAAAGGACATTGTGTTGAAGCCTTGTACGTAGTTTTGGCTGATAAAGGTTTTTTCCCTGAAGAAGATTTATTATCACTTTGCAAATACAATTCCCCATACATAGGACATCCAACCAAATCTATACCTGGTATTGAACAAAATACGGGAGGATTGGGACATGGTTTGCCTATTTGTGCAGGAGCTGCCTTGGCGGCAAAAAAAGATAATTCAGGAGTAAAAGTGTTTACCATTTTGGGTGATGGTGAAATGGCAGAAGGTTCAAACTGGGAAGCCATGATGTTTGCCGCTCACTATAAATTAGATAATCTCTGTGCTATTTTAGATTATAATAAACTTCAAATCACAGCTCCAAACGCCGACGTTATGGGCTTGGAGCCAATAGATAAAAAACTGGAAGCCTTTGGCTGGGCAGTAACTCATGTTGATGGACATAATTTAGAAGAACTTTCCCAAACGCTTAACAATTTACCATTGGAAAACGGAAAACCAAGTTTTGTCATAGCCCATACAACCAAAGGAAAAGGAATTAGTTATATGGAAAATGTATTGAAATGGCACCATGGTGTTCCTTCAAAAGAACAATACGATTTGGCTATAGAAGAATTAGACAAGCAATTACAAGAACTTGAAACTGTCATAAAATAATGGAAGATATAAAAACAATTGACGCCGCTAATCTCGAAGTTTTTTCTGAAGTTCTTCAATCATTGGCAGCAACAGACAGGGATATTATGGTTGTTACCAGTGATTCTCGTGGGTCAGGAAAGTTGGTGCCATTTGGTCAAAAATATCCTGAACAAATTGTTGAAGTTGGTATTGCCGAACAAAATCTGGTAGGCGTTGCCACAGGATTGGCAAGTATGGGCAAAAAAGCATTTGCTGTTTCACCTGCCTGTTTTCTTACGGCACGTGCATTGGAACAAATTAAAAATGATGTAGCTTACTCGGATAATGCTGTAAAATTGATTGGTATCAGCGCCGGTGTTAGTTATGGTGCTTTAGGAACGACACATCACAGTTTACATGATTATGCGGTGTTGAGAGCCATTAACAACATTACCATTGTGGCACCTGCTGACAATTATGAAACTGCAGAAGCGATCAAACAAGCTGCGGAACTGAAAAGCCCAATATACCTACGCTTTGGCAAAAAAGCCATGCCTGCAAACCTGAATTCAAATGCGACAGATTTTAAAATTGGAAAAGGACGCATCATTCAGGAAGGAAACGATTTAACCTTTATTGCTACTGGCGAAGCGGTACTTCCTTGCGTGGAAGCGGCTAAACTTTTGGAGAAAGAACATAACATTAGCTGTAAAATAATCAGTCTGCACACCATTAAACCTTTGGATACCGAATTATTATTGGCTGCAGCCGAAAATAAAAAACCGATTATTACTGTTGAAGAACATTCTGTAAACGGAGGGTTAGGCGAAGCTGTAGCTTCTTTATTATTTCAAAACGGATGTTCCAATAAATTCAAAATTATAGGATTGCCTGATGATCACACGGTATCCGGTTCGCAAACCGAAATTTTTAATCATTACGGCATATCAGCTGATGGACTAAAAAACACTGCTTTAAACCTGTTAAATCTATGAAAATAAAACACCTTTCCCTAGTGCTGGTAGTGCTGGTTTTGGTTTTAGGCTGCTCTTCAAAAGAAAAAGCGGAGAAACCTAAAATTGCTGTAGTGGTTTCCACATTAAATAATCCGTGGTTTGTAATGCTAGCGGAATCAGCAGCTGAAAATGCCCGAAAATTGGGATACGAAGCCAAGATATTTGATTCACAGAATAATCCCGCTATCGAATCGGACAATTTTGAAAACCTTATTTCCTCGGGTTATGATGCCATTCTTTTAAACCCGACAGATTCTGACGGTTCTATCTCCAGTATCCTAAAGGCTAAAACGGCAGGAATTCCTGTTTTTTGCATGGACAGGGAAGTAAATGCCGATGATGCAGCCACAAGTCAGATTCTTTCCGACAACTATTCGGGCTGTGTTGCTATCGGAATTGAATTTGTAAAAGAATTGAAAGAAAAAGGAAAGTATGTAGAAATCTTAGGGCTTGTAGGGGATAACAATACTTGGGCAAGATCAGGAGGATTCCATTCGGTTGTGGATAACTTCCCAAATCTAAAGATGGTGGCACAACAAAGCGGTAATTTCGACCGAACAAAAGCCATGGAAGTTTTGGAAACGATCATGCAGGCAAATCCTGATATCGATGCTGTTTTTTGTGGTAATGATGCCATGGCAATGGGGGCTTTTCAAGCCTTGCAAGCGGCAGGAAAGGAATATAAGGTCAAAATTTTTGGATTTGATGGCGCCGGAGATGTAGTTGAAAAAATCAGGGAAAAGAAAATTGTAGCTACCGGCATGCAGTTTCCTAAAGTGATGGCTCAAACAGCAGCACAATATGCTGATGAATATTTTAAAGGAAGAAGAGAATTTCCCCAAAGAGTTCCGGTAGAAGTGGAACTGATCAATGCAGCAAACATAAAAGACTATTAAGATGAAAAAAAAGTATATTTATATTTTAGCCTTCCTTATAATAGCCATTTTAGGGTACAATTCTGTTTATTTTAAAAAACTGAGCGATGTCAAAAAAGCGCAAAAGGAATCTTTTGACTTTGAGGCTTTTGCCGATTCTATCTATTTTAAAGGTATTTTGAAAAGCAAAAAGACGATTGTCTTAACCAATCTGATTACTTCGATAAAAGCAGATCAGGAAGCTGCCTTTAAAAATTATGGAAATAGATTAGGCATAGGAAATTCAGCTTATTTCATGATTAAAAGCACTGGAAAAATCATCGATATCAAGGATGGCATTTATACCATTGCCGACGAAAAAAATGGTGTTGTTTTCATTGATACCAAATACATTTTCGGAAATGATTTAAGAGATGCTTCGGGTCTGGTGAAACTAACCGATTTTAAAACCAATGCCCAATTTAACAAAGTATCCGAAAGTTTAAATAAGATTGTTCGAAATGAAATTCCAAAGGAAACTAAAAATGTAAAAATTGGTGACAGCATTTCATTTTCAGGAGCAATCAAATTAAACAAGAAACAGACTCTGTTTACTGACCTTTTAATTATTCCGTCACAAATTAAACTTCAGTAAATTGTTAGAAGCAATAAACATATCCAAAGAATTCCCAGGGGTAAAAGCGCTCAATCAGGTAAATTTTAAATTTTATCCCGGAAAAGTCAATGCCATATTGGGAGAAAATGGGGCAGGAAAATCTACCTTGTTAAAAATCCTGACAGGCGTTTACACCCAGTACGATGGTGAAATCCATTTGAATGGAGAAAGAGTTTCATTTTCGAATATAAAAGAGGCACAAAATGCAGGCATTGCCATTATACATCAGGAATTAAACTTAATTCCGGAGCTTAGTGTAACCGAAAATTTATTCTTGGGAAGAGAAATTAAAACTTCACTCGGACTTTTGGATTCCTCAAAAATGGAAACGGAAGCCAAACGTCTTTTTGAAAAAATTCAATTAAACGTAAATCCGAAAACCTTAGTACAACATCTAAAAGTTGGTGAACAACAATTAATTGAAATTGCTAAAGCATTGCTATGTAATGCCGATGTTATTTTGATGGATGAACCTACTTCTGCATTAAGTGACAAAGAAATAGACAACTTGCACCGCATTATTTATGAGTTAAAAAAAGAAGATAAAACCATTGTCTACATTTCTCATAAAATGGATGAATTATTCAAGATTGCCGAAAACTATACTGTTCTACGAGACGGAAACAGCATAGATGAAGGAGAAATGAAAAATACCACCGAACAGGAATTAATCCGGAAAATGGTAGGTCGTGATGTTTTGATTGAGAAAAAAAACACTCAGAAACAATTTCAAAATACCATTTTAAAAGTAGATAACCTTAATCTCATCAATCCAAGCGATAAAAAAAGAAAACTGCTTCATGATATTTCTTTCGAATTGAAAAAAGGCGAAATTCTGGGAATATTCGGTTTGATGGGTGCAGGAAGAACCGAACTTTTGGAAACATTATTTGGTATGCATCCAACGAATAGCAGCTATGATTTAGAAATTGATCAAAAAAACACTTTTCACAAAAAACCAAAAGATGCCATTGAAAACGGATTGGCTTTTGTAACCGAAGATCGCAAAACAGAAGGATTGGTATTGGGAATGGATATTTCATCGAATATCAGTTTGACAAATCTACCCACTTTCGGGCTTTTGAAACCATCAAAAGATAGAAGCGCTTCAAAGGAATATATTGAAAAGTTATGCATCAAAACACCATCGGAAATGCAGTTATGCCAAAATTTAAGTGGTGGAAATCAACAAAAAGTAGTTCTGGCAAAATGGCTCGCAACCAATCCTCAAATTTTAATGATGGATGAGCCAACGCGCGGAATTGATATTAATGCCAAAAATGAAATTTACAATCTAATAAAAGAACTCGCTGCTGACCACATGAGTATCATATTAGTTTCTTCTGAAATTCCCGAAATACTAGCCCTTTCGGATCGAATTTTAGTAATGGCTGAAGGAAAAATCAAGGCTTCCTATCTAGCAGCTGAAGCGAATGAAGATAAATTATTAAAATCGGCTTTACCAGAATAATCTCAACTATAACTATGACTAACTTGTTAAACCACCCACTTGTCAAAAAGTCGCAATCTTTAATTGCGCTGTTTCTTTTATGTTTATTTATCAGCTTATTGTCTGACAAATTCATGACTAGCGCCAATCTTTGGAATGTATTGAGACAAATCTCCGTTAATGTTTGTATTTCTGTCGGAATGACTCTAGTGGTCCTGATGGCGGGAATTGATCTCTCGGTAGGTTCTGTATTAGGTTTCACCGCAGCAGTTTGTGCCGGTTTATTAAAAAATGGGCTCGCATTGGAGTCTATGGACTTATTTGTAGGATTTACTGTTTTAGGTGCTATTTTAGTTTCAGTACTTATTGGCCTCATCTTGGGTCTTTTCAACGGCTGGGTAATTACGAAGTTCTCCATTCCTCCTTTTGTGGCAACATTGGCGATGCTAACCATTGCCCGTGGATTAACGATGCTTTACACGGAAGGTATTCCAATTTCCAATTTAGGTACCGAATTCGAATTCATTGGCTCTGGATGGATCTTGGGAATTCCGGTACCGGTGTGGATTTCCATATTCATGGTTCTCATCGTTGTTTTCTTAACGAAAAAAACAACCTTCGGGAGATACATTTATGCTATTGGTGGCAATGAAAAAGCAGCATTTTTATCTGGAATCAACATCAATAAAATTAAACTGGCAGTTTATGGAATTGCAGGAATGATGGCTGCCGTAGGTGGTGTTTTGGTTACTTCGAGACTAAATTCAGCACAACCAAATGCCGGTACAAGTTACGAACTGGATTCAATTGCAGCGGTAGTTATTGGTGGGACATCGCTTTCGGGCGGTATTGGTACTGTCGCGGGAACCGTAATTGGAGCAGTAATTATTGGTGTATTGAATAATGGATTGGTTTTATTGGATGTTTCTCCTTTTTGGCAACAGGTAGTGAAAGGATTCGTTATTTTATTGGCGGTAATCATTGATAAAATGAATCAAAAGAACAAATAAAAATAAATAGTGATTCTTTTTCGGTACGTCACATTCAACTATTTCAATAAATGAAAAAATACATTCTAGCCATTGATCAAGGCACAAGCAGTACTAAAACCATACTTTTTGACGAATTGGGACAGGCTGTTGCCAAAGGCAGCGTGGATCTAAAAACAAATTATTTTGACAATGGTTTTGTAGAACAAAATCCGGAAGATATTTATCAAAATGTTCTCGATTCTGTTCGTCTTTGTCTGAACAATTTTACCAATCAGGGGCTTCAGCTCACGGATATTGTTTCCTGCGGAATAAGTAATCAAAGAGAAACATTCGTACTTTGGGATAAAAACGGAAAAACATTGGCTCCGGCTGTAGTCTGGGCCTGCAAACGTTCCATTGACATTTGTACTGATTTAATTGAAAAAGGGCAAAATGAGTTTATCAAACAAAAAACAGGTTTATTATTAGACCCTTATTTTTCGGGGACCAAATTACTTTGGCTGCTAGAAAATGATGCCGAATTAAAAAAGAAGGTTGAAAACGGAGAAGTGTATTTTGGAACAATAGATTGCTGGCTTTTGTATAAATTGACTAATGGAACCCATTTCAAAACCGATTATACGAATGCATCCAGAACCTTGCTTTTCAATATTCAGACCCTAAAATGGGATACTGAAATTCTAGAAAAATGGGGATTGAGTAACTTAAACCTGCCTCAGGTGTGCCCTTCATCACATGATTTTGGAATGTTTGATTTGAAACAGATTCTGAACGATACCGCCACTATTTCAATTCCAATTACAGCCTTGATTGGCGACTCTCATGCGGCCACTTTTGGAGAAGGCTGTTTTGAAAAAGGTACTGCCAAAGTCACTCTGGGAACAGGAAGTTCCATTATGATGAATATTGGAAGCGAAGCTGTTACATCAAATTCAGGAATGCTTACCACCATTTGCTGGAGTACAGAAGATCGGGTGGATTATGCACTCGAAGGCGCTATAGTTTCCTGTGGCTCCACCATAGAATGGTTGAAAAACGAATTGCAACTATTCTCCAACGTGACTGAAACAGCTGTAATGGCTACATCTATTGCAGACAACGCCGGCGTTTATCTTATTCCTGCTTTTAGTGGATTAGGTGCGCCACATTGGCAAATGAGCAGAAAAGCATCCATCGAAGGAATGACTTTCGGTACAACTAAAAATCATATTGTCAGAGCGGCTTTGGAAAGCATTCCTTACCAAATAAACGATGTCGTTGAAGCAATGGCAAAAGACATGAATGCCCCGTTAAAATCAATTTCAGTTAACGGCGGCATGACTCAAAACCAATTTGTCGTTCATTATTTAGCCGATTTATTAGGGATTCCGCTGAACAAGCAGCGAAACCCTGATGTTTCTGCTTTAGGTGCCGCTTATTTATCTGGGCTAAAAAGTAATGTTTATAGCAGTATTGAACAACTTTCGAATCTTGTTAAAAATCAAACCGAACAGGTTTTGGCTGATCTATCGAATGAATTGCCGGCAAATGGGTATCTGGGCTGGAAAGAAAAAATAAAACAGTTTTAAATTGAATTAAAATTGTGTTAGAATTAGTAACAATTAGTGATAATTAGTGTTTTAAACTTTTTTTTAAAACTGGATTCCTGATGCTAAATTACAGGGCAGTATAGTTTATGACAAAATCTTATATTTGTAAAATAAATTGGCGAGTAATGGATTTTTGTAAATTTTAATGCCATAGCCCTTAATTTAAATTTCAAACTAATGATGCGATTAATTCTTGGTTGTTTTCTTTTCTTGTCAATTTTTAAGGGATTTTCTCAAGAGAACAAATTCTCAATTGATTCCTTGCATGTCAAGATTGATAGTCTTTACAGGGAGGATCAGTTTTATGCTCAGTTAAATTACAATTCGATTGTCAAAAAACCGGATGGTCTTACTCAAGATAAAATTTCATTTGGTTTTGGAGCTGGATTTCTTAGGGACTTCCCATTGAATAAAAAGAGAACTTTCGCTATTGCTCCCGGAATTGGTTTTACATTTAATAATTATCTTCAAAATATGTCTATCGCGGGGACTAGCAATAACCCAATTTATGGTATAATACCATCGAATACTTATTATAACAAAAATAGATTTGAACAATTTCGGGTAGAAGTGCCAATAGAGCTAAGATGGCGTAATTCCACTCCTGAGTCTTTTAGTTTTTTTAGAATATACAGTGGTTTTAAAGTCAGTTATTTATTGTATGACAAATCTGTTTATGATAATGGTGATGAGAGGATTGTCATAAAGGGCAATAAAGATTTTGAAGATTTGCTTTATGGTGTTTATCTTTCAATGGGATATAGTGCCTTTAATCTACAGGTGTATTATGGTTTGAACTCCCTATTTAAATCAACTGCTCAATTCAATTCGGCACCTGTTGGCATGAATGTTTTGAGTCTCGGTGTTATTTTCTATATTTTATAACCACAAAAAAAGAAAAACTATTTGAGGAATACTGCCTACGAGTACTCCAACAATTACCTCGTTTGGAACATGTGCCTGCATAACCAAACGCGAAGAAGCGACAAAGCCATTCATCAGTAATAAAAAAGGAACAAGATAGACACTTCCCATTTGTAAATGAATATTTAGTCCAAAAACAAAGACGGTCAAAGCAGAAATAGCAAGCATATGCAAGCTGGTTTTGAATTTGATGTAGAGCAATCCAAGTGCTACCAAGGTACTAAATAAAGCGCCTAGGAAGAAAAAATGCAATTCTGGGTAATATTCCAGCGGAATGCTTTTTCGAAGTAATATAATAATTAGAAAACTCTGAAAGACAAGCGGTATTTTTCGTTGTTCCAAATCGGCAATCATTATGGAATTTACTTTGCCAGTATAGCGAAGCAAGTAGTATAATGCCATTGGAATCATAATGGTTACGATTGAAATTTGCCAAAAAAATGGAAAAACTTGCTTGATGTCAAAATCGGCGTTGTGAAATAAAAAATAGAAAACACAGGCTTGTATTGGAGTAAAAAGCGGATGAAAGATATAGGAAAATATGGGAAGTATCTTTTTCAATTTTAAAAACGGATTTCAAGAAGTTAGTTTTCGGAGAAGTGTAATTACAGTTTTTTCCTCATTCGGGCAACTGGAATTTCTAGCTGTTCACGATATTTGGCTATTGTTCTTCTTGCAATCGGATATCCTTTTTCCTTGAGTATTTCTGCCAAAAGATCATCTGGCAGCGGATTCTTTTTGTCTTCGTCTTCGATAGTATTTTGTAAAATCTTTTTGATTTCGAGTGTTGAGACATCTTCCCCCTGATCATTTTTCATGGCTTCGGAGAAGAATTCTTTTATCAGTTTTGTACCATAGGGAGTTTCGACATATTTACTGTTCGCAACCCTGGAAACGGTTGAGATATCCAGTCCGATCATATCGGCAATATCTTTTAGGATCATTGGTTTCAAACGAGTTTCATCGCCATCCAATAAATAATCTTTTTGATAGTGCATTATGGCATTCATCGTTACAAACAAAGTATCCTGACGTTGTTTTATAGCGTCAATAAACCATTTTGCCGAGTCTAGTTTTTGTTTGATAAACTGTACGGCATCTTTTTGGGAACTTGATTTGTCCTTCGACTCCTTATATGTCTGCATCATTTCCTGATAATCTTTGGAAATATGCAGGGAAGGGGCATTTCGTCCGTTTAATGTAAGTTCCAGTTCGCCTTCAACGATTCGGATAGCAAAATCCGGTACTATGTTTTCAGTGATTTTAGTATTACCGGAAAAAGACCCTCCCGGTTTTGGATTGAGTCTTTCAATTTCGTGGATCGCATTTCTAAGCTGTTCGTTAGAAATGTTTAGTTTTTGAACCAATTTATCATAATGCTTTCTTACAAAAGCATCAAAATGCTGATCGATTATGGCAGTTGCCAGATCAACAGATTCTGTTGGTGTTTTATGTTTGAGCTGCAACAGTAAACATTCCTGCAGATCGCGTGCTCCAACGCCTGTGGGTTCCAGTTCGTGGATGATATTCAGAATCGTTTCCACTTGCTTTTCTGAAGTGTAAATTCCTTGGGTAAATGCCATATCGTCTACTAGATCAGGAATGCTTCTTCGAATATATCCCGTGTCGTCAATACTTCCTACTAAAAATTCGGCAATTTCACGCTCTTCATCGTTAAGTATAAAAGTATTTAACTGATTAATGAGGTCTTGATGAAAACTTACCGCTGCCGCAAATGGCGTTTCTTTGGTTTCATCGTCATCGCTGTAATTATTGGCCTGTGTTTTATAATCGGGAGTGTCGTCGCTGTTTAAATATTCGTCAATGTTAATGTCTTCCGAATCTATTCTGTCCGCTTCTGAATCTTCATAATCATCGTATTCTTCCGTATCGAACTCGTCTTTTTCATAATCGTCCTCCTTACCGGATTCCAATGCTGGATTTTCGTTCATTTCCTCCAGCAAACGCTGTTCAAATGCTTGCGTAGGCAACTGAATTAACTTCATCAGCTGAATTTGCTGCGGAGATAATTTCTGTGATATTTTTAAATTTAAAAATTGCTTTAGCATATTGAGGGTTTGAAGGCTTAAAAGTTAAGTGTTTAATTGTTTAACGGTTAAAAGTTTAAGATTGTTTAAACCTTAGCAAATTTAAATAACTTTAAACAATTTTAAACTATTCAAAGAACAATAAACTTTTTAGAATTCAGCATTCTGTGGTGTTCTTGGGAATGCAATTACGTCACGAATGTTTGTCATTCCGGTTACAAACAGCACCAGTCTTTCAAATCCAAGCCCAAAACCGGAGTGAACTGCTGATCCGAATCTGCGGGTATCCAAGTACCACCATAATTCTTCTTCGTCAATTCCTAAGGCTTTCATTTTTTCGACCAAAACATCAAAACGTTCTTCTCTTTGTGAACCGCCCACAATTTCTCCAATTCCAGGGAAAAGGATATCCATGGCGCGGACTGTTTTTCCGTCTTCGTTCAAACGCATGTAGAAAGCTTTGATATTGGCAGGATAATCAAACAAAATTACCGGCGATTTAAAGTGTTTTTCTACCAGATAGCGCTCATGTTCCGATTGTAAATCAGCGCCCCATTCGTTAATGATATATTGAAATTTTTTCTTTTTGTTTGGAGTAGAATCTCTAAGAATGTCAATTGCTTCCGTATAAGAAACGCGTTTGAAATTGTTTTCTAAAACGAAATTCAATTTTTCCAGCAATGCCATTTCGCTTCTTTCGGCCTGTGGTTTTGATTTTTCTTCTTCCAATAAACGGCTTTCCAAGAATTTCAAATCATCTGGACATTTTTCGATAACATATTTGATAACATATCGGATAAAATCTTCGGCAAGATCCATATTGTCATTCAAATCATTGAAAGCCACTTCGGGCTCGATCATCCAAAACTCGGCCAAGTGGCGAGAAGTATTTGAATTCTCTGCTCTAAATGTTGGTCCAAAAGTATAAATCTGCCCCAAAGCCATCGCAAAAGTTTCTCCTTCTAATTGTCCCGAAACTGTTAAGTTGGTATGTTTTCCGAAGAAATCTTTCTTGTAATCAATATTTCCTTCTTCATTTTTTGGCAGATTGTCTAATGGTAACGAAGTTACTTGGAACATTTCACCTGCACCTTCTGCATCTGCACCCGTGATGATTGGCGTGTTCACATACACAAACCCTTTTTGCTGAAAATAGCTGTGTACCGCATACGACAAAACCGAACGCACACGCATAATCGCTCCAAAGGCATTCGTACGCACGCGTAAGTGCGCATTCTCGCGAAGGAATTCTAATGAATGTTTCTTTGGCTGCATCGGGAATTTCTCCGCATCGGAATCCCCAAGGATTTCTATTTTTTTAACCTGAATTTCATATTTCTGTCCGGCACCTTTGCTTTCAACCAAAGTTCCTGTTACCGAAACCGCTGCGCCAGTAGTAATTCTTTTTAAAATTTCATCTGGAGTAGTTGAAAAATCGACAACACATTGTATATTATTAATCGTTGAACCGTCATTCAAGGCAATAAACTGATTATTCCTAAAAGTTCTAACCCAGCCTTTAGCATTAATTTCCTGTAAAGTCGTTGTGCTGTTTAATAAGTCTTTAACTTTTGTGTGTCTCATTTTAATTTTAGATTTTTAATTTCTGAATTTTAATCAAAGAAATTATTGTTATAATTCTATTGCAAATATAGTCGATTTGTTTTAATTCTGATGTTGCAGAGCAGCGTATTCAAAAGTTGGCAGTGTCTTTTTTTGGAGCAATTTCCCGCTATCCGCTGTATCTTTTACTTTTTAAAGGAAAAAGTAAAAGGATGCCGCTACTATCGCGGCTAGGCTGTAGCGGAATTAACGTTACTAAGGAAAATATGAATTAAGCAGATTTTCTAAAGATACCTATGCTCAGATTTATTATATAAATTGGCAGGGCAATCATGCACAAAATGGTACAAATTATCAATGTGATATTGATGGTTTGATAATGATCAAATAATGGGAAATTGTTTGTTACAAATCGAGTGTAATAAATCACAATCCAGTAGGCTAGAAAACTGCCGATTAAAAATACAGAATGCAGTAAGGTCAATATTTTTAGAAGTCTTTTTTTGAATACCTCCTGTACCAGCCAATAGCCAAATCCATAAATGAAATATACTATGGTTAAAATTATTGCACCATAAAAATGCGGAATCACAAAATAAGTATCATGAACATTTATGTCAAAAGTGCCTTCCATATCAGATAGACCAATTGCCAAAATTATTAGTGAAACAATCCAAAAGCAATAATGAATCTTGATTTTTTTTGCAATCATTAATTGTCTAGTTTAGTGAAGTAATTACCAATTTATTCTGTTTTTACACCATTTTTATAATTCCATTTTACTTGACCATCGCTTTTATAAAGGATACCGTTTGCTTCGTTGTCATCATTCCATTCTCCAACAAATTTTTCATGGTTTGCATATACAAGTGTTCCTTTGCCATTTTTGTTGTTATTTTTAAATTCACCAACATATTCATCTCCATTTTGCCAAGTATAGGTACCTTGTCCAGTTCGACTGCTTTCTTTCCATTCGCCAATATATCTGTCCTTATTACTGTATAACATAGTTCCTTGACCGCTCATTCTGCCTTCCTTCCAATCACCACTATAATTGTCTCCATTTAACCAAAAGTAGGTGCCTTTTCCAGATGTGTAGCCTTCTTTATAATCACCAATATACTTATCGCCATTTGCCGAAATGAAGGTTCCTTTACCGTTCATTTTATCTTCTATCCAATCGCCGGTATATTTACCTCCTGTAGGCCAAATATAGGAGCCTTTTCCTGTTTTTTTACCTTCTTTCCAATCTCCAATATATTTACCAACATTAACTGAAATGAATTTTCCTTGGTTGTTTGATTTTCCGCTTTTAAATTCGCCAATATAAATATCTCCATTTTGGTATATTCTAGTTCCGTGTCCAGTAAAATTGTTGTCTTTCAATTGGAATTTCCCGACATGTCTAGGGTCTTTAGCATAAGTTATGAATCCAAGTTGTTTCGCTTTATCTTCTGTCCATTCAAAAGCATATTTGTCACCATTCGGGGTGTAAAAAGTGCCTTGCCCATTAAATTTATGATCTTTCCATTCTCCAACATATTTTGAGCTATCTCTAAAAGTCATAGTTCCTTTGCCATTAAATCTTTGGTCTTTCCATTCACCAACATATTTAGTTCCACTGGTGTAAATTATTGAACCTTGTCCGCAAAACCTACCGTCTTTCCATTCTCCGATATATTTATATCCTGTTTTAACGTTATAGGATCCATAACCCTCTAAACGATTGTCTTTCCAGTTGCCTTCTGCTATATTACCGTTAAAATTTGCTCTGCCTTTTCCGTTTGCTTTTTCACCTGTGAATACACCTGTAGTTTCGCCTTTATAGTAGCCACAATTTTCTGGGAAAGGACAAATTTTAATCGAGTCATTTTCAGTGGTAAGATCCGGTTTTTTTTGATTTGTTGTGTTTTGAGAATAGCAATTAACACTAATGATTAAAAATAGAAGCGCTATGTTTCTTTTCATTTTTTTGTAAGTTTATATGTGTAAATATATAAATTAGTTAAACAACAAATCCAGCTGTTAAGCTGAATTTAATTGAAACTTGAAAATAGTAGTGTTCAAATTTATTCAGTTTTAACTCTGTCTTTGTACGTGTATTTAATATTTACCGTACTGCTATAAAGTACACCATTTACTTCTTCTCCATTATTCCATTCTCCAACAAATTTTTCTTTGTTTGCGTAAAAAAAGGCATCATTGCCATGTTGATTGTTTTTTAAAAATGTACCAATATATTTTTCTTTATTACTATATGACATACTTCCTTGACCACTCATTCTGCCTTTTTTCCAATCGTTAACTTAATTTTCTTCTTTGATTGTATTAAAATAAGACCCTATGCCATTAAATTTTCCTTCTTTCCAATCGCCAACATTTTTTATTCCTTTAATGGTATTTGTATAAGTTCCTTTGCCGTCACGCTTGTCATTTTTCCATTGGCCAATATATTCCGATCCATCTCTATAAATTTTAATTCCTTGACCACTTGTGTTTCCGTCTTTAATTTCTCCTGTATAAACGTCTCCATATAAATTTACTATAGTTCCGTTACCGGTAAACTTGTTGTCTTTTAGAATAAATTTTTCTGAATTTTTAGGGTTCTTTATATAAATTATGTACCCTTTCTCTTTTGCTTTGTCATCCTTCCATTCAATTCTATGTTTGACTCCATCCGGAGTGTAAAAAGAACCACTTTCGGTGACTTTGTTGTCTTTCCATTCGCCGACATATTTAGCTCCATTTGCAAAAGTCATGGTTCCTTTGCCATCGAATTTGCTGTCTTTCCATTCGCCTACATATTTTGAGTTATTGTTATAAGTGATGGAGCCTTGTCCACAAAATTGACCATTTTTAAATTGACCAATATATTTAGATACTGTTTTAATCTCATAGGATCCGTATCCGTCTAGACGATTGTCTTTCCAATTGCCTTCGGCAATATTACCGTTCAAAATTGCCCTGCCTTTTCCATTGGCTTTTCTAAATCCTTTTTCATTTGTAAATTCTCCTTTGTAATAACCCGAAATTCCAAAAGGACGAATCAGGATCGAGTCGTTGTCAGTTGTCTGAATCGCTGTTTCTTGTTTTGTTGTATCTTGAGAATTGCAAGTACAACTAATTAATATGCATAAAAGAATGATGATCTTTTTCATTTTACAGGTTTGTTAGATGCCAATAGTTTTCATAGTTGACTGTTCAAAAATAATAAATTTCACAAAAAAAATCCTACTTGTGAGGTAGGATTTTTACGAGTTTTTTAAAAACAATTTATTCTTTCTTCAAAGCATCAATTTCCTCGTCTGTGAATTCCAGTATTTCGAGTTTAGGCTCTATAAATTCCTGTTCGTTTGCCAAAGTTCTGTTCAGGGTTAAAACCAAGGCTGGCAATAACATTAAATTCGACAGCATTCCGAACAATAAAGTCAATGAAACCAATCCGCCAAGGGCAATGGTTCCTCCAAAACTGGACAGCATAAATACCGAAAACCCAAAGAACAATACGATAGAAGTATAAAACATGCTCAAACCGGCATCGTTAAAAGTAGCATAAACAGATTTACGGATTTTCCAGTCATTTTTCTTTAATTCCTCTCGGTATTGTGCCAAGAATCGGACAGTATCATCAACCGAAAGCCCAAATGCAATTCCGAAAACCAATATCGTTGAAGGTTTTAGCGGAATATCAAAAAAGCCCATAATTCCGGCAGTTAACAGCAACGGCAGTAAATTTGGAATAATAGAAACCAAAATCATCTTAAACGAACGGAACATAAACCCAATCAAAAGTGCCGTCAGGAAAAAGGCAAAAACCAATGATGAAAGCAGATTGTCCAGCAAGTATCCTGTTCCTTTTTGAAACACTAATGCCTTACCCGTAATAGTTACATGGTATCTGTCCGGAGGGAAAATCTTATCAGCTTTTTTACGGATTTCAGCTTCGACTATTGGCATTACGCCTCCGTTCTCGTCACGCATGAAAGTTGTAATTCGGGCAAATTGGCCTGTTTTATCTACGTAGCTTTTCATCAGGTCGCCTTTGGTATTTTTGGTGGCATTTTTGGCGTAGGACAAAATAAAAGCCTGTTCCTGTGAAGTCGGCAATTCGTAATAATTCGGATTTCCGTTGTAGTAAGCCTGCTTGGAATATTTGACCAGATTGACAACCGAAATAGGTTTTGATAATTCGGGAATTTCATCAATTGCAGTTTCCAGCTCATCCATTCGCTTGAGCGTAGAAAGTTTCATGACTCCTTTTTTATGTTTGGTGTCAATCATGATTTCCAATGGCATTACACCGTCAAACTCTTTTTCGAAGAAAAGAATATCTTGGAAAAAGGGTGCTTTTTTGGGCATATCCTCTATGATACTTCCAGAGATGCGCATTTTGTAAATCCCAATAATACTGATTACAAGCAATGAAACCGCAACCACGTAAATTGAAAAACGGCTTTCTTTTACATTTCGCAAAATCCAGTCCATAAACGATTTTACATATCCTCTGTCCAAGTGTTCAATGTGTCTGTCTTTTGGCGCCGGAATATAACTGTGAAAAATTGGAATTACTATAATACACAAAAAGAACAACGCCAGAATGTTGATGGAAGTTACATTCCCAAATTCAATAAGCAGTTTGTTGTTTGAAGTAATAAAGGTGAAAAACCCAATAGCGGTCGTGACATTAGTCATAAGAGTTGCCATGCCGACCTTGGTCGTAACACGCTGTAAAGCTTTGGCTTTATTTCTGTGAACTTTGTATTCCTGATGATATTTATTGGTCAGGAAAATACAATTCGGAATCCCAATTACAATTATCAGTGAAGGAACTAAAGCCGTCAAAACTGTGATTTCATAATTTAATAATCCCAAGAACCCAAAGGACCACATTACACCGATAATCACAATAACTATCGAAATTAGTGTCGCTCTAAAACTCCTGAAAAAGAAAAAGAAAAGCAATGATGTTACTAATAATGAAGCTCCGATAAAAAGACTTATTTCACTAATAATTGTCTGTGAATTCAGTGTTCGTATGTATGGCATTCCCGAAACACGAAGATCAATTTTGGTTTCTTTTTCGAATGCTTCTACGGCCGGAACTAATCTGTCGGTGATGAAATCCTTTCTGGCCGGAGTGTTTACGATTTTCTTGTCCAGATAAATGGCAGACCGAATCGTTCCCGATCTTTTATTGAAGAGCAGTCCTTCATAAAAAGGCAAATCATTAAAGAGTTCTTTCTTTATTTTTTCGAGATAAACTTGGTCGGTGGTTTTGCCTGCATCAACAAAAGGGACTAATTCAAATTTTTGAAGTGCTTCGTTTTTTTGCAATGTCTTTAAGTCATTTATCGAAATAACTAAATCGACCGCTTTGTCCCCTTTTAGACTGTTCATCAATTTTACCCAAGCAGCATAAGCTTTTGGAGTAAAAAATGTTTTGTCTTTTACGCCAATAATGACCAAATTTCCTTCTTCGCCAAACTTGTCCAAAAAGGCATTGTATTCAATGTTAACAATATTGTCATCGGGTAACATATTGGCTTCGGTATGCGTAAAATGAATGTTTTTCCATTGCATTGCCAGTAAAACTGTTGTCACAACGACTATGGACAACATTAAAATTCTATTTCGAAGTACGACTCTGGCGATTAATTCCCAAAACCCTAAACTAAACCATTTGATCATGTCAATTTATTAAATCGCCAAAGTTAGTTAAAACAGCCATATTCCCTGTGTTTTTCAAGAATGCTTTTTGTTAATTTAATTGTTAATTTTTTATTTTTATTTTGTGCCAAAGTACTGTTATCGCTTGTAATTTCTATATATTTGATTTTTTTCAGACATACATGAAAAATTATTGAAAACAGCTATGAAAAAGTACAGGAATACATTGTTTTATTTGGGAGTTACAGGCGGTTTCAGCGCATTAATCTATTGGATTATAAAGCAGGGAAAACTACTGGAAGGTAAAGAAACGATAATCCGCCCATTAGAAAACAATGATTCATGGAATGATTTTCTGGTTTCAATGCTTCATAACGTACAGGATCCGTTGGCTATTTTATTGGCACAAATTATTATGATTATCCTTGTGGCGCGGTTTTTCGGATGGTTTTTCAAAAAAATTGGTCAGCCGTCCGTAATTGGTGAGATTATCGCCGGTATTGCACTTGGACCATCTCTTTTGGGACTGTATTTCCCCGATTTTTTTCATGCACTTTTCCCCGCTAATTCATTAGAAAACCTCAAATTTCTGAGCCAGATCGGACTGATACTTTTTATGTTTGTCATAGGTATGGAACTTGATGTCAAAGTTTTGAAGAATAGGGCCAAAGAAGCCGTTGTTATTAGTCATGCGAGTATCGTTATTCCGTTTGCATTGGGAATTGGACTGGCCTATTTTGTCTATAATCGTTTTGCTCCAGAGGGAGTTAAGTTTCTTTCTTTTAGTTTATTCATGGGAATTGCCATGAGTATTACGGCTTTTCCAGTTTTGGCGCGTATTGTTCAGGAAAGAGGCATGCATAAAACAAAATTGGGAGCGATTGCAATCACTTGTGCTGCCGCCGATGATATTACGGCTTGGTGTCTATTGGCAGTTGTAATTGCCATTGTAAAAGCAGGAACTTTTGAAAGTTCGATGTATATTATTTTGCTGGCGGCAATTTATGTCCTTGTGATGATTTTTTTAGTAAAACCTTTCTTGAAACGAATAGGGGATTTGTATGGTTCCAAAGACAGTTTGAGTAAACCTGTTGTTGCAATTTTCTTTCTACTGTTAATTATCTCTTCCTATGCTACAGAATTAATTGGAATTCATGCCTTATTTGGTGCTTTTATGATGGGTGCTATTATGCCCGATGTTCCAAAATTCAGAACGGTATTTATCGCAAAAGTTGAAGATGTATCTGTAATATTACTGCTTCCCTTGTTTTTTGTATTCACGGGATTGCGTACCGAAATTGGATTAATAAACGAACCGTATTTATGGAAAGTTACCGGTTTTATCATTCTGGTAGCGGTTGCCGGTAAGTTTTTGGGAAGTGCCTTGGCTGCCAAATTCGTTGGACAAAGCTGGAGAAACAGCCTTGTTATTGGAGCTTTGATGAATACCAGAGGTTTGATGGAATTGATTGTTTTGAATATTGGATTGGCTCTAGGTGTACTTACTTCCGAAGTTTTTACAATGATGGTGATAATGGCTTTGGTAACTACTTTTATGACCGGACCTGCTTTGGATGTAATCAATTTTATTTTTAAAACCAATGATGTTACTGACCATGATGATGAAGTAGGCCAAAATAAATACCGTGTCTTGATTTCTTTTGGTAATAATGAAAAAGGAAAATCACTGCTTCGGCTGGCTCACAGTTTGGTTAAAAAACAAAAAGAAACCTGCAGTATTACTGCCCTGCATTTATCATTGAGCGATGAAATGCATACTTTCAATATTGAGGATAAGGAGAAAAGCAGTTTTAATCCTATCATGAAAGAAGCGGTTGTTTTAAAACAGGAAATAACGCCAATTTTTAAGGCAACAACCGATATTGACACAGAAATAATTGATATTGCCAATCAGGGTGATTATGATTTATTGCTCGTAGGATTAGGAAAATCAATGTTTGAAGGTACATTATTAGGCAAAGTAATTGGATTTACGTCCCGAATAATTAATCCCGAAAGGTTATTGGATAAATTTACCGGTAAAGAAGGACTGTTTGTAAATTCGCCGTTTGACGAAAGAACACGGCAGATAGTTTTGAGGGTAAAAATTCCTTTGGGAGTCTTGATTGATAAAGATTTAAAGGAAGTAAATCAGGTTTTTATTCCTATTTACAGTCCCGAAGATTCCTTTTTGATTGATTATGCTCAAAAATTAATTTACAATAATAATTCCACCATTACTTTTTTGGATATGAATGGACACACGGAATCTAATTTTGTTATTGCAAGCGCCATCGGCTTTTTAAAGCAAAAATTCACTAATAATGTAATCTTAAATAACGAGTCTATTCTTTCTGATGAATTTTTGGTAAAACAGGATTTAATGGTGGTAAGTTTGGACAGCTGGAAAGATTTACTGGATTCCCGCAGTCCTTGGTTGAGCGGAGTACCTTCGGTATTAATCATAAAACCGTAATTATGAACTGGATTTTACTTATCATAGCAGGTTTGTTCGAAGTAGGTTTTGCCACTTGTTTGGGCAAAGCCAAAGAAACTTCTGGAATGACCTCAACTTTGTGGATGGTTGGTTTTTTTGTGGCGCTTTCTCTTAGCATGACTTTGTTGTACAAAGCGACACAAACGTTGCCAATTGGTACAGCTTATGCAGTTTGGACAGGAATTGGTGCGGTCGGAACAGTTTTGGTTGGAATTTTTGTGTTCAAGGAACCGGCGACTTTCTGGAGGCTTTTCTTTTTGTTTACTTTGATATCTTCGATCATCGGGTTGAAATTCGTTTCGGCACATTAGAATAAAACAATTTCACAATCATTACAAAGCATGAATAACACACCAGAAAATAATTCTCTCATATACGTACTGCTGGTAATTATTCTGGTGTTCGTTGTGGTGCTTTGTTATCTTGTTTACCGATTGATCGCTTCCGCGAAAGCCAGAAAGAATGTGGAAGAACAATTTGGTCTTCTGGAAATGAAAGTCAGTAATCTACAGTTGGAAACATTGGAGTCACGGCTCAATCCGCATCTTTTCAAGAATATTCTGAATTCGATTCAGTCACATGCATATCAGACCTATTTTGCCTTGGATAAATTGGCCACTGTCTTGGATTATATTTTATACGAAAGCCAGAAAAAGTTTGTTTCCCCAAAAGAAGAAATTCAGTTTGCCTTAAATCTTATTGAAATTAACAAAATTAAGGTAAGCCCGCTTTTTGAACTGAAAGTAAAAACCAAGATTGATGAAACCGAAAAGCTGTATGAGCAAAATCTTCTGGCACCCTTAATTTCGATAGATTTAATTGAAAATGCTTTCAAACATGCCGATCTTCAAAGTGCCGATGCTTTTATTTCTATTTTATTTGAGTTCAAGGACAATTGTTTCAGCTTGACGGTTTCCAATAAAATTTCGGAGAAAAAAGCTTTGGTAAAAGAGCGAAGCGGAATTGGAGCAACAACCTTGGAACAGCGTCTGAAAATTATCTACAAAAATCAGTTCAAATTAGATAAATTTGTCGAAAACGACATTTATATTGCGCATTTAAAAATCAATCTGCTTGAGTACAAAAATCAAATGTTTACTGCTTGACGACGAACTTCCTGGTCTCACTTACCTGAAAATGCTCTGTGAGCAGATTCCGGAACTGGAAATCATAAAAGCGTTCAACGATCCCCAAAAATTACTGGAAGAAGTTCCAAAACTTGATTTTGATTTATGTATTTCGGATATGGAAATGCCAGGAATTGACGGTTTGACCCTGGCTCATTTACTTCAGGATAAATTGGTGATTTTTACGACCGCCTACAAAAATTACGCCGCCGAAGCTTTTGATATTAACGCAGTCGATTACATCACAAAACCGGTTACCAAAGAACGTCTGGAAAAAGGGGTAGCCAAAGCCCTCGAGCGGTTTCAAAAGCCGGACGCTTCCAAAAAATTCATTAACCTAAATACCGATAAAGGCAAGTCATTACTGTATTTTGATCAGATTCAGTACATAAAAACGGCTGTTGTCGATAGTAGAGACAAAGAAGTCAATCTTACGGACGGAAGCATTTTATTGCTTAAAAACATCAATTTTGGTTCATTGTTAAATCAGCTTCCCAAGACTGATTTTTGCCGTGTGAACAAAAAAGAAATTATAGCTTTATCGGCAGTGCATTTTTTCAATCATAATGAAATTACACTTTCAATTCATGAAAAAAACGGAAAACCAATTGTACTGGTTTTGAGTGAAACGTATAGGAATGATTTTTTGGCGAAAGTGAAAGTTTAACGTATCGCCATCCGTTGTTATTACAAAGTTTTTCCTTCTTGTTACATCCCGCCAAAATTAGACTGCAATTCGTTTTAGGCTTTCAAAATCTGTTTACATATTTGCACTTGAATTAAATTACCTTAATCAAGATATATGAAAAATATAACGAAATCTTTTTTTTATCTGACAATGATTGGCGGTTTTTCCGGATTGATCTATTGGATTATTCTTAAAGGGAAAATGCTGGAAACTGGACGAAATATTATTTCTAATCATGTAGAAAATGGACATTGGAATGATTTTTTGACATCAATGTCACAGAATCTGCACCATCCGTTGGCGATACTTTTGGCACAGATTGTAACGATTATTTTGGTGGCTCGTTTCTTTGGCTGGGTTTGCCGAAAAATTGGACAGCCAACAGTAATTGGTGAAATGATTGCAGGCATTGTTCTTGGACCCTCTTTGATAGGGATGTATTTTCCGGAATTCTCGGCGATGCTGTTTCCAAAGGATTCATTGGGAAACCTTCAGTTTTTGAGTCAAATCGGATTAATCCTTTTCATGTTTGTAATAGGAATGGAACTCGATTTGAAAGTGTTAAAAAACAAGGCACATGATGCCGTAGTAATTAGTCATGCCAGTATTATTGTTCCGTTTGCGCTAGGTTTGGGCTTGGCATATTATATTTATTATTCATTTGCGCCAGAGGGCGTGGAGTTTCTTTCTTTTGGATTATTCCTGGGAATAGCAATGAGTATTACAGCGTTTCCGGTTTTGGCGGGAATCGTCCGTGAACGTGGAATACACAAGACAAAATTGGGAGCTATCGTGATTACCTGCGCCGCTGCCGATGATATAACTGCATGGTGTATTTTGGCTGCAGTTATTGCGATTGTAAAAGCGGGATCGTTTACCAGTTCGCTGTATGTTATTGTCTTGGCGATTTTTTATGTATTGCTGATGCTGAAAGTCGTTCGTCCATTCTTGAAAAAGGTTGGTGATTTGAGATCGACACGAGAAAGTTTAAGCAAGCCAATTGTTGCCATTTTCTTTTTGACTTTATTACTTTCCTCTTATGTTTCCGAATTAATTGGGATTCACGCCTTGTTTGGGGCATTCCTTGCAGGAGCAATCATGCCGGAAAACAATAAATTCCGTTCCATTTTTATCGAAAAAATAGAAGACGTTTCGGTGGTTGTTTTGCTTCCTTTGTTCTTTGTGTTTACTGGTTTGAGAACGCAGATAGGATTGATTGACGATCCGCATTTGTGGAAAATAACAGGAGTTATAATTCTGGTTGCCGTTGCCGGTAAATTTTTCGGAAGTGCTTTGGCAGCAAAGTTTGTGGGACACAGCTGGAAAGACAGTTTGTCCATTGGTACCTTAATGAATACTCGCGGACTTATGGAACTGGTTGTACTGAATATTGGGTATGATTTGGGTGTTTTGTCTACCGAAATTTTTACGATGATGGTGATTATGGCTTTGGTGACCACGTTTATGACTGGGCCGGCTTTGGATTTAATAAACTTTGTTTTTAAAGATAAACCAACCGCCATTCCGGAAGAAATCAGCAGTAAAAGCAAATATAAAATCCTTATTTCTTTTGCGACAGCGGATAAGGGAAAATTGCTTCTAAAAGTAGCCAACAGTCTCGTTAAGAAACAAGGAGGTAACACGATTGTGACTGCCATGCATTTGACATTGAGTTCGGAACTGCATTCCTTTGATGTGAAAGAGCATGAAAGAGAGGTATTTCTGCCGGTTATCTCAGAATCCGAAAATCTGAACCAAAAAATAGTCACTCATTTTAAGGTGTCCAATGATATTGATTCTGATATTACCGAAACGGCCAATCACGGCGACTATGATTTGCTGCTAGTTGGTTTGGGACAATCTATTTTTGAAGGAACATTATTGGGGAAAGTGCTTGGATTTACAACGCGAATTATCAATCCCGACCGGTTTATTGATAAAATTACCGGTAAGGAAGGTTTATTCGAAAATTCCCCTTTTGATGAAAGAACAAGACAGATTATTGCGAACAGCAAAATGCCCGTTGGAATCCTCGTTGATAAGGAACTCGAAGAAATCAACAGGGTTTTTATACCAATTTTCTCTGCGGAAGATGGTTTCCTGATGGAATTTGCTCAAAAATTGATACACAATAACGGTTCTCAAATTACGGTTTTGGATGCTATGGGTCAAGCCAGAAAAAACAGGGAAATTCAGGAAGTTGTCCGTTCGATTGAACAAATTGCGCCCAACCATATCATGATGATGCAGGAAAGAACGATTAAAAAAGAGTTTTTGGAACAGCAGGATTTAATGATTATCAGTCTGGAAAGCTGGAAAAAACTGATTGATTCCCACAGTACCTGGCTTAATAATACACCATCAGTACTTATTATTAAATCATAAAACCTGAGTTCGATTATTAAGTTATTTATATATGTCTTGTGATTCTCCTGCAAGGTTTTTTCAACCTTGTAGGTATAAAACATAAGTCACATACCTACAAGGTCAAAATAAAAGCCCTTATAGGAAATAAAACAACCATTATGTAGCTGATAAATTTAAATATTAATCGAGTTAAAGTATAAAATTTTATAAAGAAGCATTACCCTCAAAGTCAATTGATTTTGCTGTTAATTAATTTAGGAGACTATTTCCGAAATGGATTATGGATGAAAAGTTGCAATAATTTCAAGGAGTGCCACTTTGTCCATTGGTTTTTGCCTAAACTCCGAAATCTCTTTTATTGAATCGGCTTTGGCTTTATCAGCCGGGTTAAAGGAACTGCTTAGCATTATAATTTTGATGTTTTTCTTGTATGCGTCATCCAGTTTTTGATAGGCTTCAATAAATTCCCAACCATCCATGACAGGCATGTTTATGTCTAACAAAAGCATTTCGGGGCTTGGATATTTATTGTCGCTTGATTCAAATTTTCCCTTGCCGCAAATATAATCAATGGCTTCCTTGCCGTTTAGTGCTACGTGTACATGCTCGACGATATTGGTTTTTTGTATTATTTTTTTATTGATAAAGTTTGTGGCCATATCATCGTCTACCAGTAAGATACAGTTTATTTTATTTTCCATGTTTTAAATTGTAAGTTTTTAATTTAAGTTTTGTTCAATAGGGAAGGTCCATTTGAACGTACTTCCTTCATTAAATTTCGATTCGACCCATATTTTTCCTCTGTGTTGTTCAATAATTTTTTTGCAGTGAGATAGCCCTATTCCGGTTCCTTGATATTCATCGCGGTTATTCAGTCTTTTAAAAATTACAAACACTTTGTCGACATCATTGTTTTTAATCCCAATTCCATTGTCTTGAATAGAAAACAGCCAGTTGTTTTCTTCTTTTACAGCTCCAATTTTTATTTTTGGCTGTTGGTCTTTTTTTCTGAACTTATTGGCATTACTGATTAAATTTTGAAACAACTGTCTCATTTCTGTAGTATTTCCTTCTATGACGGGAAGCTTTTCATATTCAATGATGGCATTGCTTTCCCGGAGACTGGCTTTCATGTCGGCAAGAACATCGGAAACTATTTGATTACAGTCGATTGTATTTTTTTTTATTTCCTTTCCAATTATTGAGTAGTCCAATAATCCTTTTACCAATACTTGCATACGGGATGTTGAGCTGTTTATGAATTCCAGATATTGTTTTTGGTCTTCATCCAGATTTCCGCCTAATTCTGCCTGCAGGAGACTGATACAGTGAATTACGGTAATCAATGGTTCCTGTAAGTCATGCGAAGCGATATAGGCAAACTGCTCTAATTCCGTGTTTTGAAATTCGAGTTTTCTGTTTTTTATAATCATTTCTTTTTGATTTGTTACACGTTCATTGATATTCCTCATAGTGCCTTCTATATAAAGCGGATTTTTATTTTCATCATAAATGATGCGGGCGTTTAGTGAAAAAAAGACAATATTTCCTTCGCTGTCCTTGAATCGTGCATCAAAATCGGTAACCTGTTTTTTTTCTTTCAAACTTTCAAGCAGGTTTTCCCTGTCTTTTATGTCATAATAAAGTTCAAAAACCGGTTGTTCCAAAGCTTTCCAACGCGGTTTTTTGAAATGTTTTTCAAACGAAGGACTAAGATCAAGAATTGTTCCGGTAATAGATGTCCTGAAATATACGTCTTCAAAATTTTCATAGATAGATCGGAATTTTGCTTCGCTAATTTTTAGGTTTTCCTCAGCTTGAACGCGATCAGTGACATCCCTGAAGGATCCTATCAAGAATTTAGGATTGCCGTTTTCGTCAAGGGTTATTTTGGAATTGACCGATACGCTGAAAATTTTGGATTTCAGCAAAAGTTTGATGTCATAATTTTTTATTTCACCATTTTGCTTGAGTTCGTTCAGTACAGGTGTTCTTTCTTCGGGATTGAGATAAAATTCCGTAATCGATCGGCCTATAATTTCTTCCGGCTGTATGTCAAAATAAGTGCAGGATGGGCTGATGTCAATTATTTTGTGATCTTCTATTGATGCTCTAAAGAAAACATCGCGAACGCTTTCGAAAATGGTTCGGTATTTTTTCTCGTTTTCCTTGATTGTAAGGTTTGCAGTTTCAATTTCAAGTTCATTTTCCTTTCTTTGGCTAATGTCGCGGATGGTTCCCTCAGAATACATTGGATTACCTTCAGTATCGCATATCAAATGGGTATTTATGGAAACATAAACCGGATTGCCTTTTTTGTCTTTCAAGACACATTCAAAATCATTTATATGTCCTTTTTCTTTTAACGAATTAATCATCCGGACACGGTCTTCGGGATTTAAATATAAAGCCGAGGCATTAGTGTTGATGATTTCTTCCCTTTTGAATTTTAAGATTTTCTCTATTGAAGGGCTTACATTTTGTATTTTTCCATCCAGAAAAATTCGGAAATATAAGTCCTCAAATGATTCAAATATGGATCGGAGTTCTTCTTCGCTTTCCTTGATTTTTTCGCTGGCCTCCAGTAATTTGTTCTGATTGTTTATCCTTTCGTTGATATTTCGCATGGATCCCTCAACATGAATGGGTTCTCCATTTTGGTCATAAATTATTTTGCAATTGACCGAAAAATGCATAGGCTCACCGGTTGCTGTTGACGATACAAATTGCACATACTCATCGTTTATGGATTTATAGCTCAGTAGTTTTTCTCTTAAGACATATTGCTTTATTATGTCATCAAAGAGCACATTTGCGTTACTGCCAATTAGTTCCTCTCTTTTAAATTTGAAATATTTTTCACACGAAGGGCTTATATCCAAGATTGTACCTTCCAGATTGTGCAGATAATATACATCCTCCATATTCTCAAAAATACTGCGGAATTTTTCTTCACTCACCTTGATTTTTTCAGTAGCTTCCAACAGTTGTTTTTGATTGACAATCCGATCATTAATGTTACGCATGGTTCCTTCAACCAAGGTAAGTTGTCCATTTTCATCATTCGTTAGTTTTGAATTGATTGAAAAAAACAGTTTTTCTCCCGAAGGTGTGGCGAATGCTATTTCCTTGTCGTTTATAAAACCATCCCTGCTGATTTCTTTCAAAAGTTCGTTATAAAGGTCACAATCAACAAAAAAATCTTTTATCTGTTCTCCAATAAAATATTCTCTTTTTTCATTAAAGTGTTTTTCTATGGATGGGCTTACGTCCAGTATCGTGCCCTCCAGATCATGCAAATAATATATATCCTGCATGTTTTCATAAATGGAACGGAATTTCTCCTCGCTTTTTTGGATTTCATTCGTAACCTCCTGCAGTTTTTGCCTATTTAGAATTCTTTCATTAATATTACGCATAGTCCCTTCAAAATAGGCGGGTTGACCATTGGTGTCATAAATGACATGCGCATTGACCGAGAAATAAATAATCTCTCCTGTTTTAGTCAAAAAGCGTTCTTCATAATCGTTAACTTTTCGGTTTTCGAGTATAGCTTGGTAAAATTGTTCTCCTTCAAGACGGTTAACATAAAAGTCAAAAGCATTCATTCCGATTACTTCCTCCCTTTTTAAATTGAGATGTTTCTCAATGGATGGACTTACATCAAGAAGAAGACCGTCTAATTGTTTCTTGAAATAAATATCATCCGAAGATTCATAAATGTTACGGAATTTTTCCTCGCTTATTTTTAGGTTCTCCTCGGCCAATCTTCGTTTTGTAATATCCCTGAATGATCCTATCGCAAATTCAGGTTCTCCAAAGGAATCGAAAATGATTTTGGCATTGATTGATACGTAGAATGATTTTCCTTTTATTATTATTTCATTATTATGGTCAACAATTTTATGTTCAGTAATAATTTTATGGAACATTGATTGGGCTTTTTCATGATCAGTGTACATTACTGACATGTTTTGACCTATAAGCTCTTCTCTTGTAATTCCGTTAAAAGTGCTGCAGGAGGGGCTCACATCGAGTATCTCTTTTGTTTTTATCGATGTTTTGAAAAAGACATCCTGAACATTTTCAAATAAAAGGCGGTAGGTTTCCTCACTTTTTTTGAGATTGTCTTCAGCAATTTTAGTTTGCAGGGATTTCGAAATAATGCCGGAGAGGGTTTCCAATAGTTTTATTTCTTCTTCCAAAAAAAGATTTTCCTTTTTTAGATTTTTCGTGTCAAAATAACCCATTTCTATAGAACCGCATTGCTTTCCGTTTACAATGATTTTTTGGTCGATCTGGCAATCGCTTTTTTTATAATTTTCCGAAAGGAATTCTTGATTCCGAAACTGGATTCGGCAATTGGCTTTTTCGGAAAATTGAAGAGCTGTGGGGATAATTTGTGCGCAGGCCTGTAATTTTTCGTGTTTTGAAAGGGATTTTTTGTTTAGAATTTTAGAAATATCATAAAGACAGCTAAGTTCTTTTATTCGCTCATTAAGCGTGTAGTTGTTGCTTTTTAACTGTATTTCCTTTAGTTTTAAGTCGGTAATGTTAGTTATAATGGTTGTTATCCCAATGATTTTCGAATTTTTATCAATGATTGGAGATTTTGAAATATTCCAATATTCTCCCGTAGGGATTTTTTCTTTTACGTTATAAATATTTCCTTTTAAAACGTTATGAAACAGCGCAGTAAATTCTTCCTTTTTATTTTCCCATGAAATTAATTCTATGTGATTGTCACCTATTTTGATTGTTGCTCCATGATGATCTTTCATGTATTTTTCATGTGCCGAATTAAAACTTAGATAGTTTAAATTGGTGTCAAGGGAAAAAATACAAATGCCGTTGGAGTTTTCGATTGAAGCCTTGAGAATATTTCTTTCAAGGCCTAAATTCTGTTCGCTTATTTTTAGTTTATTTTTTTCGATTTCTTTTTCTTTTAAGATGGCTTTTAGGAATAGGATGGAGACCATATTCACAAATAGAAAGATTTGTAACATAAAAAAGTTGTCGTTCCAGTCGCCGAAGACAAAAGCACCAATTTTTTGATTGGTATAGTAGATAGCAATTACGGCAATGATTAAGGTAATTGTTGTAATTATTTTGAAATCAAATCGATAGGCCGCACATATAAGCAAGAGATAAAGAAGTGATTCGTTGTGGGCTCGTGTTTCAAAAACATACAGGGACAATGCGATAGTAATAAACGGTACTATGAAAATTTCTATTTTTTTCAGAAGACTGTATGAGGTTTTATTTTCTGATTTGTTTAGAAACGCAAGTACAAATGGAGTAAACAGGATAATGCCTAATGCATTTCCTCTAATCAGGTTGCTCCAAATTAAAAGTAGACTGTCGGCAGAGTGATAGGAAGAGACTGCAAGGAGTATTGTTCCAACACTTGGGGCTATTATACTTCCCAATAAGCACGCTATCGCAAAATATAATATATGTATTGCCTTATTGAAAGGATATTTGGTTTTGCACCATAATTGGGTAAAATGGGATACAAGAAAAACATTAAAAGCAATTATCAAAGGTCTTAGGAAGCAAAAAATCAAGGTGTTTATGAATTGTTGATGATTTATTGCATGAAATATTTGATGCTCATATAAATTTATTGAAAATGCAAAACTTCCAATTGCCACACCAATAATTGCTCTTCTACCAAAAAATAGGGCAAAGGCAGTTCCAAAACCTATTGCAGGAAAAAATGGAGGGAGATTAATTTCATTTATAAATATAGATTGAGATAACTTGGCTAGCAGGAAATATAAGACAGCAGAAAAAAAAATTATTTTGATTGTTGAATTTAAATAAGGAGTATAGCCTTTTTGCCTACTATTTGTAATTGTATTCATTTCTTATTCTAAAATTTCTTTTTATAATTCTTGTTCACCAGGATTTCATAAAACAAACCTGCCATTGATTTAAATGATTTGATTTTACTTAAAATCATGTATTTGCCGACCAAGAGGTTACTTTGGAAACAAATTTTGTGCCAAACTTTGGATAATTAATGAATTAGAAATTTATAGGATTTGAAACCAAGTGTTTTTTAATCGTAAAACAGTCTTATTACTGATAATATGGAATGATTAGTCATGAAAGGGCGGTCAAAAAAGATTTTGAATATTTTTTGACTATGTTTGGAAAGAAGTAAAAGCAGGTTTTGGATTAAATTCCCAAATCAAGAATGAAAGTAAGTTTTATGGCGATATTGTCTTTTACATCGCTAAGATGGTTTGGTCCATAGCGGTAATATCCTCCAAGACCAAATCCGTTGAAAATTTTATTAAGTTCCAATCCCGATTCGAAAAAGCCCTTGTTCAAGGTTTTGAAGTCGAGGCCAACATGGTTTTCCTTGTTTTTTATGTTGCCCCAAGCCATTCGTGTTACAAAATCTATGGAAGGTTTTATTTTTTTGAAAAGAAATATTCTGTTGAAACCATGCTTGAATTGAAAGGACATGAATTCACTGGAGAAAAATTCGTTGAAATACATGGTTTCAAAACTGTTTTTACCCGCAAAAGTAATTCTCTTAAAAATGGTTTCTTGGTTGAGGTTGTTTGGTGAATTGCTGTATAAATGAGGAAGTGGTATATCACCAAAGGCACAACCGGCTTCTAAGAGTAAAGAGGTTCTTTGACCATCTAAATATTTGATTTGATAATCGGCCTTAAAATCAATTTTGGTAAAATTAAAATCATTCTTAAGTACGTCCGGTATGGACTGCGTTAGCTGTACCGTGAATTTTGGAAATCTTTTTTCGGTCTCAATCCGTCCGTTTGGGGTTTGCATATATTCACTTCTTGGGTTCCACCTCAAGGAAAGTGTTGCCGTAGTCATCGTGTAACTATGGTAGGAAGTGCCATTGAGGATATACGTATAATTAAATTGTGGCGTTACCAAAGTATTGGCCAGTGCCAAAACACTTTCTGCTTTTGGAATAATCCGGCTATCCAAAACAATTCTCGAGCGTTGGTATCTGTAAAAAGTATTGAAGTTTATTGTGCGCGGATCATAAATTTTGAACGCTCTTTTGTCAACGGCATAATCAGTGCTTGCTATGTCCCGAAGATCATCGGTATAGCTTGCTCCGATCCATGTATTTGAGAATTTATCTATTCTGGCGCTGGCTCCTGCATTGTATTTGAAGTTATAATCCCGAAGACCGTAAGCAGCATATCCTTCCAAGCGGTATTTTTTTGAGAAAAAATCATTGGTTGTACCGCCAATGCCCAGCCGCAGTCCTTCGTAATTGTTGTAACTCAATATTTTTCGCAAATCGAAATCCCAGAAGCTGAAAGGCAGGTAACCCGTAAGGATTTTTCGGCTAAAATTAAGTTTGCTTTCAATTCTTTTTTTTATCGAAATGCTGTCCAGCGATAAATAGGTTTTTTCGCTGCGGCTGTCCAAACTGTCTTTTCGGAATTCAGTCCAAAAACTTTCGGGTTTATTTATTGCATTATCCTTAATTTCAACCTGAACGATAGGTTTTTTGATTGCCACGGGCGTTGTGTACTGAATGTCGAAATTGGTTGTTTTGGAAAGAAGATAAATATAATCGGTTTCACTTCTTTTTCTTGGGGTCAGGTCTTCTTCAATATCACCATCAAACTGAATGGTTCCTCCTAAAATTTTGATGTCGTCATCGTTAGTACCTTTTACAATTTTGAAAGTTGTTACAGTAGGAAACCACAAATATTTCTCAGGGATGAATTCAAATTCATGTACACTGCTAATGTCTAATATGCCTTTGATTCGAATAATTGCCTTTGCGACGGCATAGTTTATTTCATCAATATATAAGATTCCTTCCAGACCGGCAGCTTTTTTCTTTTTTTTGTTTTTGAAATGAATCATATAAGCATTTCTGCCGTTTACAGCAACAGTGTCCAGCAGTTTGAAGTTGTAGTCGTTTAATGCATTATCCGCTATCGGACTGTTGTATTTTGTTTCGAAAAGCTCATATTTTGAATCGTATATGGAATAGGACTGAAGATTAAATGTTAGGATTTCGTAAACAGGCTGTTTGAATCCTGCCATTTTTGTACCCAGAATGGTTTCTTTTAGTCTTTTGCCGTCAAATTGAAATTTGGATACTTTTTCTGTTTGGAACAAATGCTGTTTCTTGATAAGCTGTTTGAATTTATAATCGGTAGAATCCAGTTTTTTTAGATGGGTTTCAAATGAATTGGACACAAAAACGGAGTCTATTGATCCGTTGATGGAGTCTGGATTGGCTGTAACAATAAGTTTGTTGTAGGATTTGTATTCAAAGGTTTTCAGCCTTTTTTGAGGATTGTTTTGTGCTTTATTCTCAATGGTTTTTTTTATAATGGCCAATGCTGGATTTACATTAGCTATTAAAACCTCGTTTAGCGGATTTATTTTGGGAGTAAGTGCTATTTTATAAAAGGATTGATTTTTTTCTATTTTAATGGTTTCCTTTATGTACCCGATGTATGAAATTGTTAGGGATTCTATTTTACTGTTGGATGTAACGCTGAATTTTCCATCCACATCCGAAATGGCATTTGTGCCATCATTTAAAACTATAGTGGCAAAGGGAAGCGTTTTTTGTGTAGAAGCATCTTTCACAATTCCATTGGCTTGAAATTGTGCCTGAATTGAAAGCGTAAAAAGGAAGAACAATAAAATGAAGTGCTTCATATAACGATTTAATACAGAACTATTTTATGAGTTTTGTTCAACAAAAATAGGAATAAAAAAAATCTGTCTCGCTCAAAAAACAAGACAGATTTAATAATTGTAATATCGAAAGATTAAACTTTCATGATTTCGGCTTCTTTTATAGCAAGAAGTTCATCAATTTTTTTAATATAAGAGTTGGTCAAGTTTTGTACTTGCTCTTCGGCACTTTTGCAAATATCTTCAGAAGTTCCTTCTTTCTCTAACTTTTTAATATCAGTATTAGCATCCTTACGGGCATTTCTAATCCCGATTTTAGCATCTTCGGCCTCAGATTTGGCTTGTTTTGCCAATTCACGTCTGCGGTCTTCCGTAAGTGGTGGAACACTAATTATAATCAAGTCACCATTATTCATCGGATTGAATCCAAGATTGGCAATCATAATTGCTTTTTCGATTGGATGCAACATGTTTTTTTCAAAAGGCTGTAACGTTATTGTTCTGGCATCCGGCACACTAATTTTGGACACTTGAGACAATGGAGAGGCAGATCCATAATAATCTACAAAAACGCTTCCTAACATTGCCGGTGATGCTTTACCGGCACGGATGTTTAAAAAAGCTTTTTCCAAATGCTCAATCGAACCCGTCATGGATTCTTCAGTACTATCTAATATAAAATCAATTTCTTCAGTCATATTTTTTTTATTTTAGTGGTCAGTGATCAGTTTTCAGTGATTAGTTTTTATTGCAAACCGTACATTGAATACTGCTAACTATATATTAACTACTGTTCCTATATTTTCTCCGTCACAAATTTTCAATAGATTTCCTATTTTGTTCATGTCAAAAACAACTATAGGCAATTTGTTTTCCTGGCTTAATGTAAATGCAGTTGTATCCATTACATTCAGTCCTTTACTCAAAACATCTTCAAATGAGATGAAATCAAATTTTACTGCATTGTCATTTTTCTCAGGATCACAATCATAAACTCCATCAACACGAGTTCCTTTCAGGATAACATCAGCATTGATTTCGATTCCACGCAATACAGCTGCTGTGTCTGTAGTGAAATAAGGGTTTCCGGTACCGGCACCAAAAATAACAATTCTTCCTTTTTCCAAGTGACGGTCAGCTCTTCTCTTGATATAAGGTTCTGCTATGGATTCCATTTTTAAGGCTGTTTGCAAGCGGGTTTTCATGCCTTTGTCTTCAAGAGCTCCTTGTAAAGCCATTCCGTTGATTACAGTTGCAAGCATGCCCATATAATCACCTTGCACTCTGTCCATTCCTTTGCTGGCTCCAGCAACACCTCTAAAAATGTTTCCTCCTCCAATTACGATAGCGATTTCTACACCTTTGTCATGAATTTGCTTGATTTCATCGGCATATTCGGCCAATCGTTTTGGGTCAATACCATATTGTAAATCACCCATTAAAGCTTCACCACTTAATTTCAGAAGAATTCTTTTGTATTTCATCAGTCCGTTTTGTTTTTTTAAGGTCACTCGTTTCGAAAGTAAATCGCGTATGCGATAGAGTTCGATTTTACGAAATTTGTGCAAATATAGACATATTCTGTTTTTTTTGAAAATAGTGTTACTTAAATATTTAAATTAAGTTTTTCGTAGGTATCCCTGGCAGATTCATAACCAATGTTGAAAATGGCTTCCATATTAATTTTACTGGTTTCGAATGTACTATAAAGGGATAAAGCTTCTGGTTCGATGAGCCAATGACAATGCTCAAACTTGTGAATGCTTGAATTAGCCGAAAGTAAATCAAAAGCTCTGGCCGTTACCGATTTAATAGAATGTAGATCTTTGGCTTCAATTTTTTGTATCGGGCTAACATAAACCCCGATTAACGTTTTGCATTTCTTTTTTAAAATATCAGTTGGGAAATGGTTAAGTATGCCTCCGTCGCTGTATAAATTGCCATCAACTTCATAAGGCGACATAATTCCCGGAAAAGAAGAGGAAGCCAAAATTGCATCTATTATTTTTGTTTCGGGTTCAAATATCTTGGATTTTCCCTTAATCATATCAGTAGCCGTGATATACACTGGTATTTTGAGCTCGGAGAGAGCCGAATCTTTAAAAATGGCATAAAAATATTCCTTAAATGACTCCGAATCAATTAGTCCAGCTTTTGAAAAGGTAAAATGTTTCCAATGGAAAAAATAAATGGATTTAAAGAAGTCCAAAATGGCTCGGGGAGATTTGCCGCTACTGTATAAGGCAGCGACAATTGAGCCTGCGCTAGAGCCTGCAATTTGTTGGGGAATGATATTTTTTTCTTCTAAAAATTGCAAAACACCGGCATGAGCGATACCTCTGGATCCGCCGCCTGATAGAATTAAGCCTATTGATTTTGTTTTATCGTTCATTTAATAAAAATATAAATTTTGTTTGTTCTGACATGATTTTTATCACATTTTAAATGTAACGATATCTCTAAATTTGTTGCAAATAAACTTGTATATGGAATGAGCATATTGTTGTTGATTTTTGCTGTAAGTAATCACGAAAACCTGATGAAAGTCAACAAAAGGAATATCAATAACAATATGTCAATTTCTTTGTTTCAGAATTAAATTGAGAGTATGAAAAGTTCGGTTGCAAAAGCATTGTTTAATAGTTATTCCTATTTAGAGTATAAAAAAATGGTAACTGATTTGCTGAAAGAAGGCAAGTCAACAGGGAATGATCAATCCGAATTCTTATTGCATTACAGTACCTTAAACGAAACCAGAATGAAACGTTTGGATAAAACAATCACCGTTTCTGAAGATGTTCGTACTAAACTAAAAACATTAAGGAAAGAATACATTTGGTTAGTCATTTCGGAAGGCTGGTGTGGAGATGCTGCCCAAATTTTGCCAGTATTGAATAAAATGGCGATTGAATCTGATAAAATAAAATTAAAAATCATTCTGAGGGATTCGAATGACGATGTAATGAATCAATATTTGACAAATGGAGGAAGGGCAATCCCAAAACTTCTGGTTATTGATAAAGAATCTGGAAAAGTATGCAGCCATTGGGGACCAAGACCAAAAGGAGCTATAGATTTAATTCTGAATTATAAAAAACAATTTGGCGAAATAGATGAAGAAGGCAAAACGCAATTGCAGTTATGGTATTTAAAAGATAAAGGAATATCTGTTCAAGAAGAAGTTTTAGAGATGATGTTTTCTATAAAAGAATGCGTTTGTTTATGAATTATAATTTTTTTTGTTTTTTGTTAAAAATAAATGTAAATTGCTGACTGCTAACTAAGTCTACTGTTTCGATCTACTTTTTTATTGGTGCCTTTAAAAATATTGTATAAATAATTTAAAAATCATCATTATGAAAAAATTCTTTGAAAAGTTTTATGACTATTTCACACGTTTGTTGTTTGGAAATGATAGCGCTACTCATTATTAATGGATAATGAAATGAGCTATAAAAGAGTATTTAAACATTGCTTAAAAAACACATCACAAATCTAATTTTATATTTGTAATGTGTTTTTTATTTGGATAAATATTTGATTCAATTATTGATTAGGCTCCAGAGTATTTGCAAAATCATTCACATCAATCGCATTGGCAACATTATAATCACCAATTTTTGTGCGGCGTAAAACTGTTAAGTGCGAACCGGAATTCATGGCTTTTCCAAAATCATAGGCCAAGGAACGAATATAAGTTCCTTTGCTGCAAACTACCCTAAAATCAATTTCAGGAAGTGCAATTCGAGTGATTTCAAATTCATGGATAGTGGTTTTTCTCGAAGCAATTTCTACCGTTTCACCTGCACGGGCAAGCTCATACATACGAACTCCATCTTTTTTTATAGCTGAAAAAACTGGCGGTTTTTGATCAATTTCACCCAAAAACTGTTTGACGGTTTCATGAATTAAGGACTCGTCTATATGATCAATAGCGAAGGTTTTATCTATTTCGGTTTCCAAATCATAAGAAGGAGTAGTGGCTCCAATGTGGAAAGTTCCTGTGTATTCTTTGGCTTGACCTTGTAACTCTGAAATTCTTTTGGTGAATTTTCCGGTGCAAATTAACAACAATCCACTGGCCAGGGGATCTAAAGTGCCGGCATGCCCAATCTTGAATTTTTTTGGCAGTCCTGCTTTATTGATTAACGCATATTTGATTTTATTTACTGCCTGAAAAGAAGTAAAATGCAAGGGTTTGTCAATTAAGAGTACTTGACCGCTTAAAAAATCTTCGGGAGTCATTAAATTATGGTCAAAGGATGGATGAAAAAGTGAATTGCCAGCAATACAATTCCAGCTATAATTCGGTAATAACCAAAAACCTTAAATCCGTTTTTGGTTAAAAATCCGATGAAGCTTTTTATTGCCAAAAGCGCAACTATAAAAGCTACGACATTTCCAATAATCAGTAAATTAATCTGATGATCCGAAAGTACGAATCCGTCTTTATAATAATCATAGCATTTTTTTGCAGTAGCTCCCAACATGGTTGGAACAGCAAGAAAAAATGAGAATTCGGCAGCCGAAGTTCTTGATAGTTTTTGTGACATTCCCCCAACTATGCTTGCGCCACTTCTTGAAACACCAGGTATCATGGCAAGACATTGGAACAGACCAATTTTAAGAGCTTGTAGATAAGTTATTTCACCCGAGCTTTCGGAAGTATTTGGGTTATTGAACCATTGATCTACTTTTAATAAAATAATACCACCAATCAATAATGACACTGCAACTGTTACAGGATTTTCAAGCAAGGCATCAATTTTTTTGCTGAAAAGCAAACCGAAAACAACTGCCGGAATGAAAGCAACCAATAATTTGAAATAAAAATCAAAGGATTGAAAAAAACGCTTGAAATACAAAATCACAACCGATAAAATCGCTCCCAATTGAATAACGATAGTAAAAAGTTTGGTAAAGTCATCGTGCGCAATTCCAAAAAAGGAAGAAGCGATAATCATGTGTCCTGTAGAGGAAACAGGTAGAAATTCTGTAATTCCTTCAATAATGGCAAGAACAATAGCTTGTAGTGTATTCATTTTGTGATGATGCGTGTTTTGTTTTCAATGTGCAATTTTGACTGCATTTACTGCAGACTTATGCCTGATTACTGCAAACTATTTTTTAGGGTTTTTAAGAATAGCATAAATGGTGATTCCAAAACCAATTAAAACGGTTGTTGGTGCCAAACGAATTCTTCTAAAGTTGAAAATTTCTTCATTAAAAACATTTGGGTCATCACTTCCTCCTCCAGACATTAAAATAAATCCAAGAGCTATAACTCCAATTCCAATCAATAGGATTTTGTAGTTTACCTTTTCAAAAAGGAATTCGTGTTTGTTTTCTTCGTTTTTCATCTGTCATTGCGAGGAACGAAGCAATTTCATTCCTACTATTTTAAATTTTTTATTTCTTTAATTAAAATCAATTATTTTGTAACTGATTGCTGAGTCCTGTAAACTGAATACTAATATAAATCGTCAGTTCTTAAATTCAAGAATCGTTGTGTCGCAAAATAAGTGCTTAACCAAGTGATTAAAACGCCAACTGCAAACACACTTGCCAATACTATAGCAATCACTAATTTGTCATCTAAAATTCCTAGACCCGGGTATGAGTTGTCCAGATAGATGAGTAATCCAAGTAAAGCAAGAATTGCAAGACCGGCTCCAATCATTCCTAGTTTAATGCTTCGGGTTACAAATGGTTTACGGATGAAAGATTTTGTAGCGCCCACCATTTGCATGGTTTTAATGATAAATCGGTTGGAATAAATAGACAAACGCAATGAACTATTAATAAGTAATACAGCAATAATAGTCAATAAGCCGCTTGCAATTAAGATCCATAAACTTACTTTTTGTATGTTGTCATTAACCAGATTTACCAACTGTTTGTCATAAACGATGTCTGATATCATCGCATTTTTTCTAAGACGAGATTCAATTTTAGTAATACTGTCCCTAACAACATAATTAGCTTTTAAGTGAATATCGAAAGAGTTTTGCAAAGGGTTTTCACCTAAAAATGTTACGAAATCTTCACCAATAATATCCGAATGTTCTTTTGCAGCTTTTTCCTTGGTAACATATACGAAAGATTTTGCAAAACGAGCTGTTTTTAACTCCTGATCAAAAGCTTTTATTATAGTATCATTAGCTTCGTTCTTAAAAAATACCGTCATGGCAATTTCTTCCTTGAAATCGTCAGCGAGTTTTTTAGAATTTATAATGAAAAAGCCAAGTACTCCTAACAGAAATAATACTAGGAATATACTCAAGACTACAGAGAAATAAGAGGAAAGTAACCTGCGTTTTTGAAATTTTTCAAAGGATGAAGCCATAGTTTATCGTAATTATGGGGTAAAAATAATAAACATATTCTTTAATTTGAAGTTAAAGTTTGTCAAAATTTTAAGTTTCGCACATAAAGATGATTTTTAGACACGAATTTCACGAATTAGCGCAAATTAGTTTTTGCGAATTGGTAAAATGGTAACCACAAATTTTCGCAAATTAATCGGTGTAATTTGTAATTAAAAAAAAATTACTTCAATTTTGTCAAAATCGGATTAAAGGCTTTTGAAGAAACCACTATTTTTTCGCCAATGTGCAATGTTTTAATTTCTTCTTCCATAGCAATCACTTTTGCGATGTTGGTACCGATTAAAACCGAAACAATGTAAATAAAATTTTCTTTCTCGATTTTTAAAATTTCGCCTATGAATTGAAATTTTCCGCTATTGGAATGGCTTGAAAAAACTTCTGATGGTGTTCCTTGTTTTGTGTTTGTGCCGTTTTCGATAACTATCACTTGGTCCGAAAGCTTATAAATTTCCGAAATATCGTGACTGACTAAAATGGTTGTGAGTTTGTATTTTCGATGTACTTCCAAAAGATAATCCTGCAACTTCAAACGCATTTCGGTATCAATTGCCGATAAGGGTTCGTCCAAAAGCAGAATCTCAGGCTGCCGAACCAAAGCTCTTGCCAAAGCAACACGCTGCTGCTGTCCGCCTGATAAATGATTTGGTTTTTGATGCTGTAAAGAAACGAGTTCCATTGTTTGCAGCAGTTCATCAATAATGGTTTTGTCCTGTCCTTTTTCTAAAGCAAAAGCCAGATTTTCCCGAACCGTCATATTTGGAAACAAGGCATAATCCTGAAAAACATAGCCGATTTTACGTTTTTGAGGAGGTAGATTTATTTTAGAATTTGTGTCGAGCCACAAGTTGTCTTTGACTTTTATAACTCCTTTATCTGGATTCATTAAGCCCGAAAGAATTTGCAAAGTCGTTGTTTTTCCAGATCCCGAAGCACCATACAAAGTCACAAAATCATTTTCCTTCACTTGAAAGTCGAGATTCAAAGTCATTGCTCCCGATGCTGATTGCAATTTTTTACTGATTTTAAATTCAATCATGGCAACGGACTTATTTTGCTAAAGCGATGATTAATACTATATATGGTCAATAGAACAACAAAAGAAAAAACCAGTAAAATTGCCGAATATACATTGGCATTATGATAATTCATTGCGGTTACTTCATCGAATACGGCTATTGAAACCACTTTTGTTTCGTTTGGAATGCTTCCGCCAACCATTAAAACGACTCCAAATTCACCAATTGTATGGGCAAAACTCAGAACAATTCCTGTGAGCAATGCGGTTTTCATATTCGGAAGCAATACATGGAAAACGGTCTGCCATTTGCTTTTTCCTAATGTATAGGAAGCGTCGATTAAGTTTTTGGATATCGATTTGAAACCGCTCTGAACGGGCTGAACCATAAACGGCAGACTGTATAAAACTGATGAAATGACTAATCCCGTAAAAGTAAATACTAGTCGGAGATCAAAATAAGCGTCCAGAAATTTACCAAAAGCATTTTCGGGACTAAAAGCTATTAATAAATAAAATCCCAAAACCGAAGGCGGTAAAACTAACGGCAAACTCACAATGGCTTCGATAATTACTGTCGATTTCGTTTTGCTATAAGCCAACCAATACGCCAATGGCAATCCGACTACAAGTAAAATAAATGTTGTAGTCAATGCTAGTTTTAGCGTGAGAAATATGGGTTCGAAATCAATCATTGGACAAACTTATTTCGTTAGTTTTTATCATGGCGGTAATTTCATCATTTTCCTGAATGTCCAGTTGGTCAAAAGCGTTTCGGGTAATTACGGAAGTGATTTTTGCAGTTTCAAAATTCAGGACTATTTTACAAAGTAACGCTCCTTTTTCAAACGAATTTACGATGCAGTCTATTTTGTTTTGAAGGCTTATAATTCCTGATATTTTTTTGGCAAGAATGACTTCAGTTTCTTTAAAAATTACTTTAATTTTATTTCCTGTTTTGAGATAATCTGAAGTTTCGGGGGTGTCAATTACGATTGAAGTCAGAACAGTATTTTGCACTTTTAGTTTTACCAATGACAAAGATCCATCGGTAGTTATTTCGGTAATGTTTCCTAAAAGTACGTTCATTTTTTATTGTTTTTTAACCACAAATCACACGAGTTTTAACAAAACAATTTGTGAATTTGCGGTTCTGTTGGTCTAGCATTTTAAATTTTTATTACTTCTTATTTTTTCGAATAACCGTAATATGTTAAAATTTGAATTGCTTTTTCAGATGAAATATAGTCATAAAATTGTTTCGCCGCTGTATTTCCTTTGCCGTGTTTCAAAATTACACATCCCTGCTCTAATCGTGAATGGCTTTCCTGCGGAATTACATAATATTTGCCTCGTTCTTTTATCATTGCTGGTGACAGTACATCTGATAAAGCTATTATTCCAATATCGGCTGCGCCAAAAGCTGCAAACTGGGCTGCTTGGGCAATGTTTTCGCCAAATACCAGATTGCTTTTGACTTTATTATACAGCTTGAAGTGTTTTAAACTCTCTATAGTTTTGGCACCATAAGGAGCAGTTTTTGGATTTCCTACAGCAATTTTTTTCACTTTAGGATTTAGTAGTGAATTCATTTTCTCTATACCTGGATCCAATTTTTTACTCCAAATCGCCAATCTTCCTATCGCATATAATTTTATTGACGAAACGGTAAAACCATTGTTTTTTAACTGCTTTGGATAATTCATATCGGCCGAAAAAAACAAATCAAAAGGAGCTCCATTCGATATCTGCTCGTAAAATTTTCCCGAAGATCCATAAGTAACCTGAATTACATCGTTCGGATTTTTTTGTTTGTATACTTTCAAAATGGAATCCATTGCTGTCTTTAAGTTGGCCGCAACAACAATAGTTGCTTTTTGCTGTGCAAAAACATTGCCTGCAACAAACAATAGAAGAAATATAGAGAATGATTTTATTTTCATTTACGATTTTAGTTGTTTAAGGTTAGACCGCAGATTGCTTCGCCTATTCGCTATCGCTCGGGTCGCAAATTATTTTATTTTTTAGAACTAAACAATTCGGGTTTAAAGGTAATCATTACATAACTCCAAAGCGGGGTAGCATTACTGTTTCCTCCTTTTAAAACCTCCATGCTTTTGTCTGCAAAGAGATAAGAAAAACCCAGATCAATGCTTGTGAACGTATTGTATTTGTACCTTAGAATCAAATCGTTTTCAAATCCTAAATACGGATCGACGACTTTTTTTTGCGGATCTAAAATTTTGTTTTCTAAGTAAAACAAGTGAAAATCAGAGCGTATAGAAAGATTTTTATTCCAGTCGTAATTCAAGAACAAATACGGATTTATCAATCCTCCGTTTTGTACATCTTTTGGAAAAGAGGTGAAATAATCCATGTTTCCCATAAATTTCCAAGCCACGCCATACAGCGGTACAAATGATTTGGATATTTCTGAAGGTTTTGTAGCATCGTCACCGCTCATAATTTCGGCTCCTAAGCGTGCTGTCCATTTTTGCAGTTTATATTGTATTTCCGGCTGTAAATAATAGGCCGAAATACTGGTGCTTGACTGCAGCTGACCGTATTGATAATAACCGCTAAAAGTTAGGTATAAATTATTTTTTTCGAATTCTAAACGCCCACCCGAAGTTCCTCTTGTGTACAGTGTTTGCGAGTTGGTTTTACTTTCGAAACTATCAGCTGAGTTTATCGTTGTTAAGGTGAAATTCTGGTTTAGCTTGGCTCTTAAATAGTGTAAATTCAGAAGTTTGTAATTGTTAAAAGTCGTGGGAGAATAAGAAGTTTCAAAAATACGTTCGGAACTTTGACTGAAAGCGGTAAATAATTCTGTTTCGATTTTATTGTTTTTATAAATCAAGTCAATTCCGTCATGGGCTCGTCCTGTTTGACTCCAATTGGCTGCCGAGAATAATCGCCCATTGTCCAGTTCTATTTTTTGACGACCTAATCTTGCTGAAAAATTCTCCACAATTTCCACTTCTGCAAAGGCTTCATATACATTTAAAGATCCCGTTACCGAAGCTTGTCCGTATTGTCCCCAAACACGAATGTCTTGGATTGAAGTGAGGAATTTGAACTTCGGTTGCTCATAACCAATGTTTAAACGACTTCGTTGTGAAGCAAAAAACGCCGCTTTGGTCGTGTCGTTGGGCAATTGTCGGTAGCCATCCCGATATTCGCCTCTTGGTCTGAATTCCAATCCGACAGTGAATATTTTATTCTCTGAAGTTACTTTTTGATTAAAACTTTCGAGGACCAATAATGAATCAGCTTCGCGTTGTGTGATGATTTTTTTCTGCACTAATAAATTGGTTACACTGCTGTTTATTTGCGCTGATAGATTTTCGCTAATGAGAAAAGTTAGGAATGCAATAGTTAGAAATAATAAATAGTTTTTTTGTTTCATTTGATTACCCTTGTTGTTTTTCAGTGTGTTTAAAAAGGAATAGTGATTGGTAAAAAAATTTAGAACTTCAGATTTTGGGTTTCTTTTTGGGCAAAATCTTTGATTCGTTTTTCGATTTCATAAAATTTCTGAATGGCTTTTTCGCCGGCTTCGGTTAATTTGGTTCCGCCGCCGCCTTTGCCTCCCAATACTTTTTCGACTAAAGGGCTTTCGGCACGTTGGTTCATTTCTGTTACCAATTGCCATGCTTGTCGGTAAGCCATTTTCATTTCTTTGGCAGCATTGGTTATAGATCCTGTTTTTTGAATGTTTTCTAAAAGCCAGATTTTTCCAATACCCAAAAAAGGTCCATTGGATTCTTCAATCCAAAGGCGAACTTCGATATTGTATTTTTTAGCTGTAGTCATTTGGGCGTTTTTTAACAACATGATGCAAACATACGTATTTTTACTTACAACATACGTATTTTTTTGTTTTTTTATTGGAAAATGATTTTTTTTGATTTCTTTATCAGATATACTTATTTCATTGTCAAGGTTAGTTTTGGAAATCTATTTTAATTGGAAGTGGATTATTGCAGTTTCTTGGGTAATTTGAAAAAATGCAGAAATGTTGATTTTTAGCCCCGATAGCAGTGAAAATCCTTATAAGCCGGTGTTCGGCTTATAAGATTGCAACGGATAGCGGGAGTGAAGTTGTAAAATGCACAAAATGTTCTGCTCCAAAAAACAATTAAGCAAGCTTTGGTAACCAGCGACAATAAACGTAAATTTGCGCCTTTATAATTTAAATCTCAGAAACTTAGTTACTCAGTAGCTTAGCAACTCAAACGAAATGAAATACAATCCGAACGAAATAGAAGCCAAATGGCAAAAATACTGGGCTGATAACAAAACTTTTAAAGCCGAAAACGATTCTGAAAAGCCGAAACATTATGTTTTGGATATGTTTCCTTATCCATCGGGAGCGGGCTTGCATGTTGGGCATCCGCTGGGGTACATTGCATCGGATGTGTATTCCCGTTTTAAAAGGCATCAGGGTTTTAATGTGTTGCATCCGATGGGGTATGACAGTTTTGGACTTCCGGCGGAGCAGTATGCAATTCAGACTGGACAGCGTCCTGAGGATACAACCCGCGTAAACATTGACGGTGGAGTGGACAAGGAAGGAAAAGTGATTGCCGGTTACAGAAAGCAGTTGGATAATATAGGATTTTCATTTGATTGGGATCGTGAAGTGCGTACTTCGAACCCTGATTATTACAAACATACACAGTGGATTTTTATCCAATTGTTCAATTCTTGGTATAATAAAGACAATGACAAAGCCGAAGATATTTCGACTTTGACAGCTGTATTCGAAAAAGAAGGAAATGCCAATGTAAATGCGGTTTGCGATGATGCTATCGAAGCTTTTTCGGCTAGTGAATGGAACGCTTTTGCAAAAGAAAAGCAGGAGGGTATTTTGTTGCAATACCGTTTGACGTACTTGGCAGAGACGGAAGTAAACTGGTGTCCGGGCTTGGGAACGGTTTTGGCAAATGACGAAATTGTGAACGGTGTTTCGGAGCGTGGCGGTTTTCCGGTTATTCGTAAAAAAATGACGCAATGGAGCATGCGAATTTCGGCGTATGCGGAACGTTTATTACAAGGATTAAATGATATTGACTGGAGCGAATCTATAAAAGAAAGTCAGAGGAATTGGATTGGAAAATCGGTTGGGGCTATGGTTTCTTTTACCGTAAAACCTCACCCCCAGCCCCTCTCCAGCGGAGAGGGGAGCCAAGCTGGATATATGACGGCTAATGCTTCGATTGCTTCGCAATTGGTTGGGAATGCTAGAGAGAACCGCAAGAATCCAACTGAGGCTGAAGATGCACTTTGGCAAGAAGTTAGGAATTCGAACTTAGGTTATAAAATAAGAAGACAGCATTATATTGGTAATTTTATAGTTGATTTTGTTTCCCTTGAAAAAAAACTGATTATTGAAGTTGACGGAGGTTATCACGATGAAAAAGAGCAAATAGAATTAGATGAATTGCGAACTTTAGAATTAGAGCAAAAACATTTTTACAAAGTAATCCGTTTTACTAATGAAGAAGTTTTAAATGATATCAAATCAGTTTTATCGAAGATAAAAGAAGAATTAAGCCTGCGAAATTCTTACAAAGATATAGAGGAGCTAGCTCCCCTCTCCTCTGGAGAGGGGTTGGGGGTGAGGTTTATAGACGTTTTTACAACGCGTCCCGACACCATCTTCGGAGTTACGTTTATGACTTTAGCTCCGGAACACGAATTAGTGGCTCAAATCACAACTCCAGAACAAAAAGCGGAAGTTGAGGCTTATATCGAAAAAACTGCAAAACGTTCCGAAAGAGAGCGTATGGCAGATGTAAAAACCATTTCGGGAGTATTTACCGGTGCTTATGCGGAACATCCGTTTACCAAGGAAGCGATTCCGGTTTGGATTGGGGATTACGTTTTGGCGGGTTACGGGACAGGCGCTGTAATGGCGGTTCCTTGTGGCGACGAACGTGATTATGCTTTTGCGAATTTCTTCAAAGGGCAAAACGGAATGCCAGCGATCAAAAATATTTTTGATAAAGACATTTCAGAAGGGGCGTATGGAGCGAAAGAAGGTTTTCAGTTAGTGGATTCGGATTTCTTAAACGGCTTGGATTATAAAAAAGGAACTCAAAAAGTAATTGAAGAGTTAGAAAAAATAAATCAAGGAAAAGGAAAAACCAATTACCGTTTGCGTGATGCGGTTTTCTCGCGCCAAAGATATTGGGGAGAACCTTTCCCAGTGTATTATGTGAATGGTTTGCCACAAATGATTGATGCACAGCATTTGCCAATCATTTTGCCAGAAGTAGAGAAATATTTACCAACCGAAGACGGTTTGCCTCCATTAGGAAATGCTGCTGTTTGGGCTTGGGACACGGTTAATAATAAGGTTGTCTCAAACGAACTACTCTCCCCTCCTTTGGAGGGGTCGGGGGAGGTTACTATCTTTCCTTTAGAATTGAATACTATGCCAGGTTGGGCAGGAAGTTCGTGGTATTGGATGCGTTATATGGATGCTAAAAATCCAAACGAATTTGCAAGCAAAGAAGCTTTAGCCTATTGGGAAAGTGTCGATTTGTACATTGGTGGAAGCGAGCACGCTACAGGTCACTTATTGTATTCCCGTTTTTGGAATAAATTTTTGAAAGACAAAGGTTTTGCTCCAACCGAAGAACCATTCAAGAAATTGATTAATCAGGGAATGATTTTGGGAACTAGTGCGTTTGTTTACGGTGTATGGATAGATATTTATTACCGTACGTCTGCCGAAGACGATTTTGCTAAAGAATTAGGTTTAGAGAGTAAAAAAATCGCTAAAGAATCTCCTCGTCCTGTTTTTTTAGGTCTCTCTAAAAAAGTATTCGAAGAAATTAAATTGACTGAAGATGAACATGGAATGGTGACTAGTCCTATCATTAATAATTATATTAAAAATAAATACCCACATTTTAAATTCCTGTATTTGGAAGAGGGTCTTGAAGAAGGGTATGATTTTAGATGTTCACAATTAAAAGTACATACAGATGTTTCATTTGTGAATTCATCAGATGAATTGGATGTTGAAAGATTTAAGGCTTGGAGAGAAGAATATTCTATTGCAGATTTTATTTACGAGGAAAAAACAAAATTTATCGTTGGTCGTGAAGTCGAAAAAATGTCGAAATCAAAATACAATGTGGTAACTCCTGATGACATTTGTACAGAATACGGAGCGGATACCTTACGCTTGTATGAAATGTTTTTAGGGCCATTGGAGCAGGCAAAACCTTGGAATACGGCGGGTATTTCGGGAGTTTTTGGTTTCTTGAAAAAATTATGGAGATTGTATTTTGATGACAATGGTTTAATTGTAAACAACGACGAACCAACAAAAGACAACTTGAAATCATTACACAAAACCATCAAAAAAGTAGCTGATGATATCGAGAATTTCTCTTTCAATACTTCGGTTTCGCAGTTTATGATTTGTGTAAATGAATTGTCTTCGCAGAATTGTCATTCCCGTGCTATTTTGGAACCGTTGGCCATTGTGATTTCGCCTTATGCACCGCACATCGCCGAGGAATTATGGTCGCTGTTAGGGAATGCCGAATCGATTTCAACGGTTGCTTTCCCTGTTTTTGAAGAAAAACATTTGGTAGAATCAGAGAAAGAATATCCGGTTTCTTTTAATGGAAAAATGCGTTTTACCATCAAATTGCCTTTGGATTTAACCAAAGAACAAATTGAGGAAATCGTCATGAAAGACGAAAGAACTATCAAACAATTAGACGGAAAAACACCAAATAAGGTAATTATCGTTCCGGGAAAAATTATCAATTTGGTGGGGTAATATTCGCCGTAGAGACGCACTGCAGTGCGTCTCTACGGTCGAATCTGTAAAAAATATAAATCCCAAATTCCAATTTCGTGATTGGAATTTGGGATTTTTTTGTGTAACATTTTTTAGGTTTTTATAACCAATATAAAAAACATAAACAATGAAAAAACACGAAGTTCACATTTTGAAAAAAAAAGCTGGTTTTAGCGGCATGAAGGACGAATTGTCAAGAGAAGTAGAGGTGTTTCTAAATGCTAAATCTGCCGAGGGCTATGAGGTAATAAATGTTTCTTTTACGTATTATGAAGGAGCAGAATTGATAGCATTTATTACGATCTGTAAATAATTTTGGATGTCAAAATGACACAATAAAAGTTTGGTTCAGAATTTGATGTTTATTTTGAAACTAAAATATAAAAACGAAAAATATGGGAATGAGTTATTTAATTCTTGCTGGTGGTATTATGCTGGCAAGTTGGCTAGTGAGTTCTACACTAAAAAATAAGTTTGAGTTTTATTCGAAATTGCATTTGCAAAACGGAATGTCGGGTGCCGAAATAGCCGAAAAAATGCTTGCCGATCATGGAATACGTGATGTGCGGGTAATTTCGACTCCAGGCCAATTGACAGATCATTACAATCCAGCGGATAAAACGGTTAATTTGAGCGAAGCTGTTTACAATCAAAGGAATGCAGCAGCTGCGGCAGTCGCAGCACATGAGTGTGGGCACGCAGTACAGCACGCGGTAGGTTATCAATGGTTGACGATGCGTTCACAATTAGTGCCAATCGTGAATGTGGCTTCCTCTTTTATGCAATGGATTTTATTGGCAGGAATCTTGATGATTAGAACCTTTCCGTCACTTTTGTTGATTGGAATCGTGATTTTTGCGGCAACGACCTTGTTTTCGATTGTGACCTTGCCAGTGGAATATGATGCAAGTAATCGTGCGTTAGCTTGGTTGGAAAACAAAAGGATGCTAACACAACAGGAACATGCAGGGGCGAAAGATTCATTGAAATGGGCAGCTCGAACTTATGTGGTAGCGGCTTTGGGATCAATAGCGACTTTATTGTATTACGTTTCTATTTATATGAATAGAAGGTAATTAAAGAGCAGAAATTTCAAATAATAAAAAAATCCAAATTTCAATAATACATTGGAATTTGGATTTTTTATTATTGTTAAGATTATTCAGGCATGTTTTGCTGTTGCCATTTTACCAAAATGGCAAGCTGGTCTGCAGTTAAGGCTGGTTTTTTCTTTACAGGAGGCATAAACTTGCGATCGTCCTGTGGTAATTGTACTCGTTGCAATATAGCAACTATGTTTTCTTTTACATGAGCGTAATTTTCCAATGCTTCTTTTTTTCCTTGAGGCGGGATATGGCAAGGGGAACAGCTATTCGCAATAATAGGCTCGACATCTGTTTTGTAGCTGATTTTTTTTACTTCAACATAATCTGATTTTGCTGTTTTTGTAGAGTTGCAATTTGATAATAGTAGGGATAAAGGAATTAGAGGGGCAACTAATCGAATTTTTTTCATGGTTTCTTTTTGGGTTAAAGTTAGTTTTGTCTGTTTTATTCGTTGGTTATTATTGAATTTATATATTGGAATACAAATAACAGATTTGGTTTAATCTTTAAATTAAAAATAATCTAAAAATAAAAAATCCAAATTTCAATTAGAGTCAATTGAAATTTGGATTTTTAAAAGTAGTATTTTTTTAAAAAACTATTTTGCTTTATTGGCTTCGACTATATATTTTTCCAAAGCCATGGTCATTGATGGTGTGCCCGGCGTTGGAGCCATTATATCTACACGTAACCCGTGATCAAGAGCTTCCTTTTGAGTAGTACTGCCAAAAACGGCTATTCGAGTATTGTTTTGTTCGAAATCGGGAAAGTTTTTATATAAGGATTTAATTCCAGTTGGGCTAAAGAAAGCCAAAACATCATAATAAACATCTGCCAAGTCAGATAAGTCACTCATAACCGTTTTGTAAAAAGTAGCTGGAGTCCAGTCAACCTTCAAAGCGTTTAGTGTAACGGGAATGTCTGCATTCAATTGATCAGATGCAGGTAATAAGAATTTTTCGTCTTTGTATTTTTTGATTAAAGGCGATAAATCGGCAAAGTCTTTTGGCCCTACGTAGATTTTACGCTTTCTGTACACTACATATTTTTGTAGGTAAAATGCAATAGCTTCAGATTGACAAAAGTATTTTAATCCTTCTGGTACTTTATAACGCATTTCATCGGCTACTCTAAAAAAATGATCGACACCATTTTTACTTGTTAATATGATGGCACTATAGTTGTTGAGGTCAATTTTTTGAAGTCTAATTTCTTTTGCGCTTACTCCTTCTACATGAATAAAAGGTCTGAAATCAATTTTCACTTTATGCTTTTGTTGTAGCTCAAAGTATGGAGAATTTTCCACTTTAGGTTCTGGTTGGGACACCAAAATTGTTTTCACTTTCATAATTAATTATTTCTAAACGCTATTTTTTGTAAACCAATAATACATAAAATAATAGGGTGCTATTTCAAGAGTGCAAAGATATAAAATAAAATAAAACAACTTACTGAAAATTTCTTTTCTGTAATTTTTTATCGCAAACAGGTAGAGTAAAACGTTCAGGGCTACTATGCTATATAAAATTAAGAGGGGTACACTTTTTAAAATAGAGTCATAATAGTATAAAATAATATCGATTGGAAGTAATACTAAACCAACATATGTTCTGTAGGTAACTTTTTGTAAGTTAAACTGTTCGACCAATTCTTCAATCTTAAAAGTTGTTGCGATTATTTTTTCGATCAAAAATTTCGACAAAACGAAATAAACAACAAAAGTGAAAATCTGAATAAATAATATCCAATCTGTTTTTGTTCCGTAACCAAAACGATTTAATATAATTTGGATAAAGAAAGAAAAGGAAATGATCTGTACAAAGAATAAGGAAATGGAAAACATGCCCATCAAATGGCTGCTGTCCTTGTATATTCGGGCGTATTTGTCGGAGAAAATTAATTTTGTGAAATCTTCAAACCGATTTTCATAAAGAGATTTGGTCAAAGCGATAATGCCAAAAGCCATTATAAAAACGATAATAGCCCAATCGCTGGTATCTGTTATTCTAGGATGAAGTACGTGTTCAGTCATAATTACAGCAAAATTAGTAATTTTTATAACATTATTTATTATAATTTTATAATAATCAAATGGCATAAAAAGGTTACTTTTGCATCGAAATTACGCAAAATATGAACAATTGCATTGTTATAATTCCTACCTATAACGAAATTGAAAACATCGAAAGCATTATTAGAGCAGTGCTTTCTCAGCACAAACCTTTCCATGTACTGATTATTGATGACAACTCACCAGATCATACTGCTGATAAGGTAATTATGCTCCAAGATGAGTTTAAGGGTAGGTTGTTTTTGGAGAAAAGAGAAAAAAAAGCGGGATTAGGCACAGCTTATGTTCATGGTTTTAAATGGTCATTGAAAAATAATTATGATTTTGTTTTTGAAATGGACGCTGATTTCTCTCATAATCCCAATGATCTAGAGAGATTATATGATGCCTGTCATTTTGGTGATGCCGATTTGGCCATTGGTTCGCGTTATGTAACGGGTGTGAATGTGGTTAATTGGCCATTGAGCCGTGTTTTAATGTCTTATTTTGCGTCGGTTTATGTTCGTATTATTACAGGTATGAAAATACATGATGCAACGGCAGGTTTTGTTTGTTATAAAAGAGCCGTGCTCGAATCCATTAATTTGGATAAGATAAGATTTGTCGGGTATGCTTTTCAGATTGAAATGAAATACCGTACCTATTGTAAAAAATTTGCTATTTCGGAAGTGCCCATTATTTTTACCGATAGAACCAAAGGGCAATCTAAAATGAGTAATTCGATAATAATTGAAGCAGTATTTGGAGTGATTTTATTGCGTTTAAAAAAAATAGTTAACAGTTTGTAAAAAGGGAATGCTATGAATAGATATTTAATTAAGAATGCTAAAATAGTAAATGAAGGAGTTATTTTTGAAGGAGATGTTCTTGTAGAGAATAATCTAATTATGGAGGTTTCGGATAATATTAGCCTGAAATCTTCTGATTGTATGATTATTGATGCCGAAGGAAGTTATCTAATACCAGGCGTTATTGATGATCAGGTACATTTTAGAGAGCCGGGTCTTACGCATAAAGGAGATATTGAATCGGAGTCCAAGGCTGCGGTTGCAGGTGGGATAACTTCATATATAGAGCAACCCAATACAGTTCCGAATGCTGTTACCCAAGAAATTCTAGAAGAAAAATATAAAATCGCTTCCGAGAAGTCGTATGCCAATTATTCATTTATGATGGGGGCAACCAATGATAATTTGGAAGAAGTATTGAAAACCAATCCAAAAAATGTAGCAGGTATCAAGATATTTTTGGGCTCTTCAACAGGAAATATGTTGGTGGATAATGAAGCGGTTTTAGAAAAAATATTTTCTTGCACTTCCATGTTGATTGCTGTTCATTGCGAAGATGAGCAGACTATCAAAAATAATCTGGAAAAATACAAGGAAGAATATGGTGAGGATGTTCCTGTAACGGCACATCATCTTATCCGCAGTGAAGAGGCTTGTTATCTATCTTCTTCAAAAGCTATTGCCTTGGCTAAAAAAACTGGAGCAAGATTGCACGTTTTTCATCTTTCGACAGCAAAAGAAATGGAGCTGCTTACCAATAAAATTCCACTTGAAGATAAAAAAATTACTGCCGAAGTTTGTGTGCATCATCTATGGTTTACTAATGAGGATTATGAAACAAAAGGTAATTTTATCAAATGGAATCCAGCGGTAAAGACTGCCAATGATAGAAAAGCGTTATGGGAAGCACTTAATGATGGACGTATTGACGTAATTGCTACCGATCACGCACCCCACACATTAGAAGAAAAAAAGCAAAAATATTTACAAGCTCCTTCTGGTGGGCCATTGGTACAACATGCTCTTGTTGCCATGTTTGAAGCGCATCATCAAGGAAAGATAAGCGTGGAGAAAATCGTTGAAAAGATGTGTCATAATCCGGCAAAAATCTTCAAGATTGAAAAAAGAGGCTTTGTTAAGGAAGGTTATTATGCAGATTTAGTGATTATTAATGCAGGTTTGCCTTGGAGTGTGAAGAAAGAAAATATACTTTCAAAATGTGGATGGTCTCCTTTTGAAAAGTTTACTTTTAAATCCAGGATTACCCATACTTTTGTTAATGGAAAATTGGTTTATTCCGGTTTTAAGGTAAAAGACATTCGTGCTGGGGAAAGAATATTATTTGATCGATAAAGATAATAGTTGATGAAGAAAATCATATCTCTTTTTATTTTGGGCTCCTTGTTTTTAAGTTGTAACAAGGATTTGGTTAAGAAACCGGATAATCTTATTGATAAAAATGTAATGGAAGATATTCTATATGATATGTCAATTCTTGATGCTCTAAAATATCAAGATCCAAATTCTTTATCTAATCATGGAATCAATCCAAAGACCTATATCTTTAAGAAATACAAGATTGATAGTCTTCAGTTTGTGAAAAGTATTGAGTATTATGCTGCTGACTATAGAGATTACAAAAAAATGTATGACAATTTAAACGACCGGCTGAAAAAAGAAAAAACAGATGTTGATTTAAAAATCAAACAAGAGTCTAAAAAAGCATTAATACTCAAAAGAGCCAAAGAAAAAAAAATGCGTGATTCTATAAAAAAGGTTAATAAAATCAAGGAGTTAAAAGTTAAAAAAGAAAAAGATTCCCTGGCTAAAAAGAAGCAGTAATTAAAGGCTAAAAAATAGGAATGGTTATAATTTGACGATTTTCTTTATATAATCAGAAACGTCCATGAATGTTATATTCAGGACGTTTTTTGTTTTTTCATTAGAATATAAATCGGACGAATAAGAAGATTTGGCAGAGGCTTTGCTGAGTTGTCTTTTTTGTCCAAAAACAACAGAAGCTATCCAGTCCAATTTAGATAAGGTATTCATCATAAAAGGAGTTGCGTGATATTTGGGTGGTTTGACTTTTAAGGCTTTTGCAATAGAAAACAAAAGATCCTTAAAAACGATATTTTGCCCAATCAATATATATCGTTCCCCTTGAATATTGCTGTTCATTAATTGATACATGACTGAAACAACGTCTGAAACGGCTATGAAACCAGTTGATCCTTTAGTGTAAAAAGGCAATCCGTTTTTTACTTTCTTGAAAATTTCACCGCTACCCTGATTCCAAAATCCAGGACCAATAATAACACCGGGATTTACCATTACTACATTTAGTCCTTCTTGTTGGCCACGCCAAATTTCCATTTCCGAACCGTATTTTGAAATCGCATAATCACTATGCAGTTTTTCGGGATTCCATTCTGTTTCTTCAGTTATGATAGATTCATGTGCAGCCAAGTCTCCCAGAGCGGCAATAGAACTTACGTGACAAAGTTTTTGGATATTATAATTCAGGCAAAAATTGACAATGTTTGCAGTACCTTCAATATTTGTTTTTCGAACCAAATTTTCATCTTTTGGATCAAATGAAATTATGGCGGCGCAGTGGTATACTTTTGTAATTCCTTGAAAAGCATGTTCCAAGGAAGGAACGTCAAGGACATTTGCCTCAACCCATTGTATCGAATCAAAAAAAGGTTTTTTATCGTATAATGCAAATAGGGATTTTGTCTTTTGGATGTTGTCCAAATTTCTATAAATGGCTCGAACCTGTTCACCTTTTTCTGCTAAGTGAATTAAGAGATGCGCGCCTACTAAACCTGTTCCTCCTGTGACTAATACCATATTTACAAATGTAATAAGTTTAAAGTTTCTAAGTTTCTAAGTTTCTAAGTTTTTTTCTTTAAAAGTTTCTGAGTTCCTAAGGTACTAAGTATCTAAGTCCTTATTATGTTTAAAGTTTCGGTGTCATAATTCGTATATCGTATATCGTAATTCGTAAATTGAATTACTATCTTTGCCCAAAATTGAATATTAGAAATGAAAAATATTATTTCCGAATTACAATGGCGTGGATTGGTTCACGACATCATGCCAGGAACCGAAGAGCAACTTTTAAAAGAAATGACAACTACTTATATCGGATTTGATCCTACATCAGATTCTTTGCATATTGGTAGTTTGGTGCCGATTATTTTATTGGTTCACCTTAAAAATTTTGGTCATAAACCAATTGCTTTGGTGGGAGGGGCAACTGGAATGATTGGAGATCCATCAGGAAAATCGGATGAGAGAAATTTATTGGATGAAGTTACCTTAAATAAAAATGTTGAAGGCATAAAAGGAGTTTTGTCTCGTTTTTTGGATTTTAATGATACGACTGCAAATGCACCTGTTTTAGTGAATAATTATGATTGGATGAAAGGATTGTCATTCATTAATTTTGCACGTGATGTAGGTAAAAGAATCACGGTGAATTATATGATGGCCAAAGATTCCGTGAAGAAACGTCTGTCAGGCGAAGGCGAGGGAATGTCATTTACTGAGTTTACCTACCAATTGATTCAGGGTTACGATTTTTATCATTTGCATAAAGAATACAATTGTTTGTTGCAAATGGGAGGTTCAGACCAATGGGGGAATATCACAACGGGAACCGAGCTAGTGCGTCGTATGAACGTGGGTGAAGATGCCAAGGCTTTTGCAATGACCTGCCCGTTAATCACCAAGGCTGACGGTTCTAAATTTGGAAAATCCGAAGGCGGAAATGTATGGTTGACTGCTGATAAAACTTCGGTATATAAATTTTACCAATTTTGGTTGAATACTACTGATGTGGATGCTGAGAAATACATCAAAATCTTTACTTTCTTAGACGAAGCTACAATCGGAGCATTAATCGAAGAGCATAAAGTAGCTCCGCATTTAAGAGTTTTACAAAAGAAATTAGCTGAAGAGATTACTGTTTTTGTTCATTCAAAAGAAGAATTAGAAAAAGCAATTCAAGCATCAAATATTTTATTCGGTAACTCTAATGCTGAAGATTTGAAGAAATTAGATTCGGCAACTTTTTTAGAAGTTTTTGACGGAGTTCCTCAAGCAGAAATTGCAAAATCTGATATTGAAGCAGGCTTGGATATTGTTACTGTTTTAAATGAAAAAACGGGCTTCTTTAAATCAAATGGAGAGGCAAGACGTGCATTAACCGCAAATTCAATTTCTGTAAACAGAGAAAAAATAAACGAAACATTTGTTCTTTCTACAAATGATTTGATTAACAATCAATTCGTATTGTTACAAAGCGGAAAGAAAAATTATTTTGTGGTGAGAGTTAAATAATTTTCTAACTTTACTTTAAATAATAATGTTATGGGAACTCAATTTTTGACTGACGAAAAAGGAAACAAGACAGCAGTTTTGTTACCTATAAAAAAATACAATAAATTGATTGAAAAACTGGAAGATTTAGAGGATATTCGTCTTTATGATGAAGCCAAGAGAGATGATGATGGTTATCGTATTTCTATTGATGAAGCTTTTAAAATTATTGAAGAAAAGCGTAAGTTGGCAAAATAATGGCTTATACAATCGAATTTAGGAGTAAGGTTTTGAAAGCTTTAGTCAAAATTAATGAGCCTAATTATTCTGCAATAAAAAAAGAAATTTATAATCTATCAGAAAATCCAAGACCGCAAGGATATCGAAAACTCAAAGGTAGAAAAGGGTATCGTATACGAGTAGGGGATTATAGAGTAATTTATGAAATACTTGATAATGTTCTTTTAGTAGAAGTTATCGATTTAGGACATAGAAAAGATATTTACGATTAAATTACCATCAGGTTACAACCACGAATATCAGAATTATCAAAACGTCCCAATACCTCGAAAGAGTTGTTGGGATATTTTTTGCCCAAATCCTGTGTGGCAATAAAGGAGCACGAATTAATGTTGGCGAGGTCGATAACGTTAATACCGCCCGTTTTTCCGTCGTTTATATAAGTCAAAGCGTCTTCGGTGTCACGAATGTGGATTTGCATCCAAGACGGGCATTCAAATATGCCGTTTCCTAGTGAATATGCTTGCGCTAATAATTCGGTCATTCCATATTCCGAATGGATCGCTGTAACGCCAAATCCGTTGCAGAGTTCTTCATGCAATTCTTCCCGAATCATTTCCTTGCGTTTGCCTTTCATCCCGCCAGTTTCCATAATAATGGTATTTTGCAATTGAAAGGTTTGTTTTTCGATTAAATCCAATAAAGCATAAGTAACTCCAATGAGAATTACATTTTGCCCAGCTTCGTCTAATGCAACTAATTTTTTAATTAATTCCTCATGATTGTGCAGGTAAAAACCACTATCGCTGTTATTGGTGAGCTGAATTAAATCTTCGACCATATGTATTAATGAAGAGCCTTCTCTTTCCAGATAGGAAGGAAGCAGTGCTAGAATAACATAATCTTCTATATTTCCATAAAATTGGGAGAAACCTTTGCGATAACTTTCTTCATAAATAGAAACATCGGTAACTAAATGTCTGCTGGTTATGGCTCCCGTTGTTCCGCTGCTGGTAAAAGTAGTCTGGATAGATTCATTGTTTGAGACAACGTTATGGCTTTTGAAAAACTGAATGGGTAAAAACGGAATCTGATGAAGTGACTTTACTTTTTGTGGATTTGTTTTTAGTAAATCGCAGAATTCCTGATAAACCAAATTGTTTTCATATTGATAACGGAATACTTTTAAAGCTGTTTTTTCAAATTGCTTCTGACTCGAAATGGTAAATATGTCGCTGGCTGTAATCAAGTTCTTTTTTTTGCAAAGGTATTGTTTTTCGATGCTTTTTTTAATTTTGATATTTGTGGTTTTTAAAAAAAGGCATAAAAAAAGTTCCAATTGTAATGGAACTTTTGATTTGTAATAAGAGATTTTACCTAACTATTAGTTTTCTGCTGCTGGTTGAGTCTTCTTCTGTTATTTTTATGATATAAATCCCAGGGGACAGATTTGAAATGTTTAGTTCTTTATTGCTAATTATAGTTTGCAGTACTTTTTTTCCCAAGACATCAAAAATAATAATCTCTTTTTCTGAATCTTTTTTTGAAGTAATGTAAACCTTGCCACTAGACACAGGGTTTGGATACAAACTTAACCCTTCAATAGAAGAATCTTCTTGAGTTTTCGGCTGTTTACTATCTTGTGCCTTGGCACCAGAAGTAAAAAATATAGCCGCTAAGAGAATAATATAAAAGTAGTTTTTTGCCATCAGCTCAATTTTGTGTAGTAAAGGTAGTGAAAAAGTTCCATACAAAAAAAACATCCTAATTTTTTAGGATGTTTTTAATATTTTTTTGGGAACTATCTATTTGATTAAGCTCACTCCGTCAACTGTAGCCCATGCTCCAGCTGTCAATGTAGCTCCTGTAGCAGTAGTACTAGTTGTCCAGTTTGTTGTAGGAAGAAAACTAGCTGCTGATAATGTGAAAGTAGTTTGTCCTGAAATGAAGCTAATAGGTGAGTTGGTGATTTTTACGTTGTTTAATTTAATTTTACCACCGGCAACTTGATGATCGTAAGTAACTTTATCTAGTATTTGTAGCACACCACCATTAAATGCAGTAGGCGTAGTTTGACTAACATAACCATCGATTACGATATTACTGAAATCTCCATTTCCTTCTTTTTTGAACTGAAAAGCATCCAATTGAATTTCTTTTTGTTCTTCTGTAACCGTACCTGTAGCTCTTTTTAGAGTGATATTAGTAACTTTTGGGAAATAAGCATTGTCATTATTAGAAGCTTCAATTTCCATACCATAGTTTCCTTTATCGGTTTGGTAAGCATACCAGTTAGTATTTGCTTGACCTTGCCATCCATCTTGCCAGTCAAATGAATCATCATAATTACCATAAGAAATTGAATTGGTCAAACTTACAGTTCCTCCAAAGAATTCGTATCCGTCATCAGCACCTTTGTAAGATACCAAGTGATCTAAAGTTGTTCCTGTACCTACAGAGTAAAAAGTGAAACCATTGTTTTCTTTAGTACCATCAGCTAATTTTGAACCAGCGTATTCAACTCTTGTGTATACTAATGAACCACCATTGTGAGCTGGATTTGTTCCACCGTAAGATATATTGTTTCCATCTTCTGAAGTTGAGGATGTTTTTGCACCAGCTACGTTTACTGGAGCATCACCATACATAATGATTCCTCCCCATGATCCTGGTACTTTTGATTTTTCTGTGAATACAACTGGTTTGTCAGCAGTTCCTTTTGTGATTAATTTTCCACCTTTCAAAACAACTAATGCGTTGTCTCCTGTTGCTTTGTCAATTGTAATTGTTGATCCTGCATCAAAAGTTACAGTTACACCCTCATTAATTTTTACGATTCCTTTTAAAGTGTAATTTCCGTATGCGTAAGTAATGTCTTTGGTTATAGGACCTGTTATTTCGCCTGTAGCTGGTGTAACAACAGGAGTTGTTGGGTCATCACTGCTTGAGCAAGAGTTTAAAAATAACCCTGTTATAAGCGCTAAAGCTAAAAATTTTGTTTTCATAGTTTGTTAATTTTTTGTTTTTTATTTGTAACAAATGTATTGGCAAAATTCTGCTAAGGAGTTATCTTAAGATTACATTACGGTTATCAAAAAATATTGTTAATGTCAAGAGAATGTTATGAAAGATCAATTCAAATTACCACTTCTGATTTTCTGCACAGTAATAAAAAAAGCCCCGATATACGAGGCTTTAATTATTTAATTCAATTAATAAGTTCTAAAAAGTATAACCTAATTTTAGAGAGAATCCAACTCCTTTTTTGTAGCTGTTGGCTAATAATGATTCTTCAGCTACTTTTAAAGTTCCATCGTTTCCGAATTCAAGTTTTCGCAATGGATTTAATAAGTTGTCAGCGGTAAATTTTACATCAAAATGTTCTGAAACTTTACTCCCCCAAACAAGATCTAATTGTTGTACAGGCAATTCATAGGTATGATCCTGGCCATTTGTTCCTACAGCGTATATTCTTTTCCCAAAAACACCATAAACCAATGAAACAGTATTTGTCCAATCTTTGCTGAAACTAAATTCATATTTCAAATCCGAATTGACTAACCAGTCTGATGCTCCTTGCAATGATCTTGATTGATGCGTTTCGATAGAAGGTTTTACGGTAATAATTCCGTCTTCGTCGATAGATTCAAAAGTTGGGCTTATAGTAACTTTTGATGACATCAAGGTAGCATTCAATCCCCATGAAAAATTACCCAGGCTTTCGTCAATTCTTTCTAATCCAATAAGTAATTCAGCTTCTACTCCAAATAAATTGGCACTGTCAGAATTTAGAAAAGTGGTAACCGTTCCAGTTGTTGCATTAGAGATAAATGTTTTTTCGATTGGATTAATGATATGTTTTCCAAATAGTCCCAAAGTAATCATCTCTTTAGCCGTTGGGAACAACTCATATTTTAAGTCGGCATTGTAATTGTCACTGTTTTTCAAAATTGAATTCCCCTGAGTAGAAGTTCCATCAGCATTGATGAAAGATATCGGGAAGGATTCCATGATAACTGGCTTAGTATATGTTTTACTTGCTGCGAAACGAATATTTGCCGTCTCTGTTAGTAGATATTTTACGTTTAGCGAAGGTAAAAAATAGTTATTATCGTATTTTAGTATTTTGAAAGGTGAATCAAAAGATCCCAATGTTCTATAATGTGTTTCTTTAAGAGCACTTTCAAATCGAATTCCTCCATTTATTTCAAATTTCTCTCCAAATTTTAAAAACAAATTAGCATAGCCTGCATTGGCCATTTCGTCAAGTTTAACCTTGTAAGTAGCATTTGAGTTTTCGCTAAAAACTACTTTATTCGCTAAAATGTCGTTGGTTATTTGAGTATCTACATTATTTATGCTTGAAGAAAAATCATTACCAGAACTTGAAACAAAACGGTATGATGATTCCATCATGGATCCATTACCATTATATCCAACTGTTAATTTATTTTGTTTGTCATTTTTTCCGAATTTCAAATTATATTCTGCCAATACAGAATAAAATGAATTACCATCGACAGTTAAATATTGACGAAGGAAATTATTTGCTCCATAGGAAGAACTTATCAAATCATCACCAATTTTTAATCCTGAGAAAAATTTTCTATCTGGCTGTTCGTATTTTGTAGTAGCAAACGAAGCTCCCGCTTTAATAGTTTGATTTTTGTCTTTTGTTAATGCGTAATCACCCAATAATTGTGCATTCAAATAATCACTTTTATCTAATTGGTTGGTACGAATAAATGAGTTTTGAGCAGCCGTTCCTCCTGATTGTCCGTATTGATCTTTTATAGAGTTTAAGTTGGTTCTGATGTATAGGGTGTTGAATGATAGTTTAAGCCTATCATTGTTGTAGTTTAATCCAACTAATGCTGAATTGGTTGTTTTAAAACGGTAATCAGTAACCATGAAGTTGTTTACATATTTTGAACCCGTAGTTTGTAAATCGATAGTTCTGTCAACTCCTTCTCTTATTGTAAAATTATTGTCATAATTTATAGAAAGAAGGTATGAAAACACCTGATTATTATTCAAGTTGAACTTCTCGGCATGCAAAAGATTGATACTTGTGTTCAGAGGACTTTTAGATTCACTTACACTAAAACCTTTATTGTTGCTTACTGAGTTTAAAGCTTGGTCAGTTGTGAAAGTCTGTCTTGAGGCTGTAGATCCTAAAAAGTCAGGAAGCGCTCTTTCGCTTCCATTGAAACCCAAAAATCCTTTTGTAGTTTCTGCATCTTGAGAAAAAAGGAACTCATTTAGGCTGTTTCCTGTTGTGTAACCAAAACCAAGATTTAATTTGGTAACACTTTTAGAAACTTTTGAAGTTTGAATGTTAAAAGTACCTCCGGCGAAGTCACCATAGATATTTGGATTAAATGTTTTGTACACATCAATTACACCAACAATATTTGTTGGGAATAAATCCAAGGGAATAATTTTTGAAAATGGATTATTTGTTGGAGCGGCCAATTCATTAATCAATAAATTATTATAACGGTCTTCCAATCCGCGTACAAATAATCCACGAGAGCCAACTTTTGTAATTCCGGTAATTTTTGTCAAACCTTCCTCGACATCGCTAACGCCTTTTCGGGTCATTTCCTGAGCACCAATACTTTGTTTGATTACAACGGCTTGTTTTTGTTCCAATAATAAGGCAGTTTCTTTTTCTCTTGTGCCAGCGCTGGATTTGATTACTACGTCTTTTAGTTTGTAGCTTCCAGAACCTAATGTGCTATTCAGTTGAACCGTTTGGTTAGCAACAACCGTTACAGGCGCTTCACTGGATTCGTAACCCAAAAAACTAAATTGAATAATGTAACTTCCCGGAGCGGTAGTAATCGTATATTTTCCATCAACATCTGTATTAACACCAATTTTTGTTCCTTTTATTAGAACATTGGCAAAAGGTAAAGGCTGATTGTTGGAATCTTTGTCTAATAAAACACCTGTTATGGTTCCGTTGTTTTGAGAAAAACCAATAACACAAATAAAAAGTGTAAACAATAGAAATTTTAATTTCATTTTAGTAGTATTTAATTTTTTGGCAAAGAAATGGCAGTAATCTAGTCTTTGTGTTAACCATTCGTTATGAATCAATGTTATAATTATTATGAAATTGTTACCATATTAAATTAAGGTTAAGTCAATCTTTTTGACATTGTTAATAATAGTTTATTGTTACTTTTACATTGCAATAAAAAGGTATTGTGTACTATATAGTGTGTATGCAGTAAAAAAAGCTTTAATTTTTTGCTAATAAATATGAAAAAAAGAAACACCAAGATTCTTCTGGTTGATGATGAACCGGATATTTTAGAAATTGTAGGTTATAATCTAGCACAAGAGGGTTATCAAATAGTTACCGCTGTTAATGGTAAGGATGCTATTGAAAAAGCCAGAAAGGAAATACCAAGTCTTATTATAATGGACGTTATGATGCCAGAAATGGATGGTATGGAAGCTTGCGAAAATATTAGAAAAATCCCTGAATTAAATAATGTTATCATTACTTTCCTAACTGCAAGAAATGAAGATTATTCTCAAGTAGCCGGATTTGACGCAGGTGCAGATGATTATATTACAAAACCTATAAAGCCAAAATTGCTTGTTAGTAAGGTAAAGGCTTTGTTAAGAAGATTAAAAGAACAGGATCAAAGCAGCGAAACGCTTAACGTTGGCGGAATAGAAATCAACAGGGAAGAATATAAAATTGTTAAGGATAATTTTGAGATCGCCTTACCAAGAAAAGAGTTTGAATTATTCTATTTATTAGCTTCCAAACCTGGAAAAGTATTTAAAAGAGAAGAGATTCTGGATAAGGTTTGGGGTAATGATGTTGTAGTTGGTGGCAGGACTATTGATGTACACATAAGAAAACTTCGCGAAAAAATTGGTGATGATCTTTTCAAAACCATAAAAGGGGTAGGTTATAAGTTTGAAGTTTAAACTTTTTTTAGTTTCTAAGATACCAAGTTGCTAAGTTTCTAAGAAATTTAGCAATTGTTTTTTTTCTAAGTTTCTTAGGAACTAGTTAACTTAGCGTTTCAACAACTTATAAAGAACTCATACAGATTTATAAAATTTGTGCAATTTGTTTTTTCCACACTTCTAAGAAACTTGGTTACTTAGTGACTCAGCAACTTAGAGACTTACAACACAATTATGAAAGTCAGTTTCAAAAAAAGTTACAAATTTGCTATAAAATCAGCATTGTATATCAGTCTATTTGTGTCGGGATTTTCGATGATTCTTTCGAAAATTTTATACAAGTCTTCATTTAGTAATACGCTGTTGTTTGGTTTTATTTGCCTGTTTGCAGTCTATGTATTTTCATTTTTTGTTTTACAATATCGTGTGGAGCGCTTCATATATAGAAGGGTGAAAAAAATCTACGATGATGTTTCCTTATTAGAATCCAGCACATTTATCAATAAGCCAATCAATACCGATATGGAAACCTTGACCAGAGAGGTTAAGAAGTTTGCTACCGATAAAAAGCTGGAAATCGAAATGCTGCAAATACGTGAGGAATACCGAAGAGAGTTTTTAGGAAATGTTTCTCACGAACTCAAAACGCCATTATTTACCGTTCAGGGATATCTGTCAACGCTTATTGACGGTGCAATGGAAGATAAGACCATTAGAAAAAAATACCTGAAACGTGCTGAAAAAGGTGTAGAAAGACTGATTTATATTGTCGAAGATTTGGATATGATTACTAAATTGGAATCAGGTGATTTGAATCTTGAATTTACAAAATTTGATATTGTTAAATTGATTAAGAATGTTTTTGATCTGCTGGAAATGAAAGCAGATAAAAAAGATGTCACTTTGGCTTTCGAAAATGATAATTTACAGCCCATTTTTGTAAATGGAGATAAAGACAAAATACAGCAAGTTGTCGAAAATTTGATTGTAAACTCGATAAAATACGGAAAAGAAGGCGGTTTGACCGAAGTTTCAATTGTCAATTTAACCAACAAAAAAGTTTTGGTTCGCATTTCGGATAATGGAGAAGGAATCGAAGCTCATAATTTATCACGTGTTTTTGAACGCTTTTACAGAGTAGATAAAAGTGGAGCCAGAACCGAAGGGGGATCAGGTTTGGGACTTTCAATTGTGAAACATATTATTGAAGCTCACAAAGAAAAAATTTATGCCGAAAGTGAGTTTGGAATTGGATCTGAATTTTCTTTTACGCTTGAAAAAACATATATTACGGATCAATTAGGTTTGAAGAAGTAATTGAATTAAACATTTGGTAATTATAATTTAAAGAATATTAACTAATTGATTTTAAGTTAAATATATTCAATTTAAGAAAAAAAAGAATCATTTTTTATTTCAGAAAAAGACGATTAACATTAAATTGTTGTCTAAATAACATTGTGTTAACATTCGCTTAACATAACAGCTTGACCTTTGCAAAAAAATAATAAATCATAATCCAAGATGAGAAAAATTTTATTTGCAGGTTTATTAATTGTTTCATTTTCAATAAATGCGCAAGACAAGGATAAAAGGAATGCTGAAATCCAAAAAGAAGTAATCCGTGTTTTAGATTCCATAAACACTGCCAATAAGACTAAACTGGCCGAAAAAGAAAAAGAGGAGAAAGAGGCTTGGTATAAAAAGTTTTCTTTTAGAGGATACGTGCAGGTAAGATACAATGGATTATTTTCTACGAATGATAAAGTATCCTGCGAGCAATGTGATAAATCCTGGGGAATTACTTCAACCGATCCAGATGCAAAATCAAATAACGGTTTTTTTATAAGACGCGCCCGATTAGTTTTCTCGGGGTATGCTCTACCTAGTGTGTTTATTTATATTCAGCCCGATTTTGCCAGTTCGCCATCGAGTGGAGCAAATAATTTTGCACAGCTTAGAGATGCGTACGCAGATATTTCATTTGATAAAAAAAGAGAATATAGAGTTAGAATCGGGCAAAGCAAAATTCCATTCGGTTTCGAAAATTTGCAGTCCAGTCAAAACCGTTTGACCTTAGATCGTAATGACGCCTTAAACAGCGGAATACCCAATGAGAGAGATTTGGGAATCTTTTTTTACTGGGCTCCAGCCGAAATCAGAGAGCGTTTTGCAATGCTTGTAAAAGATGGGTATAAAGGTTCAGGAGATTACGGAGTATTTGCTTTCGGTGCTTTCAACGGATCGAATGTAAACAAAACCGAAGCCAACAGAGATTTGCATGTAGTAACCAGAATTACTTATCCATTTGTTGTTGGAAACCAAATTATAGAACCTGGTTTACAGGCTTACACTGGAAAATGGGCTTTTACTAGCGAAATATCTCCAGGTGTGATAACAAACTTCAACAAACAATATGTGACCGATCAAAGACTTGGAGCTACGTTTGTATTATATCCAAAACCATTCGGAATTCAAACAGAATATAATTTCGGAAAAGGACCGCGCTATGACAAACTAACCAATGCCGTTGTAGTCACTAATTTGAACGGAGGTTATGTGACCTTAAATTATAAATGGGATTTGAATTTGGAAAAGCATCATTTTTTATACCCTTTTGCGAAGTTTCAATATTATGACGGAGGAAAAAAGTTTGAAAAAGATGCCAGAAGTTATATCGTAAGAGATTATGAGTTTGGTTTGGAATGGCAGCCATTAAAAGCATTTGAATTGACAGCAGAGTGGGTTGTCGCAGACAGAACATTTGAAGACAGCGCACTTCACGATAACAGACAACAGGGAAATTTATTAAGATTACAAGCGCAGATTAATTTTTAGGATTTGACCTAAAATAAAGGTTGGTTATTTATAGGGAAAGGCGGTTTCATAAAATTGAAATCGCCTTTTTTTATTTTATATTATTTATAGTCAGTTGTTTGAAAAACGGTTTGGTTATCTTTTTTTTTCTTTATTGTAAAATTTGTGTAAAAAAAACCAAATAGTAAAGATTGAATAATGCTTGCTTAACACAGGCTTAACGTTGCGGTTTTACTTTTGCTCAAAATTAAAAGACACTTAAAAATGAATACAGCTAAATTTAAAACAGCAATTCTATTAATGGTAGTAATGATTATTGGATTTTCATTTACTACTATAAATAAAGTAACGATAAAAGGTTCTGATACTATGGTTATTTTGTCTCAAAAATGGGCCGAAGTATATATGAAGAAAAAACCGGGAACTTCTATTCAGGTAACAGGCGGAGGTTCCGGAGTAGGGTTGGCAGCGTTGATTAATGGATCAACAGATATTGCTAATTCCAGTCGTCCCATCAAATCATCTGAAATTGAAAAATTAAAATCGAAATACAAGTCGATGGGAGTTGAAATTCCTTGTGCCAAAGACGGTTTGTCCGTTTTTCTTAATAAAGGAAATACTGTTTCCGAATTGACTTTGAAACAAATAGGAGATATTTTCTCCGGAAAAATAACGAATTGGAAAGAAGTTGGCGGTGCCGATGCCAAAATACAATTGTATGGAAGAGAAAGTAGTTCGGGAACTTTCGAATTTTTTAAGGATCACGTAGTGAAAACTGATTTTTCGCCAAGATGCCAAACCTTGCCAGGAACTGCAGCGATTGTTAATGCGGTTAAAAAAGACAAATACAGTATTGGTTACGGAGGTTCTGCATATGCTGAGGGCGTGAAAGATTGTGCTGTAAAGAAAGATGCCAAAAGCAAAGGTGTTTTGCCATCAGTTGCAACAATCAAGAACAACAGTTACCCAATAACCAGATACTTGTATATGTATCTGAAAGCAAAACCAACAGGAGAAACCAAAGCTTTTATCGATTGGATTTTGAGTTCTCAAGGTCAAGGGCTGATTGCCGAAGTTGGATATTATCCTTTAAAGTAATAATACGTAAAATATCTCTCATTTTATATTGAAACGGGGGATATTCATGTTTGTTAAGCAGACATTTTTCTTATACGAATTCCTAAATAAATAAAATGAATTCTTCATCCCCATTATCTCCAAGAACAACCACTTTCACAGAAGAAAGCTTAAAGAAGCAGTTCAGGATTTCTGAGTTTCTTGCCGAAAAAATTATTTCATCTGTTGCATTTTTATCTATAGCGTTTATCTTTTTAATCTTCATTTTTGTTTTTAAGGAGTCATTGCCGTTATTTAATTCTGAGTCAGGTTCCAAAGAAAAAACCGAGGCTTCAGTCCTATCAGCTGATAAGCCCGAAACTTACGGAGCTGCTCCCGAAGAATTGAAACCGGAATCCTATGGTGCCGAGCCAGAAGCTGAATTAAAGCCAGAAACTTATGGTACAGAATCTGTTTCCAATGAAGAGTTGAAACCCGAATCGTACGGTGACACTCTAAAAGAAGATTTATCAGTTTCTCCAGTCGAGCAAACAACAGAAGTAGTTTCGCAAAATCAGGAAGGAGCAGACAAAACCTGGAGTACATTCCTTACTACAGAATGGGTTCCTGTATCTGATAATCCTAGATTTGGATTGTTAGGACTGTTAATTGGAACTTTGAAAGTCACTATTATCGCCATGCTTATTGCTGGTCCTTTGGCAGTTTTGGCAGCTTTGTACACTTCGTGTTTCGCCTCCAAAAGAGTCAAGGAAATCATTAAGCCTATTATCGAAATGCTGGCTGCCTTCCCGTCAGTTGTTATTGGTTTTTTTGCTTTGATGGTATTGGCAAGTTTCTTTCAGGACTTTTTTGGATACGATTCCAGACTAAATGCCTTTATTGGCGGAATAGCGATGGCTTTGGCGGCAATTCCAATTATTTATACTATTTCGGAAGATGCGTTGGCAGCTGTTCCGAAAACGTATACCGAAGCAAGTTTAGCTTTGGGAGCCAGTAAATGGCAGACTGCATTTTTTGTGGTTTTACCAGCGGCAACGCCAGGTATTTTTGCAGCGTTGCTGCTCGGGGTAGGAAGGGTTTTTGGGGAAACCATGATTGCACTGATGGCCACGGGAAATGCAGCTTTAGTTTCTGCCAATCCTTTTGAAAGCGTTCGTACGTTTGCTGCAACCATTGGTTCTGAAATGGCCGAAACGGTTTTTGGAGAAACGCATTACAGCGTATTGTTTTTTATAGGCTCATTGCTTTTTATCTTCTCATTTGCATTAAATGCAGTCGCGGAGTTTTATGTGAAAGGTAAATTATTGAAAAAATTCCAAGGTAAATAGTTATGAAATCGCCATGATTCCAAAAAACAAATTGGAATGATGAATGGCGTACCATATTCAAATAAAAGACAAATATTATCTTCGTATGAATACAGTTGTAAATCAAACAGAAAATCAATTTTTTTCCAGTAAAAAAAATGTTTCAGAAACAAAAGGGAAATTTTTCATTGGGATTACTCAATTGGCCGTAATCCTTATTATTGCTATCCTTTTTATTATTTTGGGAATTATAGTATACCAAGGGCGTACCAAATTTTCCTGGGAATTTATTTCTTCTTTTCCAACCAATGGCATGACCGAAGGGGGAATTTTCCCAGCCTTGATTGGAACTTTTATTTTGGTTATAGTAATGTCTATTGCAGCGGTTCCTTTTGGGACTATTACAGCACTTTACTTAACTGAATATGCCGGTGAAAATTCCAAATTTGCTGCTGCAGTCCGGTTCTCGGTACGTACTTTGGCCGTTGTACCTTCTATTATATTTGGTCTTTTTGGTCTTGGATTTTTCATACAGTTCATTGGTGCAGGTGCCGATACTGTTCTTAATGACGGACAACTGCGCTGGGGACAGCCTAATATTCTTTGGGCAAGTTTAACGATGTCTTTATTGACACTGCCAGTTATTATTGTTTCTGTCGAAGAAGCTTTAAAAACGATTCCCAGAGAAATGAGAGAAGCAAGTCTGGCACTTGGCGCAACCAAATGGCAAACAATTCGCAAAGTGATTCTGCCGGAATCGGTATCCGGAATTATGACGGGGACTATTCTTGCGGTGAGCAGGGGAGCGGGTGAAGTTGCACCAATTCTGTTTACGGGAGCGGCCTATTATTTGGCTACACTGCCGGGTTCTTTGAGCGATCAGTTTATGAATTTGGGTTACCATATTTATATTATGTCCACACAGTCTTCGGATGTGGAGAAAACAATGCCGATACAATTTGCCACTACTTTGGTGCTGTTAATTTTGACATTATCATTAAATGTAGTTGCAGTAATTATTAGAGCAAGAATCAGAAGAAAAGCGAAATAATGATTTGCTCATAAAAAAAATTATCCTTTTAGATATAAAATATGAAAGACATAAAAATAAAAGTTAATGATTTGTCACTGTATTACGGTGAAAAAAAAGCACTTAACGAAATCACAATGGAAATTCCTGCCAATAAGGTTACTGCCTTAATTGGGCCTTCGGGCTGTGGGAAATCTACTTTTTTGAGATGCATCAACCGAATGAATGACTTGATTCCGAATGTTTCCATTAAGGGCGAAATGCTTGTGGAAGGAATTGATATTTATAATAAAAATGTCGATGTTGTTAATATCCGCAAAAAGATTGGAATGGTTTTTCAAAAGTCCAATCCTTTTCCAAAATCTATTTATGAGAATATTGCCTATGGCCCTAGAATCAATGGGATAAAAGATAAAACACAATTAGACGAAATTGTGGAAACTTCTTTGCGTCAGGCCGCTATCTGGGACGAGCTGAAAGATAGATTAGACGACTCTGCGCTTGGGCTTTCGGGTGGACAGCAACAGCGTTTGTGCATAGGAAGAACATTGGCGGTAAGCCCTGATATTATTTTGATGGATGAGCCAGCCAGTGCATTAGATCCTATTTCGACTTCGAAAATTGAGGAATTAATACATCAGTTAAAAGAGCAGTATACGATAATCATTGTAACTCATAATATGCAACAGGCGGCTAGGACGAGTGACCAGACTGCTTTCTTTTATATGGGAAATTTAATAGAAATGGGTAAAACAAATTCGATATTTACTAATCCTGTCCAAAAACAAACCGAGGATTACATTACGGGAAGATTTGGATAATTGTTTAAAATTAGTTTAATATGGCTTAAAATTGTTTGATCGTTTAATTTGTGGGGAGTGATGTTGATTCGCTGTTTAGTATAATTTCCCTTGGATTATTAAACTTTTAATCTTTTAAACCCTTAAACAATTTTAAATTTTTTAAACTTTTAAATAAAAAAAGATGACAACACATTTCGAAATAGAATTAGAAAAATTAAAAGGCATTATTGAAAAAATCGGACAGCTGGCAGAAAGCCAAGTCAGCGAATCTGTTAAAATACTTTTGCAGGAACCGGGTGTGGCTGAAGAAAAAATCATAAAGAAAACGGAAAGCAAAATTGATAAACTGGATGTCAAGATTGACGAAATCTGTCAAAGTATTTTTGCTTTGCAACAGCCGGTAGCTTCGGATCTGCGTTTTATTATGTCGGCGATGCAGATTAGCAACGAAATTGAACGTATTGGTGATTTATCTTTGAGTATTGTAAAAAAGGCAAAAAACATAAAAGAAAAGCACGATTTGATTGTGAAGTTTTCTGTTGCTGATATAACCAAACAGGTGGAATTGATTACTGCGAAAACAAACAATTATTTTTTAACGCGTCAGGAAAGCACGATTGGAGAGATATTTGTTTTGAGCAAAGAAATCAAAAACAAATCAGAGAATACAATCCATGAAATTATCAATGAAATGAAGACTAATTCCAAGGCGGTTGTTTCTGGAACCAACTTGATAATTGTTTTAAAACATTTGGAACGCATTTCAGAGCATTGTACTAATATCGCCGAATATGTGTATTTTATGGTCAATGCCAAAATTATCAAACATGACAAAATAGATGATATACTGCCTAGAGAATAATTTTTCTTTTGGAATTTAAAGGGTTTTAGAAAGTCGGAGCTACTGTGGTGGTTTCCGACTTTTTTTTATTGGCTTTTTCGTATCTCTGTAAAAAAGCAAAATCTCTCTCTTTAGCCCCGATTGAAGTGAAAATCCTTGTGGGCTGGGGTTCAGCCCACAAGATTGTAGCGGAAAGCGGGACGAGGCTTCCCGAAAATGCCTAATCTTTCTGCTCCTAAAAATTGTAATTGCAGTTATTTAAAAGACTTTGAACAGTTCTTCCCAATTGACGGTGCTTTCTAGTTTTGGCAGTCCTTGATAGTGATCAATCTTTGAAATATCTTCGATTTTAAAGCGCTCTTGGCAGGTAAAGGGAACTAGACCTTCTTTCTGCAGTTTTTCGGCGAGATAAACCTGTTCGTACTGTCCGGGAGTGGGAATGAAAAAAGCTTTTTTGTTCAGTTTTACCAAGTCCATGATTGTGGTGTAGCCGGATCGGCAGAGGACTTTTTCGCTTTCATTGAAGGTGTGTTCGAGTTGGCGGGTTTTCATGAAATTATAATAGGTTACATTTCCTATTTGTTCTTTCTTTTGTTCGGTTTCGATTATTCCTTTTATGAAAACGACTTTTCCTTCGTAACGTTTTACTTCTTCGGTAAGATGGGCTTCCAATAGTCCGCGCTGAGGTTCGGGTCCGGATAAAATAATCATTAGGTCATACTGGATGGGTAATGCCATTTTGTGCATTCGGCTCAATGGTCCCAGATAGTTCAACGTTAGTGAATTGTTCTTTAGATGCCCCAGTTTTCCGGTAAGATTTAATTCGGAATTAACGTCGGGAATCCAGCAGGCGGTATATTTTTTTATGATGTGCTGGTGTATTTTACTGGTTAGCCATGTGGTGTTTCCAGTCAGGACATTGAGCTGGTGCGTGATAAAGACAGACGGGATTTTTTTGCTGTAAACTCCGAGTCGGTTGTCTGATATGATTCCGCCGATTTGGTATTTTTTAATCCATTTTTTTACAATTTTTTTCTCTTCGCTGATGGCTTCGAGCATTCGGGGCAAGCTTTTTATAAGTTTCCATTTGAAGTTTTTGCCGTTTTTGGCATATTCAATTTGGTACGAAGGCAATTCGAGGGTTTTTAGGTATGGAAACTCTTTGCGAAGCAACTCAAGGGCAATCCCATCGGAAGCAATTATGGGTGTAAAGTTGTTTTCCTGCAGTGCCTTGATTATTGGGATACAGCGGGTAGCATGGCCTAGCCCCCAGTTTAAGGGTGCTACTAAAATGGTTTTATTTTCGGAATTCAAATTCATGTGCAAGTCTTACGGTTTAGTTGTAAGGCTAAGATACTTGGTGTGTTGCTTTTTAATGTTTGCAATGTATTACTAAAAGATTATTTTAAACGATAACTTGGAGAGTTTTTTGTGTGAATGCGGCTGCGGGTTTTTTAGGCCACGGATGCCACGGATTTAAACGGATTATCGTTGATTTTTTTAAAGACCAATTTAGGTTTTTATCTGTTTAATTATTCTCGCAAAGACGCAAGGGCGCAAAGCTGTGCAGGTATTTCTTTGTGCCTTCGCGCCTTTTTGCGAGACTCATATTGGAACAAATGTTAGCGAGAAATAATTAGAGGGAAATAAAAAAGGCTTTCCAAATTTCGGAAAGCCTTATGTGGAACTCAAAAACAGATTTATTGTTTGATATACGTTTTATTTCCGTTTGAATTGATGTAATATTTACCTCCCTGTGGACCTGTGTATACTTTTTTGCCGTTGTATTCTCCGGTTACCTTATCGGCGGTTTTGACTGCCGATTTTGTTTTGTCCGATGTTTTGGCAACTTCTTTTTTTACTTCTTTTGTTGCTTTGTCTGCTGTTTTATTGGTCTTTTTTACGGTTTTATCGACTGTAGCTTTGGAATCCTTACTTGCTTTGTCTGCGGTTTTTTTGGTTTCATTTACCGTTTTGTCTGCCGTAGCTTTCGACTCTTTTGTTGCTTGATCTGTTTTTTTCTTGGTTTCTTTGGCTGTTTTTTCGACAATTGCTCCTTCTTTGGTTTTTGATGTTTGAGCATAGAATGTATTCGAAGCAATAAGGAAGAAACTTAATGCCAATAATTTTTTACTCAAGCGTAGCAGTGTGGTTTTTTTGTGAATTTGTAATTTCATAGCGATAGGTTTTTAGATTGAACCTAAATTTACAAATTTATTTTTAATATAGGATAAAACATTTAAAAATAAGCCCTTAACTCAACGCTCCCTGTGTGAATGGCATCGCTTGTTTCGCTTTTTCGACCTTGGTAAATAAAATTCAAGTCTAAAAATTTAGTCAGATTCACTTGGAACAAAGTTCTCCATGTCATGTTTTGTCCTTTTTGCAGACCCTCTAGCATTTGATATCCGGCCGATGAATATTCGTTGCCTGTAAAGTCATTTTTATACAATGAGATTTCACTATTGATGTTGAATTTCGAACTGCCTGTATAACTGAATGCGGTGCCAAATCGGTTTTGCTCTAAAGTATCGAGACTGCCAATTTTATTTTCCTTGTTGAGGTATTCATAAAAAAGATCCAAGCTGATTTTGTCTGAAAACAGATAACTGATTTTTGGAAACCATGAATGACCTTCGATGTTATAATTTTTTTCGGCAAAGGTGAGGGATTCTGTTTCGTTTTTAATGGTTTTCCCAATTATATCAAAGAGCCAGCTTTTTTTTAGTAAATGCTGGTATTCCAATTGATGGAAACTGTTTTCATTTTTTAGTGTGCCAATGGACAATAGATTCTGGGTTTCGTTTTTTGTAAAAGTATATGTAACCGAATGGTCTCGTTTCCCCCGATTATAGGACAAGCTATTGGTAAACGTTTTTATAAGACCCAAAATAGCATCCGAAGGTGATTCGAATGGATTGAGTTCCAAATGTTCTCCGTTATTTTTGACTTTTTGTTCCATAATAAAGGAAGTCTGCATGTAGAAATGCGACAATGTTTTTTTGTAAGTGGTGTCGTTTTGCCAAATAATAGGATTGATGATAAACGATTGTGAGAATCTGTTTTGGTTGGTTTTAATGTAAGTTTGATTGGGTAAAAATATTCGGGTGTACTTCGCTAAATCCGAAAATGGAGCTATTTCAAATTCTTCTAAATCCTTGATTCCATTTCCATTGTAGTCATTCCAAGTGTATTTTCCCTGACCAGCCGGAACTTCGACATAGGTGTAATCCTGAAATGGCATGGTTCCCGAATTGGTTTCATAACGGGTATTGCTTTGAACCAATTTATTGAAAAACTGATCGTTATATGTAATTCTAGAGTTGAGTGAAGGCGTGTTTTTCAAGGCAGGATCAGTATAGTTCAATTGTCTGTAATTGACAAATATTGAAATATCTCGGGCTTCTGTTTTCAATAATTTGGATTGAAAATTATAACTGTTCGAAGTGTTGACCCTTTGTAGTAATCCGTTTTGAACACTGTCGTTTATTCTTCTGGCATAGCCCAATTGCATATACACTTTGGTGCTGTCTCCGTGCCCAGCGTATATTCCGTATTGCGAAAAGCGCTGACTCAGCAAGGAAAATTGTTGGCTTACCTTGTTGATTTCCTGATTGTCCTCAAAGTGTAGTGAACCTCCAACCCAATTTTTTTTGTGATGATAACGAAACTGTGAAAGATTCCTCAAAAAAGAGGAAGTGTTTTCTACATCATCACTTTTTAGATAACTTCCATCGTTTTTTAGGGTCCATTTTTTGAATTCAAAATTGGCGTTGAGGTTGTTTTTTATCCCCGAATAGGTATTTGAAAGTGCCAATTTTTCAAATTCATAAGTAATGTTGGCTACGGTCGAAGAGTCTTTTTTTGGAACCAAACTAAAATTAAAGCCTGTTCCCAGCAGACTTTGGTTTCCGGTTATTACAGATGAAGTGACATTCCAATCGCGGTAAAACTCAATACTGTTGATGCGTTCTACAGGTTTAAAATCGGCTTGAACGGCTTGAAAATTGGCAAATGCATCGATATTCCAATTTTTGGAATAAAGTCTTTGTTTTGCGTTGATTTCGCCTGATATTCCCTGATTGTTGGCGTCGTCTATCGATGAAAATAAATTTTGGTCATTGTTGCTTACGGCAAGTTCAAATGCTACAGCCGTTTTCTCGGAAGGATTGTATTTTCCAAAAAATGTAGCCACCTGAGATTTTAATGGAGCAATCAATTGAATGACTGGTTCATAATTTCCCTGCAGAACTCCGTTGACAGGAGCTGTATATTCAAATATTTTATCGACGCTTGTTGGGTTGGTCAAAATATAATTTCCTTTGGCTTGACCGACCAAAGTAAACGTAACATTATACAATTCGTCATTTGGGTCTGTGGAATATTCGTAAGTGGTCGTTGTGCCAAGAGTACTTTTTTTATACTGAATTTTCTTTTCGTCATAAGTTGCAACAACAGCCGATGGGGCAACCATCAAATTCGTGTCGTCACCGGCTTCTATCAAAATCGAGGCTTGGTCTTGCGAAAGATTTTGCTGGATGGGCTGATTTTTCAAATCACTTTCAGAATATACGATTGCTCCAAAATTCCATTTTTTGTCCGTAAAAGTTCCTCCGTCATAAGTGATAAATCGAGAGTAATTGTTTTCGGAAAATTGATATTCGACTACAATCCGCATTTCGGAAGTAATAGGGAATTGCGGCGTAAAGACAATTTCACCCGAATTGTAATCAATAATATAATCGTTCTCCTGACCTCTCTTTAATAAAACGCCATTAACATAAACCCTCTCCGAACCAATGATGACCAAAACATACAATTCTCCATTTTTTCCGACCAGTTTATAAGGTCCCTGATTGCCTTCCTGTCCTTTGAAATTACTGCTGGTGTAATTTCCGGTTACGAGTCCGCCCGAGGCAAAAACAGTTGTCTTTTTGTCTTCGTCTCCAAAGTTGACAGTTGCCAATAATCCCTGTATTTTCTTGTTGAAAGTGAGGAAACGAGTGTAGTTGTTGCCAATAAAAACATCGCCCGCACGAACATTCCAACTATCGGTAAAAAGTTCCATGAAAATATTGTCATATTGGTTCAATCGTTGGGAATAGCTTCCTTCCTGAACTGGAATGTTGGTGTCCTGAATGGAGGCGCGAATACTGACTTTATCGGATATTTTTCCTGTGATCTTAAAGTCTAGATTCGAATTGACTACTGTATTTTGATTGTTACCAACAGTAACACCTCTTGAAAGGCTGCCATCTGCAACAAGTCCGTCAAAAGGGATGTTTTTAGGAGTCGTTGGGTCTTCGATACGGTATAAACTTTGATTTGTGGCATTGTTATCGATAATTTTACTGCTGTCGTAAATAGTATATTCTTTGGTTAAAATGTCGGGTAATTTTAGATAATGAACCGTTAAGGAATCAGTAGTGGAGCCGTTTTGGTTTTTGAATAAAAGAATACCTTTTGGGAAGTTGACTTCGTAGGAAGTGCTATCGATAATTTGGTTTTTATGATCTAAAATTTTAAAAAAACTGGGGTTGATACTCACCGATTCCAAATGAATGGTATCTGTGGTAAAAGCTATTTTTTTGGTGCTGTATGCCGAATCTATTTCTTGAGCCTGAAGCCCAGAAAAATAAAAAATGACAATCCAAAATAATACCTTTTTTAGCATAAATAGTATAACTCCAAAGTGCCAAAAATAGTGTTTATTATTTTATAAAATGACTATCCGAAACTAATACCAAGCCAATAAGATGAGATAAAAAAAACACTCGGTTATCTTTTACGGGCCGTCATATTTTATAATGTGTTAATTCTAAGATTATATTTTAAAATTTTAAACCATTAAGATATTCAGGTAATTAGGCCTAAATATTTTAATGGTTTTGATTTGCAGCTAATAATTTCAATGTGTAAATACAAACACGATTCGTGGTAGAGTTAAAATAAGAATTAGACTTTTTGCGAACTGTCAAAAAGGAAAGATTCTGTACCTTCTTACTTTGGTTTCGTTAGCGAATATGTGTTTTGCACAGGTGGAGTTTCTTTATATTTTGTGATTAGTCCTTGTATCCATTCCTGTGCCACCTGCATAGATTTTTGTACAAGTTCAGGTGCTTTTTCACTCATTTTTTTTCCTACTGGACTTTCATAAAATACAATCATTGCTTTTATGTCGTCAGGGGTATAAATTTCCATATAAATACTGGCCATTTTGTCATCCAAACTTGGAATAGAAGCATCAAATTCTTTCGAAAAATTTTCTTTTTTATTCTCAGGAACCATATTTAAAACTTGCGGCTTTACAAGCTTTATTTGCCCATCAGAACCACAAATAGAAATCAATTTCAATACATCTGCTTTGAAATTGGCATCTTGTGCAATTGTAATTTGTGCCATTAACAAGAATGCAATTGATAGTAATAATTTTTTCATTGGATAATTATTTAAAATTTAATTTTTTATGTCTTACAAATATTAATAAACTTTTATGTGTTTCCTATTCCAAAACGAATAATTTTAGTTTCTATTGTTTTTTAAATGATAAACGAATCGATCAGAGAAATGGTTGGGTATTTTCAATAAACAAAAAATGGAAACCGAATAAACGATTTCCATTTTAAAATAACCTAATATTTTTAACTTTAAGATTTAACTCTCTTTAGTCACAATCTGCATTGTTTCTCTACTCACTTGTTTCAAAAGAACTGTTTTGTTTTCTTCTACGGTTTGAGCAGCGTTTTCATTAAAATGTCTGATCGTGTATAAAGTTACGTCTTCGGTAAAATCAACTTTGAATTTTTTAGAAAGTATTGCATTCAATTCGTTAAAATTACCAAATTTATCTTCTACACAAACGGAGAAACTAATCGCTGAGTTTTGGATTAAGTTTACTTTTAGTTTGAATTGGTGGAACAAACCAAAGATTTCGCTGATGTTTTCTTCCATGATGAAAGAAAAATCTATTGAAGATAAAGAAACTAATAATTGTTGTCTTTTTACAATAAAACACGGTAAATAAGGTTCAAGATCAACTCCTTTGGAAACCGCAGTTCCTTTTAGCAACGGATTGATAAACGATTTTACATATAATGGAATTTCCTTTTTTTGTAAAGGCTGTAATGTTTTTGGGTGAATAACCGATGCTCCGTAAAATGCCAATTCGATAGCTTCACGATAGGAGATTTGATTTAGCAAACTTGCATTTTCAAAATATCTTGGATCGGCATTCATTACACCAGGTACGTCTTTCCAGATGGTTACACTTTCGGCATTTAAGCAGTAGGCAAAAATTGCTGCGGTATAATCTGATCCTTCACGTCCTAATGTTGTAGTGAAATTATTTTCGTCTGACCCTAAAAATCCTTGAGTGATGTTTAGAATTTTACGTTTAACGTTGTTGGCAATGTTTTTTTGTGTCAATTCCCAATCTACTTCTGCATCTCGGTAAGTAGAATCTGTTTTTACAAAATTTCTAACATCCAACCATTGCGTTTGGATACCTTTGAAAGTCATAAAATGACTCAAGACAGTAGTCGAAATCAATTCTCCGTAGCTCACGATTTGATCGTAAACGAAGTTGTAATTTGGGGATTTATTATGAGCCAAGAAATATTCTAGATCGGAAAACTGAGTGTTTACTGCTGCAAAAACTTCATTCTTCTCATCTTCAAATAAATCCAATAAGATTTGATTGTGGTACTTTTTTACTTCTTGTACCGATGAATTTAATTCGGGCGATTTGTCAAAATAATTTTTGATTACGTCTTCTAGCGCATTAGTTGTTTTTCCCATAGCCGAAACAATAACCAACACATCTTCGTAGCCCACTTGTTGCAAAACGTCATAAACGTTTTTAATTCCGGCTGCATCTTTTACAGAAGCACCTCCAAATTTGAATACCCTCATTTTAATTCAGATTTTAGATTTTTAGATTTCACAATTACAGGTTTTTAGCCTGAAATGCATCTTTTTTTATTTTAATTTATTTTCTACAAAATAGTTAATAGCCGTTTCGTCCATTTGAACAACGCGCCATCCGTCTAATATTTTGGCACCTGACTTTTCATAAAAATCGACTGCCGGTGTGTTCCAGTCCAAAACATTCCATTCAATTCTTCTTACTTTGTCTTTTTGTCCCTGTTTGATAATCTCGGAATATAAGGCATAGCCTAATCCTGATCCACGCATACTTTCTTTAATAACTAAATCTTCCAAGTGGATTGTTTTTCCTTTCCAGGTAGAATAGCGATAGTAATACAATGCAATGCCTACAATTTCCTGATCAGCTTCGGCAACAAAAACTTCAAACAAGGGTTTGTCCCCAAAACCATCAGCTATAAGATCTTCTACAGTAATTAAAACTGCATCTGGCTCTTTTTCAAAACGAGCTAGTTCCTGAATTAGTGTCAAAACACCACTCATGTCTTCTTTTTTACCTTTGCGTATTTTTATCATTAACTATGATTATTCTATAATTATATTAAAAAACGGATGTTTTTGAACCTAATTTTATGAAATAGTTAGCAAATATACAATTCTGATAAACTATCTTGCTATTATTCTTTTCATTATCACAAAAAAAACGATATTTGTGACTTCAAAATTAACTACAACGATTTCGTAATGGAAGAAAGAAACAAAACATTAGGTGAATTTATCATTGAAAAACAGTCCGATTTTCAATATTCATCCGGTGAATTATCTAGGATTATCAATTCAATTAGGTTGGCTGCAAAAGTGGTTAGCTATAAAGTAAACAAGGCGGGATTAGTAGATATTGTCGGTGCAGCCGGCGAGCAAAATATTCAAGGGGAAGACCAACAAAAATTGGATGTATATGCCAATGAAATTTTTATACAAACTTTAATCAATCGTGAAATTGTATGCGGAATCGCTTCCGAAGAGAATGATGATTTTATTACGGTTGAAGGGAATGATAATAGTCATAATAACAAGTATGTTGTTTTGATGGATCCTTTGGATGGATCTTCAAATATTGATGTAAATGTGTCGGTAGGAACTATTTTCTCGGTGTATAGAAGAGTTACGCCTGTAGGTACTCCCGTAACTTTGGAGGATTTTTTACAGCCTGGTGTCAACCAGGTAGCGGCTGGTTATGTGATTTATGGAACTTCTACAATGTTAGTTTACACTACAGGACATGGTGTGAATGGATTTACTTTGAATCCGGCTATCGGTACTTTTTATCTTTCGCATCCTAACATGAAATTCTCGGAAGACGGAAATATTTATTCTATAAATGAAGGAAATTATGTTCATTTTCCACAAGGAGTGAAAGACTATATCAAATATTGCCAGTTGGAAGAAGAAGAACGTCCTTATACTTCTCGTTATATTGGAAGTTTGGTTTCTGATATTCACAGAAATATGATTAAGGGAGGGATTTATATTTATCCAACAAGTTCCAAAGCTCCAAAAGGGAAATTGCGTTTGTTGTACGAATGTAATCCAATGGCCTTTATAGTGGAACAAGCCGGTGGAAAAGCTTCAGATGGATTTGACAGAATAATGGAAATCGAGCCAACTGAGCTACATCAAAGAGTGCCGTTCTTTTGCGGAAGCTTAAATATGGTCAAAAAGGCCGAAGAGTTTATGTATAAAGCGAAATTGAGTAAATATTAAAAACCATAATAAACCAAAAGAATAAACCAAAAAAATAGCTCCCATTTCGGGAGCTGTTTTTATTTATACATGTTTTTCATTTCGTATAGGAAGGTTTCCTCATCTACTTCCAAGTCGACTAATTTTAATGCTTTGTTTACGATGTAATTTACATTGCCGGGAGTAAAACCTAGAGCCAATGCAAATTTGACCAGTAAGTGTTCTTGTAAATCTCCCAATTGGTGATCACGATGCACAATTCGGGCTAGTTTATAGAGCGCTTCCAGTCTTTCTACATATAAGTAAGGTGCATTGATTTCATGTTTGGAAGGATTTTTTAAAATTTCGTCATATTCTTCCCTGGAAATTTGAAGTGCTACAGCCAATTTATCCAAAAAATTCTGTTCTTGTTCAGTAATATTACCGTCAGCATGGGCTACACGGACAATTGCCGAAAAATGACCTCGGTTCCTTTGTATATTTTCGCTGTTGAATAAGTCTGAAAAAGGCATAATATTAGTGTTTAAGGTTTGATATAAAGTTAGTTATTTTTTTAGTACTAATTTTACTTTTTATTCGTTTTTAATATGATTGATTTCTAATATTTCATTTTCAAAATTAATCGTAAGTTTACGTCCCCTTATCATTTTAATTCATTTTTACTAATGTCAGAATTTTTAATTTACTTTCAGATAGGTTTAAAACATGTATTGGATATACATGCTTATGACCATGTTTTGTTTTTAATTGCTTTGTCCGTTCCATTTTCATTCAATGATTGGAAAAGAATTTTACTTTTGGTAACTATATTTACATTGGGGCATACCGCAGCATTGTTTCTTTCGGTTTTTGGTATTATTGCCGTCAAGGTAAATGTGGTAGAATTACTGATACCAATTACGATTTTAATAACCGCTTTTTATAATTTATTTACCGCAGGGAAAACCAGTAAAAATGGAAGCGTCAATTTGGTTTTTATCATAACTTTGTTCTTTGGAATCATCCACGGATTAGGGTTTTCAAATTATTTTAAAACACTATTGGGAGGAAGTGCAACTTCAAAATTACTGCCAATATGCGAATTTGCCTTGGGAATAGAAGCAGCCCAGATTACGGTTGTTATTGTCGTTCTTATTTTGTCATATATTGTACAAACTGTCTTCCGTTTTTCAAAAAGGGATTGGGCATTGGTGATGTCGGCATTTATAATTGGAGTCGTTTTGCCAATGATTGTGGAAAGCGAAATCTGGAAATGATAAAGATTTTATGGAGAAAATTAAATTGAATAAATACGACAAAGCGTATCTTAGAATTGCAACAGAATGGGGTTTATTGTCTTATTGCAAAAGAAAACAAGTTGGAGCGATTATAGTAAAAGACCGAATGATTATTTCTGATGGATACAATGGAACACCATCAGGATTTGAAAATTGCTGTGAAGATGAAAATGGCTTGACGCGCTGGGATGTCCTTCATGCCGAAGCCAACGCTATTTTGAAAGTGGCAAAATCTACTCAGTCCTGCGAAGGAGCTACTTTATACATCACGCTTTCGCCTTGTAAGGAATGCAGCAAGCTAATTCACCAATCAGGGATAAAAAGAGTGGTCTATCACAATGGATACCGCGATGATTCTGGATTGCAATTTTTAATAAAGGCAGGTATAGAAGTAGAGCATATACCTGTTTTAGAAGATTAGTAAAATGAAATTTGATAATAAATATTTGCCCATATTAATTGGAGGCATTTTTGCTTTAGGAATTTTTATTGGCAGTTTTTCAAGTTCGCCAACTTCCAATTCTTTTATCGCCAAAAAAAACACTAAGGAAAAGCTCAATAAATTAATTGATTTCATCGATAATGAATATGTCGATGATGTCAATACCGATTCGATAGTGAGTCTCACTGTCGATAATATTTTGGCAAAACTAGACCCTCATTCGGTATATATTTCACCACAACAGCAAGCAGAAGTTGCCGAAAGCATGAAAGGTGACTTTGTAGGCATTGGAATAAATTTTTACATGTTTAAGGATTCTGTTGCGGTTATTACTCCTGTAAAAAATGGACCATCGGCCAAAGCAGGTATAAAAGCAGGAGATCGAATTTTATTTGCAGATAAAACAAAGTTATTCGGGCGAAAATTACCAAATGACAGCCTATTTGCTACCTTAAAAGGAGAAGTTGGTTCCCAAATAGAACTGACGGTCTATCGCAAATCTGAACACAAAAAAATAAAGGTCTCGATAAAACGTGACGTCATTCCATTGAAAAGTGTTGATATTGCCTTGCGACTAAATGAAAGTGCAGGTTATATCAAGATTAACCGTTTTGCGGGCACTACTTATGAAGAATTTGTTAAGGCTGTGGCCAATTTAAAAAAGCAAGGCGTAAAATCGCTTGTCATTGACGTTCGTGACAATGGCGGAGGATATATGGAGGAAGCTATTGCGATTGCTGACGAATTTTTGAAAGATAAAACACTGATTGTTTTTACCAAAAGCAAAAAAGAAGCGGCCGAAAAAATGTATGCGACTGAAAAAGGCAGTTTTGAAACAGGCAATGTCTTTGTTTTAATTAATGAAAACAGTGCTTCGGCCAGTGAGATTTTAGCGGGAGCAATACAGGATAATGACCGCGGAACTATTGTAGGACGACGTTCTTTTGGAAAAGGATTGGTGCAGCGCGAAATGGATTTTAATGACGGTTCGGCAGTTCGGCTTACAATTGCCAGATATTATACACCATCCGGAAGATCGATTCAAAAACCGTATTCCAAAGGAAATGAAGAGTATTTTAAAGAGTCCGATTCGCGTTTTTTACACGGAGAACTGTATAAAAAAGACAGTATAAAAGTGGTGGATTCCTTAAAATTTAAAACTAAAAAAGGGAAAATTGTTTACGGCGGAGGAGGTATTGTGCCCGATGTTTTTGTACCATTGGAAGCAGAACACGGAACTCAAAATGTTTCTTATTTATTGCAGTCTGGAATTGTCGGTCACTTTGTTTTTGAACAATTGGATAAAAACAGGAATGCTTTTGCAAAACTGACTTTTGAACAGTTTCAGGTTAAAATCAATTCTACGGATTTATATTTTGGCGCTTTTCAAAAATATCTTGCCCAAAATGGATTAGAGGTTGATTTACGCAATTACAAATCTTTGGTAAAAAGATATGTCAATGGAGAATTTGCCCGACAATTGTACGGTGATATATATTATTATAAAATGGTTCTGAAAGAAGATGCCATGATAAAAGCAGTATTGAATTCAAAACAGTAAAATGCTAAATCGTAGTTTAAAATGGAAAAAAGTGAAATTGTAAACGCTGAGAATGAACTTTTGTCGGCTATTAAAAATATAGATGTTTCAGTTTTGCAAAGAGTATTGCATGATGATTTGCTTTTTAATTTGCCCAATGGCCAAACGATTACCAAAGAAGCGGATCTTGCAGGCTACCGTGCTGGCAAAATGAAGGTGGATCTTCTCGAAACTTCAAATCAGGTTATTAATATTATAGGCGAGTCGGCTGTTGTCTGTGTGAGTATTTTGCTAAAAGGAACATATGATAGTTTACCATTAGATGGAAATTATAGATATATCAGGGTTTGGAAGCAATTTGATGATGGTTTAAAAGTCATTGCTGGGAGTTGTATCGCACTTTAAAATAAAGATTAAATAAACATGAAGAATATAAATAGATTTCTGGCAATATTAATGATTTTGATTTTTGTCGTTTCGTGCGCCTGTATGAAAGACAAAAATACAGTTTCGGGAAAAGTTGTGACTGTCGAGTTTGAAAAAGACGGTTATACAGCCAAAATCAATACAGATAAAAACGAAGTTTATTTGGCTTTAATCAGCATTGTAAATGTTGGCGGGCCTCAAAATTACAAACAGCTTAAAGAAGGTGAAGAAGTTTCGTTAAAAGGAGAAATTTGGAAAAGTAAAACTGAAAACCACATAAAAGTGAAGGAGATTGTTTCGGTTAAATAAAATTAGTCTCTACCGAATACTATCATGCGAATGCGTCTGAATCCCATCATTCCATAAAGTAAGCAAATCTGTGGCAACAGCGGCACCGCTTCCTGCGGCAATAGCCAATTGACTTCTCCAGCCAGCAAGAGTCCCAATAACATAAATGCTTTCAGTTACCTTGTGATCTGTGTTTCTAAGCTGAATTCTTTGTTTTTCCGGAAGTGCTTTTTTGTGCGGTTCTACAAAATCCATTAAACCTTCAATCGAAAAAGTATTGGCAGAACCAATCCCAACAACGATATTGGCTGTCCTGTAACTGTTTTTATTGGTGATAACAGTAAATTCGGGATACTGTCCTTCGATTTTCAATACTTTTTCTTCTGGAATTTGAACAATATGCGGGTAAGTATTGGATAATTGATCAATACTTTCGATTAATAATTCCGATCCTAATTTGCCTGAAGCAATCCCATAAGCATTATTGAAAAGTGCTTCCTGTAGTGCAGAAGTCTTTTGGTGGGTAAAAATCCCAATTTTTTTATCGGTAACAAATGCTTTTTTTCTGGCCGATCCCAATACCATGGCACATGATACTCCTGAAACGCCTCCGCCTATTATCAATACATCAAACACAGTTATGCTTTATCGTTCATTTTTTCAACTATTTTTTTAGACATTCTAAAAATCAGAAGAATTAATACTGCACAAAATGAAGCGACTACACCAACAAGTGCTATTACACTATCCCCTTTAAATGGATTTTGATAATCGATTAAAGTAATATTGAAAACAAGAAGTGAAACGGCTAAAAGCACTAAGATGTTAGTGAAAATTTTCATAGTTAATTTTGTTTTTTTCTGGTAATTTTTTAATCAATAAGCTGTTTTAAACACGTTTAAACATGATACAATTATTACCATGGAAAATATTTATGGGGTAAATTTATAATTTTTTTTTTTAGAGAAACAAACCTTTAACATTAGCAGCAAATAATTTAACAGCAATTGCCAAAAGGACTACACCAAAAGTCTTACGAATCACGCCAAGTCCATTTTGTCCCAACATTTTTTCGATTTTTCCAGATGATTTCAAAACAATATAAACCAGTAAAATGTTGAGTATAATGGCGATAATTATATTGAGAGTGTGAAATTGTGAGCGTAAGGAAAGCAAGGTAGTCATTGTACCTGCACCTGCAATAAGAGGAAAAGCCAATGGAACGATAGAAGCAGAACTAGCTTCTTCATCACGATAAATGCGGATTCCCAAAATCATTTCCAAAGCCAAAAAAAACAATACAAAAGACCCTGCCACTGCAAATGAGTGAACGTCGATTCCTATTAGATTAAGGAATTCTTCTCCTATAAATAGAAAAAGAATCATTATTAATCCTGCTACAAATGCCGCTTTCTCAGATTCAATATGACCATGTTTGGCTCTCAGTCCAATGATGATTGGGATCGATCCTATTATATCAATCACGGCAAAAAGTACCATTCCTACAGTTATTATTTCCTTTAGATTGAAATCCATAGCAATATTGATTTTAATGAATAATTAGGCTAAAATTATTTGGTAGTTCAAAAATACATATGTTTTTTCATTTTAAGGATTTTGTGCCAAACCATCATTTTTTTGTTGTGCTAACATCCTTCCATTAACTATTTATGTAAGTAAAATTGTTGCAATGTGTTAATTAGTAAACTTTAGAAGAGGTAAGTGTAAAGGGAGTGTTTTATTTCTTGAATCTTTGGTTACCTTTGCAAAATGTTTCAACTAGGAAAAACCATCGTCTCGGAGGATATACTCGAAAAAGAATTTGTTTGTAATTTGTCTGCTTGCAAAGGGGCTTGCTGCGTCGATGGCGATGCGGGAGCACCATTGAGTTTGGAAGAAACAAAGATACTTGAAGAAATATATCCTAAAGTAAAACCATTTTTAAGAAAAGAGGGAATTGCGGCAATCGAAGCCCAAGGAACATGGATAAACGGAACAGATGGCGATCTTGAAACACCACTAATTGACAACAAGGATTGCGCCTATGTCATTTTTGACGGCAAAACTGCACTTTGCGGTATAGAACAGGCTTACAACCAAGGAATAGTCGACTGGAAAAAACCTGTTTCCTGTCATTTATACCCAATAAGGGTAAAAGATTTTACCGAGTTTGCAGCTGTTAATTATGACAAATGGGACATTTGTGATGATGCCTGTTCCTTGGGTAAAGAACTAGAGGTTCCGGTGTATAAATTTGTAAAGGAGGCGCTTGTCCGCCGCTTTGGAAACGACTGGTATCTGGAGCTTGAAAAAGTAGCCGAAGACTTAAAAAACGGAAAGTAAGATTGAATTTCAAATTCCCGCATTTTTTTTAAAATCCCTTTGTTTTATGGGTGTTTAAGCGTCTTTATTTGTTTCAAAATATTGAAAATCAATTATTTGTATTTTGTATGAAAAATATTCCCATTTTTATTTTTTGTTAAAAACTAGGAGCTATTGTGAATAAGTTTGACTTTTAATAACCGCATTATTTCACAATCTTTGTAATTCGATTTTCGCATCAATTTTCAATAAAAAAATCAAAATAAACAACAAGATCTCATGTCTAAAATAGAACCAATTTTACAAGAAAATAAAAATCGTTTCGTAATTTTTCCAATCAAGCATCATGATATTTGGGAAAGATACAAAATGATGGAAGCTAGTTTTTGGACAGCTGAAGAAATTGATTTGTCGCAGGACTTAAATGACTGGAATAATAAGCTAAATGATGACGAGCGTTATTTTATAAAACACATCTTAGCCTTTTTTGCAGCTTCGGATGGAATTGTAAATGAAAATTTGGCAGAGAATTTTGTGAATGAAGTACAATATGCCGAAGCTAAATTTTTCTATGGTTTCCAAATCATGATGGAAAATATTCATAGTGAAACGTATTCTCTTTTGATTGATACTTATGTAAAGGATGAAAACGAAAAATCGGAATTGTTTAATGCTTTGGATGTTTTTCCAGCTATCAGAAAAAAAGCGGATTGGGCATTAAAATGGATTGAGTCGGATTCTTTTGCCGAAAGGCTGATTGCTTTTGCAGCAGTAGAGGGGATTTTCTTCTCGGGAGCATTTTGTTCAATTTATTGGTTAAAGAAACGCGGATTGATGCCAGGTTTGACGTTTTCAAACGAATTGATTTCTCGTGATGAAGGTGTTCACTGTGATTTTGCCGTGCATTTACACAACCACCATTTGGTAAATAAAGTGCCAAAAGAAAGAATAAGAAGCATTATCGTTAATGCTTTGGATATAGAAAGAGAATTTATCACCGAATCACTTCCGGTAAGCTTGATCGGAATGAATGCAGGTTTAATGACACAATATTTAGAATTTGTTGCCGACAGATTGTTGGTAGAATTGGGTTGTGACAGAGAATACAATGTTGCCAATCCATTTGATTTTATGGATATGATTTCACTTCAGGGAAAAACCAATTTCTTTGAGAAAAAAGTTGCCGAATATCAGAAAGCGGGAGTTAAGGTTGCCGAAGGTGGCGATTCCCAAAAAATAAGCTTCGATGCTGATTTTTAAAATACAATTTTGATAGAAAATACGTTATGGTATTTGAAGCAATTAAAAAATAATAAAAGAACAATTATAATTAAAATAGTTTTTTTCAGATTCCCCAAATCTAAAAACTAAGTTAATTCAGTCCGATTTTATCGGGACATATTACGGCGTTTTGTTTCATTTCATTTGTATGCGATGAAACGAAGTATCGAAGTAAGTTATGGATTGACGCCGAGTAAAAAAAATGAATTATGAATTCCTACTATTCGTAAGTCACGATTCATTCACTAAATAAATTTGATGAGTATGTATGTTGTAAAAAGAGATGGCCACAAGGAGCCTGTAATGTTTGACAAAATTACAGAGAGGATTAAAAAGTTATGTTATGGCTTGAACGAATTGGTAGATCCGGTTAAAGTTGCCATGCGTGTTATTGAGGGATTATATGACGGGGTTTCTACATCTGAATTGGATAACCTTGCTGCCGAAACTGCCGCTTCCATGACAATTGCTCACCCGGATTATGCACAATTGGCTGCTCGTGTTGCGATATCAAATTTACATTCGAATACCAAAAAGTCCTTTTCGGAAACGATGAATGAGATGTATCATTACATCAATCCAAGAACTAATCAGGAGTCTCCACTATTGGCATCGGAAGTTCATAAAGTGATTATGGAAAATGCAGAATTTCTGGATTCCCATATCATTTACAACAGAGATTTCAATTACGATTATTTTGGTTTCAAAACCTTGGAGCGTTCTTATTTGTTAAAAATAAACGGTAAAATCGTTGAGCGTCCACAGCACATGTTGATGCGTGTTGCTGTTGGAATTCACCTAGATGATTTAAAATCGGTTTTGGAGACTTACGATTTAATGTCTAAAAAATTCTTTACGCACGCAACTCCAACATTATTCAATGCAGGTACACCAAAACCACAAATGTCTTCCTGTTTCCTTTTGGCAATGCAGGATGATAGTATTGATGGTATTTATGATACTTTAAAACAAACTGCAAAAATCTCGCAATCTGCCGGTGGAGTAGGACTTTCTATTCACAACGTGCGTGCAACGGGATCTTATATTCGTGGTACAAACGGAACATCAAACGGAATTGTGCCAATGTTGAGAGTGTTTAACGATACGGCTCGTTATGTAGATCAGGGCGGTGGAAAAAGAAAAGGAAGTTTTGCCATTTATATCGAAACTTGGCATGCTGATATCTTCGATTTCTTAGACTTGAAAAAGAATACAGGTAAAGAAGAAATGCGCGCCAGAGATTTATTCTTTGCCATGTGGACTTCGGATTTATTCATGAAACGTGTACAGGAAGATTCTACCTGGACATTAATGTGTCCTAACGAATGTCCTGGTTTGTATGATGTTTATGGCGAAGAATTCGAAGCCTTATACACTGATTACGAGTTTAGAGGAAAAGGCAGAAAAACGATCAAAGCCCGTGAATTATGGGAGAAAATCCTTGAATCTCAAATCGAGACCGGAACGCCGTATATGTTGTACAAAGATGCAGCAAACAGAAAATCAAATCAAAAAAATCTGGGTACGATTCGTTCTTCGAATTTGTGTACTGAGATATTGGAATATACATCAGCTGATGAGGTGGCAGTTTGTAATTTAGCTTCTATTTCTTTACCAATGTTTGTAGAAAACGGGAAGTTCAACCACCAATTGTTATTTGATGTAACGAAACGTGTAACCCGCAACCTGAACAGAGTAATCGACAGAAATTACTATCCGGTAAAAGAAGCCGAAAATTCTAATTTGCGTCACAGGCCAATTGGTCTTGGAGTGCAGGGATTGGCAGATGCTTTTATTATGCTGCGCATGCCTTTTACAAGTGACGAAGCCAAAACATTAAATCAGGAAATCTTTGAAACGCTTTATTTTGCAGCCTGTACCGCTTCTATGGAAATGGCGATTGAAGAAGGACCATATTCAACTTTCAAAGGTTCACCAATGTCTAATGGAGAATTCCAACACAACCTTTGGGGACTGAAAGACGAAGACTTGTCAGGAAGATGGGATTGGGCTTCATTGCGAAAAGAAGTGGTAAAAAACGGAGTGCGTAACTCATTGTTAGTAGCGCCAATGCCAACGGCTTCGACTTCTCAAATTTTAGGTAACAACGAAGCATTCGAACCATATACTTCAAATATTTACACCAGACGTGTTCTTTCAGGAGAGTTCATCGTGGTAAACAAACACTTATTACACGATTTGGTAAGACTTGGATTGTGGAATGAAAACCTCAAACAGGAAATCATGCGTCAAAACGGATCAGTCCAAAATATTGATGTCATTCCGCAGGATTTGAAAGAATTGTACAAAACCGTTTGGGAAATGTCTATGAAAGACATTATCGATATGTCCCGTCAAAGAGGATATTTCGTTGACCAATCGCAATCGTTAAACTTGTTCATGCAGGATGCCAATTATTCAAAACTAACGTCAATGCACTTCTACGCCTGGCAATCAGGTCTAAAAACCGGAATGTACTACCTGAGAACAAAAGCGGCTGTAGATGCCATCAAGTTTACATTAAACAACGACAAGAAAGAGGAAGTAATTCCGGATTCTAAACCACAAAGCAGAGTTCTGGAGGCTGTAGAGGTAGAAGCTCAAATGACTCCCGAAGAATACAGAGCCATGATCGAATTAGCAAAAAATGCTGGTCCGGACGAATGCGAAATGTGTGGGTCGTAAGTCGCATTAACATAGAACGAATCAATTTTATAAAAATAGAAAAGCCGTTCTCCTTTATAGTTGAAGGAGAATGGCTTTTTTATTTAGGAGCTATTTCCTGCTATCCGTTGCAATCTTTTTTGTTTTTAAAGAAAAAACAAAAAAGGATTTTCACTGCTATCAGGGCTAGGGCATTTGGTTTCATAATAAGCTTCTCGTCATTGCGAGGAACGAAGTAATCACCTAGTATGGGAATTGAATTTGTGATTTAAAACAAATCATTAATAAGTTTTTTTTTAAATATTTTGAGGCTAATTATGACAATTTAAAAAATTGTGGAAACCTATAACTCAATTTGGAAATTTAAGAAATCATCACATGTAAAATTTTTAATTTTATCAATTTTATTAAGCGGTTCTAAAATCTCATTCAAAGGAATTAATTTAGCTTCATTAATTTTAGAAGTTCCGTGTATAAGTCCTATAATGTAATCTAAAGATTCTTTGAGGATTTTTTTATACTCTGTGCTTTCATTTATTTGTTCATTATTTTTTACAATAAATTGAATAAAAGAATGATTGAAATTAATTGTAAAATCCATTTGATAACGGCCAATATCCTCTTGGTTATTTGCAGTTGTCAATAAAAATTTATTCGAATTTGATTCACAAATTTCAAAATAGCGATATTCTAGGAGGTTTGTGAATTTTTTAATTTGTTTCTTATTATTATCCTCTGTTTTTTCAAAAACATAGTATCCTTTGTCTCCTTCACAATGAATTGAACATTTAAAACCTAATAAATGTTGCAATAAATTCTTAGAAATTGCTCTTTGTCTTATGTTTAGATTGTCAATAATAATAAGAGAAAAATTGCTTTTTAACTCATGAATAGCCGACTCATCGTTTACGAGTATAATTTTTTCATTGATGTTTTCAAAAAAATTATAGCTAACAATTTTTTGTGTTTTATTATAAATTTTGACATAAAGCGAATTAATCAGAAAATCGTAGTTTTCTTTAGATATATTTTCTTTGAGTGGATAATAATTAATGTAATTTTCTTGAAATGATTTGCTTACAATTAGTCTTTCTTCGTCATTTTTAAATTTAGGTTGAATAAGTTCAAAAGCTTTTTTTAAAGCAATGAACGCAAATTCGTTACAGATTTTATCAATCTGTCTTTCATCTGAAAATTTATTTCTGTCAATATTTATTTTTACTTTCTTTTTTATATTTATAGATCCAAGAACAAAGTCAATAATTTCAGAAGAATAATTATTTACTAAAACACCTTTTTGTGAAATAGAAAATTGGCTATGGGTATGATTATTATCTATGTTTCTAAACTGTTCATAATCAAAATAATGTGAAAAAGAGAAAGTTTTAAGGTAATCGATACCAACAAAAATACCACTTATTCCTTCAAATTCATCGTTGTCAATAACAGCTGTTATAATTTGAATGTTGCTATTATTTTTTTGATGGCGTAACTTTATACGTTCATGTATTTCTTTATGTTGATCGATAGTAAAATCTTGGAATTCTACGACACTTTTAACTTCTTCAAAAGTAATTTCTAAAGGAATTTCTATATGTTTAAAAATTTTACGAATATATTTTTCTATAATTTCATATGTAATATCTTTTTTTACAAGCTCATTTAAAGTGATTGTAAGGGTAGTTCCAGCAGATGTTCTTGTGGTTTTATCAAAAAAATGAAAATAACTTTTTGGGTCTTTGTCGAATCTAAATTTTAAGGTTTCACCATTTTTAGTTTTTGTCTCGATATCAATATATTCACCTAATAAAAAATAAGAAAAAACTCCAACTCCAAATTGTCCAATTGCTTCAAATTGATTTTTTATTTTTTCTTGCTCATAAAAGCTACAGGCTAATTTACCAAAAAAATTTTCGATAATAAATTCATCCATTCCCGCTCCATTGTCTGAGACTTCTATTGCCTCTTTTGTTATGGTAATTTTAATTTTTGGGGCATAATCTTCTTTTAGTACTTTTAATTTATAGCGACATGAATCAATCGAATTCTGAACAGCCTCTCTTAAAGCTGTAAAACGATCTTTATATAAATCTTCCCCAATGAATGCTGTTATTACGTTTTGAACATCAAATGAAAAACGAATTCCTTTTGGATCAAACCCTTGAAATTTATATTTAGGAATTACTTTTCCTAACTCTAAAGAATATGTGTGGTTCTTGTTAAAAGGAACTGAACGAATGACTTTTTGACAATAATTAATTACATGTTGAATTTTTTCAAATTGTTCTTGTAATGCTGCATAAATATTTTGATCGGTACAAGTTACCTCAAAAATTACTGTTCCATCTAGATAATTTCTCTGCGAGGTTGCAATATGCTTTTTCCATTCACTAATACTAATATCGTTATTTGGCATATAGTATTTAGTTAACAGTTTTGGAGTGCGTGAATTAGTTACATCTAGTTCATCGGCTACTCTCAAGATTGCAGCCAAATAAGGTAAACAAACAAATACTTTTCCTGTTTTGGCAAAAAATCTAGGGTCATAAACATCAAAATCACCTATATCAATCTTTCTGTGACCTGCGGAAACTCTTCCTATCGCGACAGCATAGTTTTCACTTGGTATCTTAAGATTCTCCCATTCTTCTAGTATGAATTTTTCACTTAACAAGTGATGGATGTTTCGAACATAATCCTCATCTTTCATATTTGGATTATTTTTTTTATATTGAATAAAATCTTCTGTTCCAGATATTTCTTTTATTTTTTCTATTGGTACACACATACCAATATCATGAAGGAGGCATGACATTGAAAGTATATATATTTCATCTGCATTTAAATTATTAATTTCATCTTCTGTTAATATATCAGCTGCAATTGTAAATACTTCTAGGGTATGAGCATCTGAATGATCTGTATAAGTCGGGAAATTAGAGGAGTATTTTCCTAATAGTAATTTTACTATATCTTTTGTTTCTTCAAACTTTGAAAAAAGGTTTGTGTCTAAAGATTTGAGTCTCAGTTCTAGATCATTCATGATTTTTTATATTTTGTAGATTGTTAAAGTTGATTTAAATTATATAAGTTTTTGGTTCAGTATTCTCTATTCCTTGTTTACAATTAGTGTTTAAATTATTCAACATAAATTGGACTATAGTTTTATGAAGATGCTTTAACCGATAGATAGTTGTAAAAGTAAGTTAATGTGAATCGTTTTTTGCAATATTTTTACAGCGATTTTCTTTTCATGCTAACTCAACCGTCTCCCCCGCTAGCGCAAGCGTCGCGCTTGTGCCCGCAAAGAGCATTATTTTTTTAAAATGTTAAACACGTGTAAAATATTTTAAAACAACACGTGCTAAATAATATTTTTCGTAAATTTACTTAAAATTCAATATCATGAATAGTAAACTCACATTAACAATCGAGCAATCCGTAATCGAAAAGGCCAAGAAATACGCTCGTATGAGAGAAAGAAGTCTTTCGGATTTGATTGAAAACTATTTAAAAGCATTAACGAGTGAAGAAGTGAATAAAGAAGAGGAATTAACACCTACAGTTAAATCATTAAAAGGTTCGTTTAAATTGCCAGAAAACTTCGATTACAAAAAAGAACTTACTGACCGCTTATCAGAGAAATATTTGTAATGGGTAACGTTTTAATTGATACAGATGTAATTCTTGATTTCTTTTTCGACCGTCAACCCTTTTCGGAAGATGCTTCAAAAATCTTGAGTTTATGCGAAAATGGCGAACTGAAAGGTTTTGTAACTCCTGTTATGATTAGCAATATTTATTATCTTTTAAGAAAGGTGGCTAAACACGAAAAGGTAATTGAGAATCTAAAAAAATTGATGCAGATAGTTGATATTACTAATATAGATAAAAACACTATTATAGAGGCTTTACATTCGGAATTCAAAGATTTTGAAGATGCTTTGCAAAACTTCTCAGCAAAGAATGGCGGTGAAATAAAGACAATAATAACTCGGAATATCAAAGATTACAAAACCAGTAAGTTGTCAATTATGACACCCGAAACGTTTTTGAAAACACTTTAAATTTTTAAAAAAGAAAATCAATTACCTTTCCTTCCTAGCGCAAGTATCCCGCTTGGCTCGAAAGGAGTCTCTTCTAATCTATTTTTGTAAATTTGTTTTAATTATTAAATTGCTTATTATGAGTATAATAGTCGAAAAGCAAAACATAGTACAATGGATTCAGGGCTTGAATGATGAAAAAATCATTAAAAAAATTCTTGATTTGAAAGTTGAAAACGAACTATCTGATTTTGAAAATCAAATGATTCAAAATGGTTTGAATGATGTTCTAAATGGCAATACAGCTACTCACGAGGAAGTAAAAAAACGATTGGAGTCTAAATTTACTACTTCTGCTTCATACAATTAAATTGTTGTTTGGTTTAATGCAAATAATTTGCATCAATATTTTTGCTTAACTTTGTTTGGAACTGTAAAAATTCAAAAATCATGAAAATTTCTAGAAAGAGAATTTTTTTAGCAAAAAAGCTAAGAAGTGAGACTAATATTGATAGGAATAAAGTGGTATTGTCTGCAAAAATTGCTACTTCCAGGGCGATAAGAACTTCCAGAGCTTTAGATTTGTCTATTAAATCAATTAATCATGGAAATTTAGTTGAGTCATTGCCTGATGGTAAAATTTTAATTTTAAGAAAAATAGATAAAATTAAACCTAAAAAGGAAGGACTAACCAAAGGAATGTCTTTATGTCTCAAATAAAAAGGCTAAGAGTTTTTGCTGGGCCCAATGGTTCTGGGAAAAGCACCCTGTATGATGCGTTTTGTGAAAATTACAATTCGGGTTATTTTATAAATTCTGATTTAATTGAAAGAGAGATTACAGAGAAAGGATTTATAGATTTATCAAAATTTAATGTCGTTTCAAATCAAGAAGAACTTGAATTGTTTTTAACTACTAAAAATGCTAAAACCTTATTAAAAAAATCCGAGGATAGAGGATATATTATTGATATTAAAATCAAAGAAAACATAATTGTTGACAAACCTAAGAAAAGCCATAGTTATGAAGCTTCACTAATAACTTCTTTTATACGTGAAAAACTTTTTGAGAGCAATCAAAGTTTTTCTTTTGAAACAGTAATGAGCCACTTCTCAAAAATTGAAGAGCTAGAATTTGCTAAAAATAATGATTACAAAGTTTACTTTTACTTCATTTGTTTAGATGATTCTGAATTGAATATTTCCAGAGTTAAAAACAGGGTTGTTCAAGGAGGCCATGATGTAGATGATGCTAAAATTGTAGAGCGATATGGCAAAACGTTAGAAAACTTATTGGCAGCAATTAAAATATCAGATAGGAGTTTTCTTTTTGATAATTCAAATGAAATGGAATTGATTGCGGAGACTTTGAATGGCGAATTGATACTACATAAAGATGCAGAATTTCTTCCGAATTGGTTTGTTCAATACGTAATTAATAAAATTATATAATTTAACCGCTAGCGCAAACGTCCCGCTTTATGCCCGCAAAGAAAATCTTATTATTAGACACATCAGTCAACCTCCGCATTTATACTTATTAATAATTATAAAATAAATCAATGACCAAAATTTTCGACAGAACAAACCCATCAGAAGCAGTAAAATATTTTAGACACTGCATTCTTACTGGCGACTTGGCAGGAGCATTAAGCTGTTTTGATAAAGATGCCACTTATATAGAACGTGATGGACGAGAAATAAAGGGATTAGATAATATTGAGCAATCAATGGATCACCTTTGTAATTGGAAACCGGATATAAAAGGAAGCAGACATAAAGTAACAATTGTAGGGGATCTCGCTGTCTGGGCAGATGCATTTACTTTAAAAGCATTAACTCCCGACGGAAATCCTCTCGAAATGAATGGTGCAACTGCCTGCTTAATGAAAAGAAATGAAAACGGAATTTGGTTATGGCTTGTAGATAATCCCTTTGCAGGACAAATATTCGAAATTGGTTCAGATAGTTGATGTTGCGAATACTGAAAAAAGACGATACCAGAAGATTTACATTCGGAATTCAAAGATTTTGAAGATGCTTTGCAGAATTTTTCAGCAAAAAAATAGTTATGAAATTAAAACAATAATACTCGGCTAGCGCAGGCGTTGCACATGTGCCCGCAAGGAGTTTCTTTTAAGTAGTGTTATTCTGTAAATTTGTTCAATCTTTAAATCATGCAATCGGGTTGTTATGAAAAAACTGCTTTTTACTTTATTTCTTTTTTTGTCTGTCGTGATGTTTTCAAAAGCGCAGACTATTGCCACAACAGATGAATTTTATTCCTGCCTAAATAACATTCTAAAAAACAAAAAAAATAAAACTATTGAATTGCTGGGGACTAATTATGGGGCTATGGGTAGTAAATTCAGCTGGAGCGCCAAACTAAAAAAGGATGGAAAAAAAATAGAAATTCAATACAACAGTCAAAAACCGGATGACGGAGATTTGGTTGTGATGAGTCTGGATACCACTTTTGTAACTACCCGAAAAAAACTAATCGAAAAATTTAAAACGGAGATAAGTGCCGTTGAATCAAGACCCGTGTATTTTGAAGAGATCGTCAAAGTCATTGTAAATACAGAACATTCTAAGAAAGAATATGTTTTGAACCGTGCTGATGGATTGCCTTTTTTACTGAGATATGACACTTCTTTTGAAGAGTACTATAAAAACAAGAACCGAAAAGCAAAAAATAATTAATGTATTTGCTTTTGAATTTTGTTAATGGTTTTGACTGATGAGCTGACTCGATTATTAAATGTTGCTGCAATGGAGTCGGAACCAAATTGGTGATTACAAGTGTTAAATTTGGCAATATTTAAGCACAGTTTAAGTTATTACTTATAAACTGAACTTTCAAAATTGCACAATGACAATTAATTATCTTACACTCACCAATACAATTAAGGCTCTTTCTGAATCAGGAAACAGTATTTTAGTTGATAAATTATTGGATATTCTTCAGCATAATGAAATACCAAAATCAGGAAAACGTACTAAAAAAAAGGATATTACCAACAGTCATTTTGCAGTTGATTTAAATGATAGCGATGTAGATGAAATCATTGAGGTTTTACAGGAAATTCAATTAAAATTTGTTGGTGAAGATGGTGATGGGAACGATCAGCAGTATTATTATTATCTCGAACTGATAGATAGCTGGATTTAGTTTTTTGTATTTGCCTTTTATCAGTTTTGCTACTTTCTCTCCCCAATCTGCTGTCTCTATATCGAAATCTTTGTATTTCACTTGTTAATGAGTTGTCTGCATGAATAATTATTGCCTAAAAGCTACTTTTAAATTTAGCTAATAGCTGTCAGTTATAATTTCGTTATATTTGTTGCTGTGGAGGAAAAGAATTTATATATAATTTCAGGTTGTAATGGAGCAGGAAAAACAACAGCTTCATTTACAATATTACCTGAAATTTTAGATTGTAAAGAATTCGTTAATGCAGATGAAATAGCGAAGGGGCTTTCTCCGTTTCAACCTGAAAAAGTTGCATTCGAATCAGGAAGAATTATGCTTCATCGTATTAATGAACTGTTTCAACAGGAAGAGAATTTTGCATTTGAAACAACCCTTGCTACAAGAAGTTACAAAAACAAAATAATTGAGGCAAAGAACAAAAATTACAATACGATTTTGCTTTTTTTTTGGCTTGAAAATTCAGAATTAGCAAAAGAAAGGGTAAAAACACGGGTGAAAGAAGGTGGTCATAATATTCCAGAAGATGTAATTGAAAGAAGATATATTAAAGGAATTAAAAACCTATTTGAAATTTACATTCCAATCGTTGATCAGGTGTTGATATTTGATAATTCAAAAGGAAAGCACAAATTGATTGCTGAAAAATCAGGGAGTGATGAGTTAAATATTCTTGATGAAATAAAATTTAATTATTTAAAAAATTATTTATGACACCAGAAGCAAAAATAGAGCGTAGAAATAAAATTTTGAAAGGCTTAGAGAAAGCTTATGACAAAATGATTGATTTCAAAAAGCAACATAATAGTGAACTCGTGATTATTCGTGATAATAAAATTGTAAAGATTAAATTGTAATCAAGAATCCAAAAGATTTTTTCAAAGTTTTTGAAAAAATCTTTTTTAGGTTAATATATTATTTTCTCTCCCCAATCTGCTGTCTCCACATCGCATAATACAAGCCTTTTTCAGCCAATAAATCTTCGTGTTTGCCTTGCTCGATGATTTGTCCCTGTTCCAAAACAAAGATTTTATCGGCATGCATGATCGTCGATAAACGGTGCGCAATCAAAACCGTAATCTGATCCTGTTTGGACGAAATGCTTCGGATAGTTTTGGTAATTTCCTCTTCGGTAATCGAGTCTAATGCCGATGTCGCTTCATCAAAAAGTAATAAATGTGGATTTCTAAGCAACGCTCTGGCAATAGACAAACGTTGTTTTTCTCCACCGGATACTTTTATTCCGCCTTCGCCAATGGTAGTGTAGATTCCGTTTTCGGCACGGGCTAATAAATTCTGACAGGCCGATTTTTGCAGCACATCATTGATTTCTTCATCGGTTGCATCTGGTTTTACGAACAGTAAATTGTCTTTTATCGTTCCGGAAAATAGTTGCGCATCCTGAGTAACAAATCCTAACTGCTGTCTTAATTCGGTTAGATCAATATCTTTGGCGTTTTTTTCATTGTAAAAAATAGCACCTTCGGCAGGATTGTAGAGTCCAACAAGCATTTTGACCAAAGTCGTTTTTCCACTTCCTGACGGACCTACAAAAGAGATTGTTTCGCCTGCTTTGGTATCAAACGTAATGTTTTTTACTGCATACGTACTCGCAGTCTGGTGTTTGAAAGAGATGTTTTCAAAACGCAAATGATTAATTGCACCAATAGTTTCAGGGTTTGCAGGTGTTTCTTCGCTTTTGGAATTCATCAAATCACCAAAATTGTCCATCGATGCCTTGGTTTCGTTATAAGTCGCAATCACGTTCCCCAATTCCTGCAGCGGATTAAACAAAAAGAATGAAAAGAACATTAATGTAATCAGGTCTCCAGGCTTGATAATATCCTGAAAAATGAACATATAAAGGGCAAAAACCAAACTGGTTCTCATAAAATGAACCGTTGTTCCCTGTATAAAACTCAACGAACGGATGAAGCGTACTTTTTTGAGTTCCAAACCAAGGATTTTAATCGTTGTAGCGTTTAGTCGGTTCACTTCCTGTTCGGTTAAGCCCAGGCTTTTTACCAATTCAATATTTCGCAGGGATTCGGTTGTAGCTCCGGCCAAAGCCGTTGTTTCTCCTAAAATCTCTCTGGAAACTTTCTTGATTCTTTTGCCTAAAAAAGAACTGATATAGGCAATTACAGGAACAGTTGCCAGAAATATGGGACCTAACAGCCAGTGAATGCTTATTGCATATACCACAACAAAAATTATTCCGACAATCGATTGGAAAATCAATGAAATAGAAAGTGTGATGAATTTTTCGCAATCAATTTTCACTTTCTGTAGTTTGCCTAAAGTTTCACCGCTTCGCTGGTCTTCAAAATCCTGAAAAGGCAATTGCAAAGCTTTCTGAATGCCGTCTGTGTACATTTGGGCACCCGTTCTTTGGATAATAATGTTAGTGTAATAATCCTGAAAGTTTTTGGTAATTCTGGAAACCATTGCTGCACCAAGTGATAATCCCAGCCAGCCCACAACAGCTTTGACAAAAGCAGCCTGATTGTTATGAAAATTAGCAACTCCAACGCCACATTCGTTAAGCAGTTTACCAATAATAATGGAATCGAACATGGAGAAACACTGGTTGATTGTCGCCAAAAGCAACGCAATATACAACAGCGTTTTATGGGTTTTTATGTAGGAATATAATGTGTTCATGTAGATTGTTTTTGAAGTAAAAATCGAAATTAGAATGCCAGTTCTGATTTAAGCCGGAGCAAATTTAAAACATAAATATCGAAATGTTTCGATGTATTTAAAATAAATTTTTATCTTTGCTGCATGATTACGGAATTAAGCATAAAACAAGTTGAAAAAATCTCCAAGGCATTAGGAGATCCTTATCGTTTGAAGATCATGAAAATTGTAGGCAAGAGCGAAACTTGTACACAATGCTGTGATGTTTCGGCCGAGTTTAATTTGGCACAATCTACTATGTCGCATCATATAAAACAACTAATAGATGCTGATTTACTTATAGCTGATAAAGAAGGGCGTAACCTGAAATTTGTAATTAACAAAGAAGTTTGTGCCGCTTATGCCGCTTATATTTCCAATTTGGGAATGTAGCTTTTTTTTTAATCAAAAAACATCGAAATATTTAGATATTTAAATACTTAAAACAATCAAATAATAATAAAAATAATGAAAAAATTACAAAACAAAGTAGCTGTAATTACAGGAGGTAACAGCGGAATAGGATTAGCAACAGCCAAATTATTTGCAGAACAAGGAGCAAAAGTGGCCATTACAGGAAGAAACAAACAAACAATAGACGAAGCTGTTTACGAAATTGCAAACGGGTCCATTGGTTTGGTAAGTGATGTTTCGGATTTGAATAAAATCGATAGTACGTATAAAACGATAAAAGATACTTTCGGAAAAATTGATGTATTGGTTGTAAATGCAGGGGTTTTTATCGCAGCACCAATAGCTGATTATACCGAAGAAATGTTTGACCAGACTAGTGATATTAATTTCAAGGGTGTTTTCTTTGGGATTCAAAAAGCTTTACCACACCTAAATGACGGAGCTTCGGTTATTATTACAGCTTCTACAGTTGCCCACAAAGGTTTTGCAACAACAGCCGCCTATTCGGCTACCAAAGCGGCAGTCCGTTCGTTGGCAAGAACCTTGTCGACGGAATTATTGGATAGAAATATTCGTGTAAATGTGCTTTCGCCTGGACCAATTGATACGCCAATATTCTCTAGAGACGGTTCTTCAGAAGAAGAAGCCAACCAGACCAAAGCGTATTTCGCTTCTACAATACCGGCCAAACGTGTAGGAACTTCCGAAGAAATGGCTGCAGGATTTCTTTATTTAGCTTCAGATGATTCTAAGTTTATGATTGGCGGTGAGTTGCTATTGGATGGAGGAGCAGCGACACTATAATTAATGTTAATTCAAATGAAAAGCCTGATAGATTTTTGTATTTATCAGGTTTTTTTATGCTGTATTGTTTTGTATATTTGAAAAAAGTTTGAAATGACAACAAAGGAAAACATATTAAAAACACTGAAATCAAATAAGTTAAAGCTTTCGAAATTTGGTATTCGAAATGTGGGCTTGTTTGGTTCTTACTTGCGTAATGAGCAATCCAGTGAAAGTGATATTGATTTGCTGATTGATTTTGAACCTGAAAAAGAAAACTTTGACAATTTTATGGCGGTTTACGATTTGTTTGAAAAGCTTTTCAAAAATGAAAAAATCGAAGTTGTTACCAAAAATGGTTTAAGCCCGCATATTGGACCAAAAATCTTAAATGAAGTTCAGTATGTCTAAGGATCCGAAGGAATATCTTAAACATATTCTAGACGAATCTTCATATATCATTTCAGTTAGTGAGAATTTGGATTATGATGATTTTCTACTAGACGAAACGTTAAAACGTGCTGTTGTAAGGAGCCTGGAAATTATTGGAGAAGCGACTAAAAAAATCCCCGATGATTTCAAACTTCAATGGAGTTCAATTCAATGGAAAAGTATGGCTGGAATGCGAGACAGACTTATTCATGATTATATCGGAGTGAATTATGCTATTGTTTGGGATGTAATGAAAAATAAGATCCCAGATATTTATAAACAATTTTTTAATTTTCTAAACCAAGAATAAAAAAGGCTTCATATTGAAGCCCTTTTTGTTTTAATGTTAATGAATCTCAACTGCATATTTAGCTAATAATTCTGAATTAATATTAAGCCGTTACAATATCTTCAACAGCCACACGCATCTTCTTCGCAGCATTTACCATTTCGATTAACGCTTTTTTCGTTTCTTCCCAGTGACGTGTTTTCAAACCACAATCAGGGTTTACCCATAATTGATTTGCAGGAATAACAGCGGCTGCTTTTTCTAGCAAGTGCACCATTTCATCATTGGAAGGAACACGTGGCGAGTGAATATCATAAACTCCAGGTCCAATTTCGTTTGGATATTTAAAGTCAGCAAAAGCATCTAACAGTTCCATTTGCGAACGCGAACATTCGATAGTAATCACATCGGCATCCATATCGGCAATGTTTTGAATGATGTCGTTGAATTCGCTGTAACACATGTGCGTGTGAATCTGTGTGTCATCAGCAACACCGCTAGCCGAAATTCTAAACGCTTTAATCGCCCAATCGAGGTAGTTTGCCCATTCTTCTTTTCTTAAAGGCAATCCCTCACGAATCGCTGGTTCATCAATCTGAATGATTTTGATTCCGGCTTTTTCTAAATCTATTACTTCATCGCGAATCGCTAAAGCAATTTGCGTACAGGTTTCAGAACGTGGCTGATCGTTACGGACAAAAGACCATTGCAAGATAGTAACAGGGCCTGTCAACATTCCTTTTACCCATTTTGGCGTAAGTGATTGCGCAAATTCTGCCCATCTCACTGTCATTGGGTTTGGACGTGAAACATCACCGTAAATAACCGGAGGTTTTACACAACGGCTTCCGTAACTCTGTACCCAGCCATTTTTGGTAAACGTAAATCCGTCCAGTTGCTCACCAAAATACTCCACCATATCATTACGCTCAAATTCTCCGTGAACCAAAACATCAATTCCTGATTCTTCCTGAAAACGGATCGTTTCTTCAGTTTCTTTTTCTAATAAAGCATCATATTCGGTTTGAGATAATTCCCCTTTTTTGAATTTTGCTCTCCAGCTTCTTACTTCAGGAGTTTGTGGGAATGAACCAATTGTTGTTGTTGGGAACAAAGGAAGTTTTAAAGCTTCAGCTTGTTTTTGACGACGGGCTGCAAAAGTATTTTGTCTTTGATCATCATCTTTTGCAATGCTTGCTACACGATTTTTAACGCCTTCATTATGAATTAATGTCGAAGTTTTACGGTTTTCGTTTGCTAATGTATTTTCAGCAAAATTGATAGAATTGCTTCTGTCTGTTTCGTTTGTTGCAAATTGCTTCAATAAAGTAATTTCCTGAATTTTTTGTTTGGCAAAAGCCAGCCACTGCTTGATTTCTGGAGTTAATGTCTGATCGTTAGTTTCCAAATCCAAATCGCAAGGGGAGTGAATCAAAGAACAGGATGGAGCTATCAAAATTCTGTCAGCTCCCAAAGCAGTAACCGCTTTCTCAATGATAGCCAACGATTTCTTGAAATCATTTTTCCAGATATTTCTTCCGTCAACAACTCCAAGAGAAAGATTTACATGATCAGCCAGTTTTCCCGATTCTAAAATGTCATCCAGTTGCAACGGACAACGTACTAAATCCAAGTGCAAAGTATCCACAGGCAATGATAATGCTGTTTCTAAGTTTTCGCCAAAACAATCAAAATAGTTCGCCAAAACCACTTTCAAGTTCGGGAAACGGGTGTTAATTTCGTTATAAACAACCTTATACGTGTTTCTCTCTTTATCCGTTAAGTTCAAAGCCAAAAAAGGCTCATCCAATTGAATATGAGTTGCACCTTCGGCTTCTAATTTTTCCAGAATTTCGAAGTAAACCGGCAATAAGTTTTCGATTAAATCAATACGGTTAAAACCGGCTTCTTTTTCTTTTCCTAATAACAAATAAGTAATTGGCCCAATCAAAACAGGTTTTGTAGTAATACCTAATTTTTTGGCTTCAATAAATTCTGAAATTACTTTAGTAGAAAACAATTTGAACTTCTGATTCTTAGTAAATTCTGGTACAATATAATGATAGTTCGTGTCAAACCATTTGGTCATTTCCATCGCAACAACGTCTTGTCCTTCTTTTTGAGAACCTCTTGCCATAGCAAAATACAAGTCAAGCGAGTTGTTCGTTTTAGCAATTTCCTGATATCTTTCCGGAATTGCGCCAAGGGTAAGTGTCAGATCCAATACTTGGTCGTAATACGAAAAATCATTCGATGGAATCAAATCAATCCCTGTTTTTTTCTGCAATTCCCAGTTTTCCTGACGAATCGTTTTACCAACATTCAAAAGTTCATCGACAGTGATTTTTCCTGCCCAATACAATTCCGAAGCTTTTTTTAGTTCTCTGTTACTGCCAATTCTTGGGTAACCTAAATTATTTGTTTTCATTTTTATCAGTATTTATTACTGAACAAAATTATATTAATAGTTTTTTGTATTGAAATTAATACTTTAATTAGCTAAAATGAACTAAATTTGAAGTATTATATAGTTTTTATTTCTAAATAAGATAAAAAAAAGACTTCAAACAGTAATTATTCCTATGGAAAATATAGATGCAATCGATTTGGCGATTTTAAATCACCTTCAAAACAACTCCAATATCAACATCAAAGAGCTCGCAGGCAAAATAAATCTGACGCCAACTCCTGTTTACGAACGCATTAAACGTTTGGAGCGCGACGGTTACATCATGAAATATGTCGCTTTATTAGACAAACAAAAGCTAAAAAAAGGCATGACCGTTTTTTGCAACGTCCGATTAAAAGAACATGCCAAAAACGTCGGAGCCAATTTTGTAAAAGATATCGTTGCCCTGACAGAAATCGTAGAGTGCTACAACATTGCCGGCGACTACGACTTTATGCTCAAAATTTTAGTAGCAGATATGGCGAGTTATCAGGATTTTGTAATGCATAAATTATCCACCATCGAAAATATCGGGAACACCAACAGTATTTTTGTAATGGGCGAAATCAAGCACAGTACCGCTTTGCCTCTTTAGAAGTATCAAAATTTGGGCGTGACCGCATTCCTGCAAATGGGCTATTTCACTTTGCGCTCATACGCCCATTTACAGGAATGCGGTCGGGCTATACGCACTACTACGGTAGTTTGCTTCTATCCCTCACGCAGGTAAACAACAACTTTAGTGATAGCCGAAAAATATTGACTCTGAACTCAATCGATATTCAAAACTACATTATTGGTTTTCAAATTGTAATTGTGTGTTTAGTATCCTGCAAGGTTTTTTTCAAACCTTGTAGGTGTTACTAATAAAAATCAATACTTACAAGGTTTTTTTCAAACCTTGTAGATGTTACTAATAAAAATCAATACTTACAAGGTTTGAAAAAACCTTGCAGGATTTCGGGGCAAATACAATATCAATATATTATTAATGGGTTCAGATTAGAAATAAAACGTATTTTTGGTTTTTTTAAAATCAGAAATCTGAAATCAAAATGAACTGGGAACAATTATTATCACTAAAAAGACAAGGCGATAAAGGAAAACGATTACGAATCGAGCAGGATGATACCCGTTTGGGTTTTGAAGTCGATTATGACCGAATTATATTCTCGTCAGCTTTTAGAAGTTTACAGGACAAAACACAGGTAATTCCGCTTTCTAAAACCGATTTTGTGCATACCCGATTGACCCACAGTTTAGAGGTTTCCGTTGTTGGGCGTTCATTAGGAAGATTAGTTGGAAAAAAAATCATCGAAAAATATCCACATCTAAAAGAAGTTCACGGCTATCAAATGAATGATTTTGGAGCCATTGTTGCGGCCGCATCTTTGGCACACGACATAGGAAATCCACCTTTTGGACATTCTGGTGAAAAAGCCATCGGCGAATATTTCTCAATTGGAAATGGATTAAAATATAAAGAACATTTATCTGCAAAGGAATGGCAGGATTTAATAGATTTTGAAGGAAATGCCAATGGATTTTCGGTTTTAAACAGTTCTCGTCCCGGCGTAGATGGCGGAATCAGGCTTTCGTATGCTACATTGGGCGCTTTTATGAAATACCCAAAAGAAAGCCTGCCAAAAAAACCAACAAAAAACATAGCCGATAAAAAATATGGTTTTTTCCAAACAGACAAAACATTCTTTCAGGAAGTTGCTTCCGAAATGGGAATGATCCCCAATAAAAAAGGAGATGATATTGGTTTTGAAAGACATCCGCTTGCCTATCTTGTCGAAGCTGCCGATGATATCTGTTACACCATAATCGACTTTGAAGACGGAATCAATTTAGGGTTAGTATCCGAGGATTTTGCCTTGGAATATTTAATCAAATTGGTAAAAGACAGCATCGATACTTCAAAATATAAAACATTAGAAACCAAAGAAGACCGAATCAGTTATTTGCGTGCTTTGGCTATTGGCAGTTTAATTAACGATGCGGTAAAGGTTTTTATCGAAAACGAAGAAGCTATCATGAAAGGCCAATTTCCTTTTGCTTTGACAGATAAAAGCAAATACAAAGCCCAAATGGATGACATTATCAAAATCAGTGTCAAAAATATTTACCAAAGCCGCGAAGTGGTAGAAAAAGAAATAGTTGGGTACCAAATTATTCAGACTTTATTAGATAAATTCATCACCGCCTTCAATAATAAATATGATGGAAAATTGTCTAACTACGATACATTAATATTAAAAATGCTGCCTGAAAAACATCAGTTGGTAAAGGAGAATTTATACGAAAGACTGCTTCACATCTGTCATTTCGTTTCGATGCTTACTGATGGGAATGCATTACTGTTTTACAGAACAATTTCAGCTGCTAAAAGTTAAAGGTTTAAATCCTCGAATTTTTAAAATATGTATTCAACTCCAATTCCGAGTACTTGTTTCAATTGTACCTTTGCCCCCTCATTGGTTTTAACGCCATTTTTTTCTGTAATAACATCAATGTCTTCATCATAAACTAAATTGAAACCAACATTGGCTTTTACATATTGATTGACTTTCAAGTAAGAGAAACATTGCCAATCAACATCAATATTGCCAAAGTTATGTAAATAGTCCGTGTATAGATTTAAACGATTTTTTAATACGATATTCGTAAATATTTCTTTTTCAAGATACGAAGTTATGAGAATACCAAGTTCTGTTTTTGATCTTTCCCCTTCTGAAATTAAGTTTTTATCTGAGTCATAAACTGCTTTTTTTACACCATAAGCTCCTGCATCGGCTAGTTGCTGATCAAGTACCATCGTGCTTTTAAGAGTCAGTGGTGATAAATACAAATTGAAATTTACGGGTTTGTAAATATATTCAGATCCAACACCGAGAAAGAGATAGGCTGGTGCAAATGGTTTCGAAATAGGATCTTCGGTATTTGGGTACTTATATCCATTTGTAAATTGAGTATTGAAGTTTAATTTAGCAGAATGGTACCAATTTGATGTTGGACTTATTCTCAATCCATACGTAGAGTTTATTTTGAATACATCATCGGTTTTTCTGAGCTCAATACCTTCCTGTTTATTTAATCCGTATCTAAAAATAAGTTCGTTAGCCCACACCTGATAATTGTCTTTATAATCATATTTAAGTTCTCCCCTAAACAATCCTGTTATAGCACTTGTTCCTCCTGCACTCCAATTTACAAAAGCAATCTCCGAAATGTCAAATCCCATGATGTTTTTGTGTTTCCAATGGGAAATAGTGTCTGGCTTGGCAGTAATAATGATGTTATTTAATACATTATCGTTTTTCTTAGTAGTAACTGTGTCTGCCATACTTGTTATTATCCGGACCTGCGAGAAACAACTTATGGAAAACAGTCCGAAAAAAATGGCTAAATTTTTGGTTAAAAAAGTCATAATTAAAAGAGTGGTATTTTGAGCGCAAAATAATTAATTTCAATAACTTGTGAAAACTATTTCCAAACTATCAACGGAAATTCCACAATTTTGTTGCAGTTCATCAATCGATCCTTGTTCGATAAATTTGTCCGGAATTCCCAAAAGCTGTATTTTGGGGCTATAGTGATAAGTAGCGGCAAATTCCAGAATTGCACTTCCAAAACCGCCTTTTATTGTTCCGTCCTCAATGGTTATGATACTTTCGAATTGATTGAAAATAGTATGTAGTTCATTTTCATCCAAAGGTTTGACAAATGCAAAATCATAATGGGCGAAATTTTCCGGTTGCTTTATTTTGGCAAGAGCCAAAGCAACATTGTTGCCAATTGCACCAGTGGATAATATGGCGGTTTTGGAGCCGTTTTTCAGGCATTTTGCTTTTCCGATTTCGATAGATTCATATTTTCCAAAATGCAGTTTTTTCCAGTCGTTGATAACTCCTCTGCCTCGCGGATAACGAATTGCGATGGGATGTTCCAGTCCTAATTGTGCCGTGTATAAAATGTTTTGTAACTCAATTTCGTTTAACGGAGCATGAATAATCAGGTTTGGAATGCAACGCAAATAGGCCAAATCGAAAACCCCGTGATGTGTGGCTCCGTCTTCGCCAACCAGACCAGCTCTGTCCAAACAAAAAATTACGGGTAAGTTCTGCAAAGCCACATCATGAATCACCTGATCGTAGGCACGTTGCAGGAAAGTTGAATAAATATTGCAATACACAATCATTCCCTGTGTAGCCATTCCTGCGGACAAGGTGACTGCGTGTTGTTCGGCGATACCAACGTCAAAAGCTCGTTTCGGAAAAGCGTCCATCATAAATTTTAAAGAACTTCCCGAAGGCATTGCAGGAGTAATTCCGACGATTTTTTCATTTTTTTTGGCTAAATCTAAAATGGTCAAGCCAAAAACATCCTGATATTTTGGAGGTAAATGTTCTTCCGATTTTGGGATGATTTCGCCTGTCAGGGCATCGAATTTGCCTGGCGCATGGTATTTTACCTGATTTTCTTCGGCTTGTTGAAGGCCTTTTCCCTTTGTGGTAATCAGGTGTAAAAATTTTGGACCTTTTATTTTTTGTAAACGTTTCAGTTCTTTGATCACTGCAAAAATATCATTCCCGTCAATTGGACCAGAACAATTAAAATTCAATGACTTAATCATATTATTCTGCCTCGGGTTTTTTCCCTCTTTTATGGCAGTAAAATAATTTTTGAGCGCACCTACACTTGGATCAATTCCGATGGCGTTGTCGTTGAGAATTACCAATAAATTGGCATCGGTTACACCAGCGTGATTCAGTCCTTCAAAAGCCATACCCGAGGCGATCGAAGCATCGCCAATCACTGCAATATGCTGTTTTTCGAAATCACCTTTCAAATTAGAAGCAATCGCCATTCCCAATGCTGCCGAAATAGAAGTAGAGGAGTGGCCTACGCCAAAAGCATCATAACTACTTTCGGTTCTTTTTGGAAAACCTGAAATACCATTCAGTTGACGGTTTGTATGGAAAATTTCTCTCCTTTCGGTTAATATTTTATGTCCGTACGCCTGATGGCCAACATCCCAGATCAGGGAATCATCGGGAGTATTAAAAACATAATGCAAAGCAATCGTAAGTTCTACAACGCCTAAGCTAGCGCCCAAATGACCTTCTTTTACAGCAACAATCCCAATGATAAAATCCCGCAATTCCTGTGCTAATTGCGGAAGTTGTGCCTCGTCAAGTTGGCGTAAATCGATTGGATTGTATATGTTTTGAAGTAAGTTGCTTTTCATTTTTTTATAAAAAGCGAATTTACGGTTTTAAATTTAATTTTGTTAAAGAGATATTGTAGGATGTATTTAGTGAAATGATATTGGTAAACTATATTTAGTTCGGGTTTTTTTACCGTTTTGTTCTCCCGAATGCCATTTTGGAGATAATTTTAAAACACGTGTTATTTCTGCAACAATTTGTGGATTTGTATCTTCTGGAAAATCAAATGTTGATAATGAACCGTCTTTTTCTATAATGAAAGTAACCCTAATTTTATTCTTTGGTTTTTCAACTTCTTCCGGCAGTATGAATTCCGTTATAAAAAATTGATAAAAGTTATTAATGCCGCCAGGATATTCTGGTTCTGATTCCATCACAGCTCCCATCATTATAATCTCTTCTTCAGAAACAGAATCTTTTGCTGTAGTTTCTATGCAACTAATTTTTGCAGGTTTATGAAATATAGGTTTTTTGCTTTTTGTATTAGAAACAGGTTTTATAAATTTAATCTGATTTTCTTTTGGCGGCGGCGGTAAATGCATTGTATCATTTTCCATAGCAGGATATTCGCCAACATAAATTCTTTCAGATTTAGCTGTGTCTTTTACAACTTCAATTTTGTCGATTTTTTGTTTTATTCCATTTTCCTGTTTACAGCTAAATAAAGTGGTTCCCATACAAATAAATAATGCCATTAGAAACATCCTGTGATATTGCGTTTGCGAATATAAAACACGGCTCGGAATTTGAATGATTATTTCATCTAATTGCGATTTTTTAAATCTCCCGCAAGTGTTTTTGCCTTGATTTAGAATAAAATAGTTCTGAATTTCATCAGGTAACATTTCTGTAAAATCAACCACACTTTTAGAACAGCTATTGCAAAAACGCCCCGTTTCATCAGGAGTCATTTTATTCCAGTCTTCATGACAAGGTTTCGGAATGGTGATTTTGTGTTTTGTTTCCATAAAATGCTAAGCAATAAATTTTATTTTCAGATGAATGAAAATATTTCTAATCCAATGTCTTTATCTGAAGATTAATTCCTGCTTCGGTTAACGCTATTTTAATATCATTCATGGCATGTGTACGTACTTCGCCGGCATGAGATAAATCTGCAACCCATAGTTGTGTTTTTATCGTAATTGAGTATTCACCAAAATCCTGAATGACAATAGTAGGTTTAGGCAAAGTCAATATCTTTTCGTTCTTCGCTAGTTTTTCGCCCATTAGTTTACGGGCCATTTCAATATCGGCAGAGTAGGGCAGGCCAATGGTAAACTCTATACGTTTACTCCTGTCTTCCATAGTCCAGTTGACCAAATGCTGTGATAATAAATCACCGTTTGGTACAATAATATCCGAACCCTCTGAGCTGTATATTTTACTGGAGCGGACACCAATTTCCTTGACCACACCGGATTTATTACCAATTTCAATCTGGTCACCAATCTGAATCGGACGTTCAAAAGCTATAATTACACCCGAAACCAGATTGTTTACAATATTTTGCAAACCAAAACCAATACCTACACCCAATGCACCAAGCATAATCGAAAGTTTATCAATCGGAATACCCGCAGCGGCAACAGCTATAAAAAAACCAACCGTCCAGATAGCTAAACGAATCAGTAACATCATCGAATTTAAACCACTTCTTTTTCCGGTAGAAGTTGCTTGTTCTCTAAAGAAAAAACTAATAAAACTCGAAATAACGGATGATAGCCAAAGGATAAAGATAAATATCGCAATGCTTAAAAAAGTAAATTTAAAACTTCCGATGCTTCTTGTCTCGTTAAAAAAATTAGCACAGGAATTAATCAACAATTCATATAAGGTAATATTTCTGGCAAAAGCGATGATGAACACCACTGATGCCAATACCCATAAATATTTTACAAGGCGATGCTGCAGTTCTTCAAAATTAATAAAATCCGAAAATCGGCTGGACTGATAGGCTTCGGTCTGCATATAAACAGCTTCTACAACAATTGTACAAAATACCTTCAGGCTGATCCCCAACATTAAACACTGTACGGCACTAACTCCAAATATTTTGGTAAGTGATAAACGTCCGGTTAAATTAAATGCTAATGATAAAACGATCTGTACAATAGCGAAAATAACCAAAGCTCTGGTCGCAAAAGAAGGTTCTATGCCAATCCATAAATGGGCTTTGTTCCGAATAATTTTAATACATAAAAACAATAATAAAAAGCCTGCTAAAAACAGAGCCCAACGCTCACCAAATGCAGAATCAAGTAAAACATCATCTATGGCATAAAAAATCCATACCGCAAATAAGGTAAACCACATCATCTTAGCCTGCTGGGTTAAAAAAGGTAAAATCAAAAAGCAGAGCAATATAAGTCGCAAAAATTCTATGGCATGCATAAGCGACATTGTGGGATTCCCAAAAAGAAAGGGCAGGTAGGTAAAAAAACCAAACAAAGATCCGATAACCACATTTTTATTCAAAAATTTTACCTGTGATAAAATAGATTCTGAGTCAGCGAGCTTTTTAATTCTGCGTTTGTTTGATGTCATCCAGACTGTTATGCAGGCAAATATCAAAAGGCTTAAAACAATAATATTTATTTTCCCTCTCAGATAAATAACCAAAATTTTCCCCGAACGCTCTAGTGCTTTTGCCACATTATCAAAAAACGAATTTTCATATTGATCCAAACCAGCCTGAAAAAGCGGAGCTTCTTCCCGTGACCACATATTTATCTTTTTTGAAATGGATAAATAAACCATGTCTGAAGACAGATTTTGGGTTTGCAGTAAATTAACCGAAACACGGCTGGTCAGTAAGTTTAGTTTAGCCAGTACTTTTCTCTGAGATTTATTTAGTTTGTTCGCTTCAATTAATACATCTGTTAATTGTGTTTTCAAAGCAGCATCTTCAATCTCAATATTTAATTCAGGATCAGCAAGGATTTTTTTTAATTCCTCATTTTTTTGTGTAAGTTCCTGCCCGTAATCCGAAAGAACCGTTTTGTAAGAAGCCAGATTATCCGATATTTCCTTTAACAAAATAACAGAACTGTTAAGGCTGCGTAAATTGGCCTTTTTTCCCCGTTTTTCAAATCGCTTCTTAAAACCTTTTACCCTTCTTTCAATATCCGGCAAAGCAGTTTCAATGGCCGAAACATCATACCCTCTTTGAAGTAAAAACCGGCTTCTGTCTATCGTAAAATTGTAGGTTTCAATCTTGCCAATTAATACAGGAACCTTGCTTTCGTCCAGCTCCGTTGCTGTAACAGTTTTGGCTTCCTCTTTGTGTTGTGCAGCTATTTTTGGAGCAACCAATAATACAAGGGAGCAAAGAAAAAGTGTCGTAGTATTTTTTAAAAAGTCTCTTAAAAACATATAAGTAAGAATATAAATTTGACTTGTTGAATAGCTATTAAAAACGATAAATGCTGACAGAAATTTCAAAGTTATAATTTAAAAATTGATATTTTAATAATGAAATGATTTAAAGATTTATTTTAAGGTTTTAACAGGTTAATAAGTGCCATTTATTCGTCAGTTTGTTATTGTTCGTATGGGCAAGACCCCATTTAGGAAAAGGGGCTTAATCCAGCAGGCCTTTATTCGCCCCTTTACCTAAATGCGGTCGGGCTATCCATGCTACTTCGGTAGCTTATTCCTATCCCTCTTGCGGGCTTCGTGGTTTCAAAATACATTTAGGTTTTAACATTTCAGCAAAGGCGTTCAAAAGCAATAAAAGGCACCTCATATCAACTGTAAAAAATTGAATTCTTATTTTACAATATGATAAAGTCTTTTACCGGCGAATATTTTATAACTTTGAATTTAAATCTTAATAATATGAATGTAGAAGCGCAACGTAGAAATATTGTACACCGAATATTAGATATCGAAAATGTACAATTACTAAATAAAATCGAGGAGTTGCTTAATGGTGATATTTATGCTTATTCAACTGATGGAAAACCATTATCAGTGAAAGAATATGAAAATCATCTGAATGATATTATGAAACTTTCTGATGCTGGAGAAATTGGTTATTCTACACAAGAAGCAAGGAATAAAATCAAGAGAAAATGAAGCCGGTAGTTTGGTCGCCAAATGCAATAGAATCTATTCAAAATAGTTACGATTATATTTATTCCAAAAGTCCACAAAATGCTAATTTAGTTGTTAGGCGACATATTGCCAAAAATGAGGAAAATCAAACAGAATTAGAGATTCAGGTAAGTTTTCTAATCAGTTATCCTCTTTAGAAACTGCTTCAACAACCTGCCTAGAATATTCCTTAAGATCATTTTCCTCTAAAACTTTAATAGTTTTTGGAAGTTTATGAAGTATGTTTAAAGCTTTTGTATAATTACTATATAATTTTCTATCAGTAGGTTTACCAACAATTATAGCACATTTGTATTGAGATTTAACTTCGCTCTCTAAGTCAGTAAATTCTCCTAGATTATTTCGAGCTTTTTGTATAATCCCATCACCTGTTTTTAAGTCAAAACCAACAGGTTTTACTAAATTCCATACTCCATTTTTCCAAGCAAAATCAAAATTAAAATTACCTGTATCTGTCTTAACATTAAAATCTTTTTGAACTCTATTTTTATTAACAACCTCATAAAATCCTGATTTCTTAAGTTCGCTATATAGATGTGATATAAGTTTAGGCTCTTGAGATTGATTATTTATATTTTTAATATCTTCAATAAAATATTGCTCAAAAATTATTTCTTCTATAATAGAATTATCTATTTCTTGAACTTCTGTTCTAAAAGATGTGAATTGTAAAACAGCAGCATCTATAGGTAAAACATTCAAATTTAAAAAATCTCTTAAGTTTAAATCATTTAAAGGAAATATATCTTTATCATTTGATTGAAATTTCAATAATCTACTATGAATTTGTCTTAAATATTCTTTTATTGTTTTTTCAGGAACATTATTATATATACTTTTAATTCTACTTAAATTTTTTGAGTATTTAAATGAAAATGTTTGAGAATTACCAAAATATATAAGCACCCCAATATTAACACTTTCGTCCAGAAAAGGCGAGTGTTTGTATTTTAAAAGGCAATATGTATAAAAGTTATCTTTCATTGTATCATCCCTATTAGCGACTTTTTAATAATTGCTATATTATTTTTACACCATTCAAAGTACGCAAAATAATCAAGCTTTTCTCCATATTCAATGTTATACTTATCCATATCATCAAATACACTATTTAAACTATTTATATTTAAAAGGCGTAAGTGTTCTAAAAACTCGTCAAAGATATAACTTTTTTCTTTTATTACTTTCAAATGCTCAATCAGTACGTGAGAATTAGAAGGATATATTCGTATGTTATTCTCATAATTCCTTATTGGCTGCTGACTACTAATGAATGACAGGGTTAATTCGTGGTCAATCATTACTAAACTATCATCATTTATCAATAAATTTGGTTTTCCTCTTAACCCTCCTCTATCTAAATTTTGCATTATTACATCAAATGCAAATATACCAGCTATTTCGTACTCTCTCAAAAAACCAACAGAAACATATGGATTAAATCCTAGATATTGATCTATCTTTTTGCTACAAAATTTATATCCTTTATGGAACTTACGAACTTCATTTACAGAATAATGGGAAGTCAACTTACTATCATCAATGTTAATTATATTATAACTTGGTGTTGGTAAATCAAACCTTAAAGCCATTTCGCAACCTATTATTTCCTTTGCGGTAGGAAATGTATTTATTCCAATATTTCTAAAAGGCTTTGCGTAATATATAGACCTATTCGAATCAATATCTAACCCCCAAATCTCCAATGGATAATTAGAACTATCATTTATTTTTCCGTTAATAAGTAACAGTTGAAGAGGGTGCATAAATTGTTTTTGACGAACGAAATTTAGCAAATAAATTTTATATTACAATTTTACAATATAAATTTTATATTTTCGCTTTGGAATTTTTATCTTTTTTCATTATTTAACAAAGATGAAATAAATAAAAAAAGGATTAAATGCACCTAAAAAATACGTCGCCTAACATAGGAACCGTTACAAGAGACTTGGGCATTAGGCTGAATTCTACATATTCGTACCAAATTGACTCCTTAAGCTAACGATGGCGTGACTTAAAAAATTGTAAATTAGATCTGCTCTTTGTAAGGCCGATTTTTAAACTGTTGCGTAATA